>NPIE01000015.1_pt3 | contig 16395 bp, 15 predicted proteins | sample 8637661 | NCBI WGS metagenome assembly NPIE01 (sample SAMN07420842, study PRJNA396082) | bioreactor metagenome | isolation source: sample BA12 brine-fed electro-methanogenic bioreactor BA | place: Japan: Kochi | collected 2016-12-09 | reverse complement strand
AAATAGTTTTTCAACAACCTGCTATGTGGAATATGCGCAACAGGGGTTTGCTCCGCTGTTGATCGCCGGCCAGGAGCTGAGTGGCGGCGAGATGAAGAGTTCCGGCATCTTCGGGGATGTCTCGTTTGTTGAAAAAAGCATCATGGCACACGTCCACCATCTGCCTGCCAATGGAAGTCGGTCAACCTCGAAAAACAGCCTGCTCCATCTTCCTGACGGCTCCCTGGCGGCATCTCGAATCCTGACCTCTTCCGGAGACCTTGTCGCAGGGACGGATCACAGCGTTTCGGCATTCGGTCTGATGGATCACAACAATTACGGCGACTATACCGTCGGAGTTGCGACGACTCATACCGGTCTTCAAGCAATGCCAGAAGCAAGCAGCAGTCATCTCAACGTTACGGGTAATGTCAACTATCCCAATGACATGCAGATAATGACCGCTCCTTTTCCCGCGGCCGATGGCAGCAATGCGGTCAGCGGAGAAGGCGGGTACGGTTCCCGGGTAGGACCGGCTGCGGAGACCTATTCGCTGCTCGACGTAGGCGACGAAATGACTCTTCTCTGCAATGACCAACCTATTCTCTCGACCGGCGAAATGTCGCCCACCGGTGTTGTTCGCGCGATTACCACCGGTTCAGCCGGAGCTGACGGCCTGTATTATTATACCGCCGTGACCGAAGCCGATGGCGGGATCGGGATGACGCTGTTTGCCTATGACGGTGTCAGCCATGTTCCCCTCCTTGCCAGCGGCGACAGTCTTTCCGAGGGAGACGCAACAGTTGCGCAAATCCTCTTCGGAACCACCACCAAGCATGTGGATGCCGGAAATCGCCTGGTTTTCCTATGTTCCTTCTCGGACGGGACCACCTCGCTGGTACTCGGTCTGCCCAGTTGACAGGAGGATTTTATCATGGCCAGTCAGACAATTGAAAAAACGTTTGTCGGGACCAGTGATCCCGTCAGTTTTGAATACAGCCTTTCCTATTACGGACCCAAGGGGCTCGATGCCGAAAAAACAACCATCGGGGAGTCCGGTGTTCTGCTCGATGTGGGTAAAAAACTCGGCTGGGTCAAGGCCCACGCTCGCCTCACATGGAACTGGACCGCCGGTCTGGCTCTTCCATCCTGGACGGCCAATATCACCGTTAAGGACGGCACGGTCACCAACGACAGGATGGAACTCTCTATCGCAGAAAATACGGTCATGGGGGGAACCTTCTTCGGTCTGCTGATCAACCTGAACCTGTCGCTTGAAGCGGAAAAGTGGATACCGGGTCACCCGGGGGGAACGTTGTTCCATCCACATTGGGTCAGCGGTTACTGGGAAGACCAGATGGATAGAAGTCACAATTTTCATTTCGACGTCATTCCCATGGGGCTCGACATGATCTGGGATCTGCGGAAAGAGATTCCGGCTTTCAAGAAGCTGATTGCATTACTGCCGCAGGGTCTGCTCGATCATATGCAGGATTTTCATAACGATGAAATAGCCAATGAAGACGGGATCTTCCTGAATATCAGGATTCCCATGAAATGGGACTTCATCTATCTCGCCCGGCAGGTGGCCGAGGTCGGGGTCGATGTGGGCAGTAATGTCTTTACTCCGGCGGTAGCAGCGGCCGTTACGGTTCTGACGGAAGTCGGTGAAGCGATGATCTCGCTGGAAGAGGAGCTCGGGGTGTCCTTGTCCATCGGGCCTGAGATCAACCTTGTTTTCCCTCTGCGAGTGAAAATGACCGAGCTTGTCGCGGACGATGTTGTTTTTGAAACCCTTTCTTTTGACGGCAGCACCGTTACCGGCACGAATCCGAACGGGGCTCTCGATGTGGCCAACAATCCGGTTGAGCGCATCGGCATCCAGTTTGAGCAGACCCTTGAGTTGATGAACGTCGAGGTCGGAATCTGGTCCAAGATGAGTTTCGCCAAGATTTTCTGCCTGCTGCCATCCCTGAGCGGCGCCAAAGACTTCAACCTGGTCCAGACCCTGGAGGAGAAGTTCGGTTTCGACCTGGGGCTGGGCAGCTTCAAGTCTTCGATGACCAACGAAATTGGTCAGCCGGGGCAGGATCCCGACAACCAGTGGGGACATCCGCCGGAGTCTGTGGTGGTTGAGTTCATCTAATCCGGATGAATAACCCGGGCTAAAAGGAGGAGAATTGATGCAGAAGAAGGTTGGCATCGCCACATCCCAAGACTTGCTGGCCGCTCTAAACCATGAGGAGATGTCGGTTCGGGCAGCCACCATCAAAGCGGTTGCTGCTGATCCGCAAAAGGCCCGTTCTGTCTGCGCTGCAGACGGCGTCGATCTCTTTGCGGAACTCAAGTCTCTCTGCGATGCGACACCGGAGGCGGGGCTGCGCGCCGGGTATGTCCTGGCGCTCTTGCAGCTGAACGATGAGAGATGCATGGATTTCGCCAAAGAAGCGTTTCTCGCGTCAGACGATGCGAAGATGACCCTTCTGACGGCGGAGTGGATTGCCCGACTGCCGGAGTTGGAGCGTATCGAATTTCTGACGCCGGTGCTCATGGCGGCGGACTGCCCGACCAGAAGCCGTGCCGCTGCCAACCTGCTGGCGGGTTGCCGGAATCTGTTGCCGGATATCGCCCTGCGAATTGCCCTGCTCAGCGACCATCAGGTTGCAGTGCCCCCGCTGGATGAAGAAACGCTTGATGCCTGGCTGGTTGAGCTGCAGGGGCCTTATCCGCTAACCGCACGCAAATTGCTGAAAAAAACCAATCGCAATGGGCCCGCAGCACTGCTGCAGTTCTGGGAGCGGCTGCCGGAGCCGATTCAGGTGTGGGTGCTGCGGGAGATGGTTCATAAGGGTGCGGAGGATCAGGGGCGCCGTATCCGCGACATCGTTTTTTCGTCTGACGGCCAGGTTTTACTCTGCGCCCTGAGGTGTCTGCAGAAATGCGACGCGGCGGAAGGGGACGAGGATCTCCTTCAACCTCTCTACCGCCACGAGAATCCTGCCGTCCGTGCCGCAGCTCTTCAAGGGGGAATAACGAGACTGAATTGGAAAACCGTGTTGGAAAGAGAAGAAAGTGAAGAAGTCCGTCTTGCCGTTATCGATCGTATTGAAAAAAGCGTGGATACGGATGCGATTCCACATCTGGCCCGGTTGGTCGAGGATCAGGGCTGGCGCATCCGTGCTCGAGCCACAAACGCGCTGGCGGCCTTCGCTCCGCAGTCCCTGCCTGTCTTGCACGATCTGCTCGGGCATGAAAACGAAAATGTCCGGGCATCGGCTATTCAGGCGTTGAAAGTGATGGGGGAGGAAGAGCGTCTCGAGGAAGCGCTTTAATCTTTACCGTCAGTTTGCTGTTGCGTGTCCTCGTCGTGATTGTGATTGCTTGCAGTTCGTGATGTCGAGAACTTCTCTTTAAGTTGATCCAGTGTTTCGCTGTGGCAGATCAGCACGAGCTCGTCGCCTTCCTGCAGTCGGGTGTCTTTCTGGGTCAGAGAAAACTGGCCCTCTCTATAAAAGAAGATCGCCCGGGCCTGCTCGGGCAGTTCAAGATCGTCGATGGATTGGTGAGCACGCTCCTGATCGACCGTGAAGGTATAAAAGCGGGCCTCGCCCTTCATGACCGTGGAGAGTTCCAGAATATCGACCCCGGCCGCCATGTCGGCCAGATAACGGCTGATAGTGCGCGAAGGGATGATAATATCCTCAAGGCCCAGTTCCAGGCAGATGTTTTCGAACTCCCATTCATGGATATTGAGGACCACCCGTTTGAATCCGAGAGTTCTGCCCACCAGAGCGGCGATGATATTGTTCTGATCGTTGTCGGTCAGGCAGAAGAGGATGTCGGTGTGCTTCGGGTCGGCCTCGCGCAGGATTTGCGGATGACTGCCGTCTCCATGCAGAAAGCTGCAATCGAGACTTTCCGAGAGCTCATCAATCTTGTTTTTGTTCGATTCAATGATAATGATTTCGTTGCCGCGGTCCATCAGCAGCCGGGCGGTGGTGGTAGTCAGCTCGCTGGCGCCCACAAAGACAATTCTCATGATTCCTCCACGCGGTTTCCGAACCAGGTCCTTGGATAGAGTATGACCAGCCAGACCAGGATTTCAAGCCGGCCCATCAGCATGTTTGCACACAAAACGGCTTTGAGTACGACCGGCAGTTCAGGGCCGACCACACCGCAGGAGAGCCCCACGGTGCCGGTGGCCGAAACCACATCGAACAGCGCATCCAGTGGATCGTAGCCCAGCATCAGGAAGGGGAGCCAGGACAGGGCGACCACGGTAAAAAAAGCAGAAACAGAAGCAGCGCCTGGCGGATCTGATCATCCGTAATCCGATGGCCACCGAGACGCTGATCGAGCACAGCGTGAGGGGGCAGGCAGGTTTTCATCAATGTCAGCTGCACCAGGCGCAGCAGGATGATGAAACGCAGTATTTTGATTCCCCCGGCGGTGGATCCCATGCCGCCACCGACGGCCATGGACAGGATCGTGATCAGCTTCGAGGCATTATCAAGCTCTCCCGGGTTGAGTGTGGCGAAGCCAGCGGTTGTCTGAGCAGAGAGGGCAAGCAGAGGACCGTGGAACAGCGCCTGGCCCCAGGGCTGTTGCATGTAGAAATACATACAGGCGCTTAACGCCACACTGACGATCAGAGAGAACCCGAACAATCCGCGCAACTGAAGATCATGAAAAAAAGCCTTCCAATGTTGGCGTTTTCCGTAAAGGGCCAATGGCAGCGCGCAGGCGAAACAGGCCAGAGTCGTCAGCCAGGGGATGAGGCCTCCGGAGAAATAGCCGAGGCTGGCATCGTGAGGGGCGAAGCCGCCGGTTGAAACGGCGGAGAAGGTGTAGACAACGGCGTTGAAAAACCCGCTGCCGGCCAGCAGCAAGGCAGCGATGCCGATGCCGGTGAGGATGGCATAGATCGTCACAACCCGACGTGCGTAAGCTTTGGTGCCTCCCACCAGGTCATCGGTCACCTCCTCGGTGACAGCCAGACTTTTAGCCGTGATCCCCGGGCGCATCAGCAGGGCCAGCGACAGAACGACGACTCCCAGACCCCCGTACCACTGCATCCAGGATCGCGCAAACAGAAAAACCGGTGACTTGTCTTCCACCGTTGCCAGAGTGCTGAGGCCGGTGGTGGTTGCCGCTGAAATGGCTTCGAACAACGCGTCGTCGAAGCTTAATCCGGCCCCCATCATCGGATAGGTCATCAACAGGGGTGTGATCAGAAAGGTCAGCGCCGCCAGAACCATCGCTTCATTGGGCTGAACTCTGCGGGCGGCGCGGATTCGGGCCAGAAAAGTTCCCATGACGGCGATTGCCGCGGCAACGACCGCGTAGCGCAGCGCGAGATCAAACTCAGCATAACCAAGTGCAACGGCGAGCGGGACCAGGGTCAGAACAGAAACCACAAGACAGAGCTGGCCGAAATACTTGCTGATTACCCGCAGGCGAACCGCGTAACTGAGTTCGATTAACTGACTCCCCATCAGACCTCCCTGAAAACCCGGTACGCTCTCAGTTTATCAGGCAATCTGCTTTTCACAAAGCGAGTGGTTCTGCGTGTGTTAGACTTTTGAAGAAGATTTCAGGAACTCGGCAGAGAACGAGCCTGTACAAGAGATAGCCTGAGAATTGGGCCCGTGATGCCAATGACTCGAAAAATAATCAGGGAGAGAATATGTCGAAAAAAGTGGTGTTTGTCCTCTTGATTCTAGCCGTCCTCATTGGAGGGTTTATCGCCTATACCCAACTCATGATGCTGCGGGGCGGCTGAGCCAAAGGTTTCAATGTTTGCAGCAGCCGCACCCTCCGCATCCCGGATGGGTCTGTTCCCTGTTTTTGCTCTGGCCGGTCGGTTCGCCGGAACAGCCGCAATCCCCGCCGGTCCGGGTTGCCCCGAACCGGCGGTAGAGATAGAAGGCGGCTCCTGCGATGATGGCGACGGTGATGGATATATCCCAAAAGCTCGACATGGTTTGCTCCTTTGGTCAACTCAGCAGGCTGCCGACCTGGAAAATCAGCACGGCGAAGATAAAGCCCAGGGCCGTGTTGAAGGTGGTCGCGAAGAAAGCCCAGCGCCAGGAAGATTCTTTGGCCATGGTGACTACCGTGACGAAGCAGGGCGCGTAGAGCAGTACGAAGACGATCAGGGCCAAAGCCGTGTACTTGTTCCACGAAGGATCGGCCGCCAGGCGGGAGGAGAGGGAGGCGGGTTCCTCCGGATCCAGTTCCCCCAGCGAATAGGCGGTGCCGAACGTGGAGACGATGACTTCTTTGGCGGCAAAACCACCGACTAGGGCGATGTTGGTACGCCAGTCGAAACCGGCCCACTGGCTGACGGGCTCGAAGAAGGTTCCGATGCGTCCCGCCACGGAGTGACGGATCGCCGCCTGGCCCTCGGCGTTGTCGATCTCGGCCAGTCGGGTTTCACGCTGTTCTTCGGTGAGCGTGGCCGCCGCGACGCTCTGCCGCTGGGCTTCAAACTGTTGGACCTCCTCAGCCGGCAGCCCGGGAAAGGTCATCGCGGCCCACAGTATAATGGAAACAGCCAGGATGACGGTGCCCGCTTTTTTAATGTACTGCCAGGCGCGCTCCCAGGCGTGGATCACGACTCCGCGCAGGGTCGGCATGCGGTATGGAGGCAGCTCCATGACAAAAGGGGTCGGCTCCCCTTTGATGATCGTCGAGCGCACCAGCTTTGAAACCAGCAGGGCCATGACCCAGGCGAAAAGCGTGATGGAAAACATCACCTGCGCTTTGTTGTCGGAAAAGAATGCCGCGACCAGCAGCAGGAAAACCGGCAACTTGGCCCCACATGGCATAAACGGTGCGGTCAGCAGGGTCGCGAGTTTTTCCTTGGGACTGCGCAGGGTCCGCGTGGCCATGACGCCCGGAACAGCGCAGCCGCCTGCGATGCCGCCAGAGATGATAAAAGGCATGGCGGAGCAGCCATGCAGGCCGAAGACCCGTAGAACCCGGTCGAGCATATAGGCGACGCGGGCCATGTAGCCGGAATCCTCGAGAAACGAGATCATCACGAACATGATGGCGATCAGCGGAACGAATCCCATCACCCCGCCCACGCCATCGATGATGCCTGAAACGACAAGCGACTGAACGAGCCCTTCGGGGATCAGGGCCGTCGCTGTCTCTCCCATCCATCCAAACAGGCCTTCCAGCCACCCCATGGGGATTTCTCCCACGGTGAACGTGATGAAGAACATGGCGTAGAGAATGCCGATCATGATGACGGGGCCGAAGACACGGTTAGTCAGGATCATGTCGAGCTTTGCGCTGATGTCGATGCGTTCTTCCTGAGTTTTTTCGCGTGTGATGATCTCTTGTTTGAGGATCGAATTGATAAATCCGTAGCGGTAGTCGGCGATAATGGCTTCGGGAACGGTGTTCAGGGTCTTGAGACAGTGTTCGCGGGTCTCAGCGACGATTTTTTCAAGCTCATCATGCAGCTCGCCCAGCAGACGCCCCGCTCTCAGGACATCTTCATCCGCCTCCATATACTTCAGGGCTACCCAGCGCGCCGGGTAGCGGTTGGTCATGAAGCAGCCGGCCTCGATTTTCTCGCTCATGGTTTTGAGTGCCGGATCGATGTCGGGACCGTAGGAGATATGCAGCGGTTCCCACTTCCCGGCGCGCTCACGGCCATAAGCCAGTGCTTTCTCTGTTAATTCCTGCTTGCCCAGTCCGGTGCGGGCCGCAGTCGCCACAACGGGGCAGCCCAGCAGCTTGCTCAAACGGGCTGTGTCGATACGCAAACCCTGCTTGTGTGCATCATCGATCATGTTGAGCGCCAGAACCACGGGCACACCAAGTTCGAACAGCTGGACGGCCAGGTAGAGATGGCGCTCGAGTTTTGTGGCATCGACAATGTCGACGACTACCTGGGGACGCTCATCGACCAGAACCTTGCGCGCCACCAGCTCCTCTTCGGAGTAGGCCGACAGGGAATAGCATCCGGGCAGATCGATGATGTTGACTTTCAGGTCGTTGAAATTGAACTGTCCTTCTTTGCGCTCAACGGTAATGCCGGGATAGTTTCCGACATGTTGACGCGCTCCGGTCAAAGCATTGAACAGAGTTGTTTTCCCTGAGTTGGGATTGCCGGCAAAAGCGATAGTCGCTGCTTGGCTCATGATGCATTCTCCACTCTTTCGATCATAATAACGTCGGCTTCGTTGTTGCGCAGAGTCAGGACGAAATCGCGCAGTTTTAAAGCAACGGGGTCTTTCAGCGGCGCTCGTCCGACCACCTGCACAATGGTGCCGGGTGTCAATCCCATATCCCGCAGTCGGCGGCTGATCTCTCCACCGGCGACAATCGAAGTAATCTTTGCTTTTTCATTGACATTCAGCCGTCTCAACGACTCAGGCATGACGGGTCTCCTTTTTATAGTAAATACGAACCTTTAATCTGAAAACGATTTTCATTTTACAGAGATTCTTTTGCGAGTCAAGAAAGAAATGAAAATCGTTTTCAGAAATATTTTTTTGATCTAGATCTTTATTCACCTGTCGTGAAAGGGGGGCACAGTTCCCATGACAAGGGACACTTTTCGCCATCCCTGGCCGTTTGATTGGCGCCATCCCTGGCGCCAAACACCCTTGTCATGGGAACTGCGCCCCCCTGCTGAACAGTGGATTTAATGCAGACGTTCTTGACATACGCAAAACTTACGCATAACTTAAGGCAAAGCATGAGGAGGTGCCTATGAGTCCGTTGACCCCCAAACAGAAAGCCGTGTTCGACTTCATCGTTTCATTTACCGAACGGGAAGGGTATGCACCATCCCAGCAGGAGATCGCCCGCGCCTTCGGCTTTTCCTCCCTGGGCACGGTGCAGAACTACCTGGTGCGCCTGGAGCGTGAAGGGGTGTTGCGCAAGGATTGGAATGCCCGTCGCGGCCTGCAGGTGCGTGCTTCGGTGGCAAAGAACAGCCTGGAACTGCCCCTGGCGGGAACCGTGGCCGCAGGCCGACCCATCGAAGCGGTCAGCACGCCGGACACCCTCGAAGTTCCGGCTTCCATGGTCGGATCGGGAGAGAACTTCGTGCTGCGAGTCAAGGGCGATTCCATGGTCGGCGACGGGATTCTGGACGGCGATTTCGTGGTGGTGCGCAAGCAGCCCCAAGCCCAGTCCGGGCAGACCGTGGTGGCCCTGATTCGCGGCGAGGCCACCGTCAAGCGGCTGGTGCACAAGGGCGAGCGGATTGAGCTGCACCCCGCCAATCCCGCCATGGAACCGCTGGTAATCGAAGGTGAAGAGGATTTTCGCATCGAGGGGGTGGTGGTCGGTCTCATCCGCCACTGCCCGTGATTGTCCATGGCGCGGGATATCGTGCATTTGTCCGTGCCGGCCTTTGCCGTCTCGCTGGCGAGGGTGGTCGATGCGTCTTTGCGTGAACGGCCGATCGCCGTTTCTTCGGGTCCTTCGTCGCGCGCCCTTCTGCAGTGCGTATCACACGAGGCGCGGGCCGAAGGGGTGTATGAAGGGATGTCGGCGCATCGCGCCCGACTTCTATGCCCGGCGCTTCATCTCCTGCCGCCCGACCCCCATCTGCTGGCACGCGGCAATCAAGCCCTGCAGCGGTTGGTCGGTGACTATACCCCGGTGGTGGAACCCGGCGACGGGGGGCGGTTGTTTCTCGATCTGACCGGCTGCAGTCGGCTTCTTGGCCCGGGGCGTGATGTGGCCGCGCGGTTGGAGAAAGATCTGCGGCAGCGGCTGCGCTTGAGCGGCAGTGTCGGTGTGGCCGGCAACAAGTTGGTGGCCCGCATCGCCGCCGGCTGCCTGGAGCGTTCCGGGGTGTGCGATGTCCTGCGCGGCGCCGAGCAGAGTTTTATTGGCCCGCTGCCGACCACGGTGCTGCCGGGGATCGGGCCGACCCGTCAGGCCGGGCTGCTGCAGGATCTCAACATCCGCTTCGTGCAGGAGCTGGCTGCGCTGTCCGTGGCGCAGATGCGGCTTGTCGTTGGAGCCTTTGCGCCGCTTCTGCATCAGCGCGCCCGCGGCATCGACCCCAGCCCGGTACGCCCGCCGCAGAAATCTCCGCAAGTGGTGGAGGAAACCTTCCTGGCGCGCCAGGATAACGACGATCAGGTGCTGCTCGCCGCGCTGTGTCAGATGGTGGAAGCCTGCGGCCGTCGTCTGCGTTGCCTGCACCGCATGACAGCGGAGATCGTTCTCTGCCTGACCTACGCCGACGGCGTCAACCATCAGCGTCGCGCGGCATTGGATATTCCCTGCAATCATGATCTTGAACTCTACACGGCGGCCGAGGATCTTTTGAAACGGGCCTGCGAGCGACGGGTGCGCATCAAGGGGCTGCGTCTGGAGTGCCGGCAGCTGTGTCCCGCCATTTTGCAGGTCGACCTGTTCACCGGCGCCGGGCCTTCGCCGCGCCAGGCCGCTCTGCAGCAGGCCCTTGACCAGGTGCGCGACAAATACGGCATGGCGGCCGTGCGTCGCGGCCGCACCTTGCACTTATGAGCTACGCGGCCCTGCACGTCCATTCAGCCAGTTCCCCCCAGTGGGGTGTGCGCTCTCTGCCTGACCTCTGCGCCGCGGCCCGCTCCCTGGGGATCAGATCGCTGGCGCTGACGGATCGCAATGGTCTTTACGGCGTGCCGAATTTTATTGAAACCGCCCGATCCTGTGGACTCGAACCGATCATCGGCGCCGAGGTGTGCACCGCCGGTCAGCGGGCGGTGCTGCTGGCCGAAGATGAAACCGGGTATGCCCACCTGTGCCGTCTGCTTTCGGATCTGCACTGCCGGGATGATTTCGACCTGGCCCGCAGCTTGAGCCGTGCACGGCGTGGCCTGACGGTGATCAGCGATGATGCTCAGGTGCTGCGTTTGCTGTGCCGTCAAAACCGCGCCGGGCTCTACGTGGAACTGTCTCCGGGCCATCAGATGCACCGCGCCCTGGCCCTTGCGCGGGAGCTGAAGCTGCCGCCGGTGGCCACCACGCGCGCGCTACTGCTTGACGACGAAGACTACGAAACTCACCGCGTCCTGCGGGCCATCGCCCTCAACACCCGGCTTTCGCGTCTGGCGCCTGCAGATGTCGCGGGGGAGAGCGACCGCCTGATGTCGGCGGCACAGCTGGCGCAGTTTTTTCCCCACTGCCCGCAGGCCCTTGACAACACGCTGGAGATTGCCGCCCGCTGCCGCACCGACTGGGATTTCAGCACCACCATATTCCCCGCGTTCAACGGCCTGAGCGACGATAAGGCGTTTGCCGTTCTTGAAGCCCAGGCCCAAGCGGGAGCCCGTCGGCGCTACGGCGAGATTGACGCGCGCGTCGAGGAGCGGCTGCGCAGGGAGCTGGACCTGATCTTCGCCAAAGGCTTTGCCCATTACTTCCTGGTTGTGGAGGAGCTGGCCCGCCAGTCGCCGCGCACCTGCGGGCGCGGCAGCGCAGCGGCGTCGCTGGTGGCCTACACCCTGGGCATCACCCATGTCGATCCGCTGGCGTACAATCTGTTCTTCGAGCGCTTTCTCAACCAAGGGCGGCTCGACCCGCCGGATATCGACATCGATTTCCCCTGGGATGAGCGGGACGCCATCCTCGATTTCGCCTTCCGGCGCTACGGCGCGCGGCGCGCGGCGATGGTGGCCAACCAGATCAGCTTCAAGGGGCGCTCTTCATTGCGGGAGGTAGCCAAGGTCTTCGGTTTCGAGGAGGCAGAGATCAAATCCGTGACCTCGCGGCTGTCCGGCTATTGCAGGGCCGGGGGCGTTGCTGAAGCCATCTCGGGGGACCCGTTGTTTCAGGACCATTCGTTGAGTGATGAGTGGCGGCAGGTGGTGCGCATTGCCGGCCGCCTTGAGGGTCAGCTGCGCCATCTCGGCCTGCACTGCGGCGGGCTGGTGGTGGTCCCCGATGAGATCCGCCGCTACGTCCCGGTCGAAGTCTCTGCCCGCGGTCTGCCGCTGATCCAGTGGGAGAAAGACCAGGCCGAGGCCGCCGGGCTGGTCAAGATCGATATCCTTGGCAACCGCTCCCTGGCGGTGATTCGCGATGCCCTGCGGGCCATCAAAGAGCAGACCGGCCGCGAAATCGACTACGCCAGCTGGCAGCCGCTGGAGGATGCGCGCACCCGCCGGCTGCTCTGCCGTGGAGAGACCATGGGTTGCTTCTACATTGAATCGCCCGCCACCCGGCAGTTGCTCAAGCGCATGTTCGAGCAGGGTCCGGCCGAGGACGGCGCTTTTCTTTTCGAGCACCTGGTCATGGCGTCTTCCATCATCCGACCGGCGGCCAACAACTTTATCCGCGAGTTTATCGCCCGCATGCGCGGCAGGTCCTGGCGTTCTCCGCACCTGCTGCTTGACAGCGTGCTGAAGGAGACCTACGGCATCGCCATCTACCAGGAGCAGATTACCCAGATCGCCATGGCGCTGGCCGGCTTCACGGCGTTCGAGGGCGATCAGCTGCGCAAAATCATCAGCAAGAAGCACAAGGCCCAGACGCTGAAGGATTACCGGGAGAAATTCTTTGCCGGCGCCCGTAAAAAAGGGATCGACGACAAAACCCTGCATGCGGTGTGGGAGCAGATTCTCTCCTTCGGCGGATACTCCTTCTGCAAGCCGCATTCGGCCTCCTACGCCCTGGTCAGCTGCAAGTCGGCCTACCTCAAAGCCCATTACCCGGCGCAGTTCATGGCGGCGGTCATTTCCAACCGGGGCGGTTTCTACTCTCCGCTGGCCTATCTTTCCGAAGCGCGTCGCATGGGGCTGACCATCCTGCCCCCCGACATCAATGAGAGCGAGGACCACTACCTTGGGCGGGACAGGGCGCTGCGCATCGGTTTTATGCAGATCCAGGGGCTTTCGCACAATGCGCTCAAGGCGGTGCTGGCTGAACGTGAAAAAGGGGGGGATTTTCGTGATTTTCAAGATTTTCTGCAGCGTGTGCGTCTCGATTGCGCTGATGTCCAGCGGCTGATTAAGGCCGGTTGTTTCGACACGCTGGAAGGACGATCACATCGCCCCATTCTGCTCTGGCAGTGCCTTGCCGATTCGCGGCAGAATGCCGTCGGACAGACGGGGCTGCTGTTTGACGCTCCGGCATTCGATCTGCCCAGACCGCCCGCCTACGACGACAGAAAGGTTCTCGCCCAGGAAGTCGAAGCCCTTGGGATGCTGGTGTCCTGCCATCCGTTGCGCCTCTACCGCCGGCAGATCGAACGCCTCAAACCGGTGCCCGCCCGTTCCCTGGAGGAATGGGCCGGGCGCTACATCACCATGATCGGCTGGTGGGTGACCGGCAAGAGGGTGCGGGACAAAAACGGCCGTCCCATGGAATTTGTTTCCTTCGAAGACACCACCGCCATCTTCGATGCGACGTTCTTTCCCGCCGCCTACGGGCGCTTCTGCCGCAAACTTTCGCGCCTGCGGCCCTACGTGCTCAAGGGGAGGGTGGAAGAGGACTTCGGCGTAGCGACCCTGAGGGTGGAATGGGTCGGCTTTCTGGATGAAAAAGAGTGATCACCCTTTGGCCGAGCGTGCTTTCACCAGCGCGGAGATCTCCTTGAACTGCGGATCGCTTGACACCTTGACCAGTTGAAATACCGCTGTTTCCGAAGTCGTGACGACCGCTCCGGCCGACCGGGCCGATTCCAGAGCGTTCAGATAGTCGCTTTCGCCGCGCGACATGATGCCGTCGCGGACCAGGTGCACGTCAAAACCTTCCCGCAGCAATCCCAGCACCGTCTGGTAGACGCACACATGGGCTTCCATGCCGACGACAATCGCCTGGCGCCGCCCGAGTGAATTCATGTGTTCGATGAAAGAGGGTTCGCCGCAGCATCCAAAGCTGAGCTTTTCGATGACCTTGTCGCGGCAGGCATCGGCCAGGTCGGGCACCATGTGCCCGATGCCGCGCGGATACTGTTCCGTGGCGACCACCGGAATTCCGAGCAGCCGCGCGCTCTTTAAGACGAAAGAGATATTGCGCAGGATTTCCGCGTAGCGGTCCTGGTCCATAACTGGAACCAGCCGCTCCTGCACATCGACCACGACCAGAACGGCCTGGTCGCGTTCCAGAATGAATTTGGTCACAGTATTGCTCATGGGGAAGTCTCCTTTGCAGTGCCGTCAAAAGCAGGATAGGGATAGCATCAATGTTGACATTGGGAATGGTTGCATTTTTTTCCTGCCTTCGGCTACCATGTTTTATTATGTATTTTCGATTTCCCCGATATTTTGTAGCGCTGATCAGCGTCATGGTCTTTGTTCTGGCCGGCCAGACCAGTGTTCAAGGCTACGTCTGGTGTCTTGGCGAGAACGGGCACGCAGCGCTTGAGCATCCTGTCGCGGGTGACTGCCATGGCGCTGAACGGACGCAGGGCGACTGCGGGGACGAGCACTCCGATGATGACGATGAAGCCTTTCATGCCTTTTGTGAAGCGGCCTCCTGCGAACCCTGCCTCGATCTGCCTGCCTCGGTTGAGGCCAACTTTCGCCGCGCAGGGGACTTTGACGCGGCCGATATTCTGATTGAACTGCCCCTAGGCGGTTTTTCCTTCCCGCTGGCACTATCCTCCGATCAATTTATACCGCAACTTTTCCCGCAACCCCCTCCAGAGACCGATCCTTTTCTGGTTGCCCATCGCACAGTTGTCCTTCTGCATTGATTCACCCCTCCTGTACCATTCTGCAGTATTTCTTTATCTAAAAGTTCAAAAAAACAAAGGTTTACGCTTTAGATTGATTCTCTCTGTCTGAGTCTTGACCCGTATTCATCGGTGCGGGTCCGGGCAGGTTGCCTGCTGCGGCGGAATCAATCGCGGTGCGTGAATATATTTGCTCTTCATCGTTGTGCGTCGATGAAGACGCACAGGAGGTTGTTCGTATGAACCGTAAACCGTTTGCCGGATTGCTGGCGATGGTGCTGGCAGTTCTTGTTCTGCACAGCCCGCAGAAAGTTTATGCCGCTGATGTTATGTCGGCGCTGCCTGTTTTATCCGTGGCGGAGGTTGTTGCGCGTACGCTGGAAAACCATCCCGCTCTCTCCGCCGCGGGACATGAATCCGCTGCCCTGGAGCATGAAATAGATCAGGCCGGGGTCCGTCCCAATCCTGAGCTTTCCCTGGAGTTGGAGAACTTCGGCGGCAGCGGCGAGTTTTCCGGAACCGACCGGACGGAGACCACGCTGCGCATCAGCCAGCGATTGGAATTGGGGGGCAAGCGCTCGGCGCGACGGGATGTCGCCCGCTCCGCCCTGAAACTGGGCCTGCAGGAAAAGGAGCTTGTGCGTATCGAGGTCGCATCCAAAACGGTGGCACGTTTTCTCGAGCTGGTGGCCGCACAGCAGCGTGAAGCGGTGGCCCGCGACCAGGTGGCGTTGAATGAAAGCCTGCTGTCGGCGGTTGAGGAACGGATCGCCGCCGGAAAATCCGCCTCTATCGAGAAAAAGCGTTTTTCTTCACGTCTGGCCGAAGCGAGATTGGAGCTGAGGCGCGTCCAGCGCGAGGTGCTCGCGGCCCGACAGGTGCTGGCCTTGTCATGGCAGGGTGATCGGGGTGATTTCATCGCTGCGGAGGATGAATTTCTCCGCGTTGCCGAGATTCCCGAGCGATCGTCTCTTCTTGCAGACCTTGAAGACAGCCCCGCCGTACAGCGGGCAAGCGATGTGCGGCTCAGGACAGAACAGGAACTGCGGCTGGAGCGCGCCGAAGGGGTGGTCGATCCAACGCTGAGCCTGGGCGTCAAGCGCGACGAGGATGCGGACGATCATGCCCTTGTCGCGGAAATTTCCGTGCCGCTGCCGCTGTTCGACCACAACCGGGGCGCCATCGCTGCCGCCCGTTCGCGTCTAGAAAAGGCGCGGGAGGGAAAAAACGCGGCCAGGCTTGATCTGGAACGGCAGGTGGTGCGTGGCTGGAGCGAACTGGACAGCGCCTATGATGAAGTCGTCTCGCTGCGTGACGAGGTGATCCCGGCCGCAGAGGAGACCTTTGAAGGCATCCGCTACGGTTATCAGGCCGGAAAATTCGGACTGCTTGATGTTCTGGATGCGGAGCAGAACCTTTTTGCCGCAAAAAGCCTGCAGGTCGATGCGCTGCTGGCCTATCACCGCGCTGTGCTCGAACTGGAGCGCCTGCTGGGACGCAAGGTTCTGAAGACCGTTCATTATCTGACTTTTTCAAAACATGAGGATAAACAATGAAGACGCAATCTCTGATACGCAAACTGCTGGTTGCTTCGGCCATCCTTGCGATGGTGCTGACTTATACCACGATGACCGCAGCCCGCCCCGATGACGGCCACGCCCATGACGACCACAAACTTGAAGACCTGTTCGAGGACAGTCCTCAAGCCCACGACGCCCACGACGACCATGACGACCATGCGTCCCATACGTCCCATGATTCCCATGATTCCC
>NPIE01011776.1_pt2 | contig 16399 bp, 9 predicted proteins | sample 8637661 | NCBI WGS metagenome assembly NPIE01 (sample SAMN07420842, study PRJNA396082) | bioreactor metagenome | isolation source: sample BA12 brine-fed electro-methanogenic bioreactor BA | place: Japan: Kochi | collected 2016-12-09 | reverse complement strand
AGCAAAGGATTGATGGTTGCCTTGGCCAGTGGCTCGATATTGATCACAGCCTGCATAGGATAGATCGGGAGGTAAATCGAGTTCAAGTTTAACATTGGTGGCGGGTCCGCCAAGGTTGCGCAGGGTAACATTCAGATACACCAGGTCGCCGTAGTAATAATTGGGTTTGTTGGGGGTGGTTTCTAAGAATAAGCTGGGGCAAGGAGGAGGTGGTTGGACATGTAGAAGTTGTAGGTCTAGTGTGGTGCTATCTTCTACATTTTCAAGGCAGCTTGCATCAAAATACAACGTTACTGTGGTATCTGTAGAAACATTTTCAATCACTTCTGTAAAGACAGGAAAAGCAATGCTTCCTCCTGCAGGCAGTCCTCCTGCTTGAAACAGTCGACTATTGCCAGGAGCTGGGGTGGACACAATGAGTTGGTCCTCAAGGAATTGTAGCTGGGGTGGAAGTGTAACGAGTACTTCACAAGAATGGGCATAATCGTTTCCAATGTTGGACAAAGTAATAGTAAGGATGGGTTGGGTTCCTTCTTTGTATGAAGAGGCATCTGCAGATACATTCAGTTCCAGTAAGGGTTTGGGGAGGTTTAGTTTAACTAGAAATGCATCATACACACCATTGTGTGTTTGATCATAACCTTGTATTTGGTTTCCTATAGGAAAAGAAGACTCCAAACTGTCCGTGTTACCTGCGATATACGCATCATATTTTGAATCTAAAGCTAATGACTTACCAATATCTGTTCCGTTACCACCTATATATGTAGAAAACAAAATATTTGAACCGTCTTGGTTTAGTTTCATGAAGAATGAATCGGTGTTTCCATTATAGGAAGCATCATATGTTTCTACTGTTCCACCTACAGGAAATGTTGATTCGGTGCTTGTGGTTTCACCAGCTATGTACATATTACCAACTAGATCAAGAAAAATTCCTGCAATGGAATCTCTTCCTTCTCCACCAATGTACGTTGAATACAGAATTTGTGAACCATTAGAGTTTAATTTGATAATAAATCCATCACCAGAACCATTGTATGTTGTATCATATCCGGATATAGAACCCCCAATTGGAAAACCTTGGTTCTGGGAACTTGAAGTTTCTCCTACAAGATATATACAGTCATGCAAATCTGTTGCAAGGTTACTTCGACCAGTACCAAGGTAATCCCAAGAATCACCACCTAAAAAAGTGGAGTATACAACATCCGTGTTAGTGATATCAAGCTTTACGATATACAGATCCAAACCACCCTTTTTAATTCTTTGGTATGCATCGGTAGATGTTGGAAAATCTACGCTATAAGTACCACCCCCAACATACACGAAGGCATCGTTGTTACATATTATAGAATCACAATACTCCCAGTTGCTGCCACCTATGTAACTTGAGTATAGGAATTGAGAGCCATCTTGATTAAGTTTGATTACAAAACCATCTCTTGAACCACTAAATGATTTATATGCTCCAATAATACCATCACTCGGGTGAATAGGAAAATTAGGACTAGTTGAACTACCACAAACATAAACATTATTGTCACTATCTAAAACTATATCCGATATAGCATCATCGACACTTCCACCCATGAAAGTACTAAAAAGAAAAGCGGTTCCAGTCGAATTCAGCTTTATAAGAAAAGCATCTCCTTCTCCACCAAAGTGAGTTTTGCAATATCCTGGCACATTATCTGAAGGAAAAACTGGGAAATCACTACTTTTTGCCCTGCCACCAATTAGTGCATTTTCGAATCTATCAATACATATAGCATACGTTTCATCAGATCCTGAACCACCAATGTATGTTGAATAAACTAAAGTGTTGGTATTCACATCTATTTTTGTTAGAAATATATCTGTATTTCCACCATAAGATGTGTCATAAGAATTTATTGTTGGAAAATTTGCACTCCAGGTCCACCCGGTAAGATATATATTGTCATATATGTCGGTTGTACATTCCCATAAATTCTCTTCTTCATTTCCTCCTAAATAAGTGCTATACACAATGGGATCAATCACCATCGTTTCATCTCTGCAAACATTGTTCACATTAAAAGAAAATATATCATTATGCACTTGAAAGGAAGCATCAAAAGGCAGAAGTGAATCATGACCATACACAAGTAATTGATCATCTTTTAGATTTCCGAGTGGAGTAAGAAGTTCTAAGTTCTCTCTATTTGACAACAAATCAGCCCCTACTACTTGTACTTGTACATCTTGGATATCTGCACCTGGGTGTACATAGTATTCGTACTTCATTCCTTGGGGAGTGAAGAAGTAGGATAAATCGATATTATCCCACACATTAGTGTAGTTTACTTGGGTGTAGTTGTTGCAATGAATACCCCAGTGGTCTGGGTCATTGCCAATGAAATAATTATTATAGTGAGGAAGAAGGGTTTTTCCTTGAATTGTGGGTGTTTGTGCATTCACAAAAGACAGCTTGATTGTCTGTGTCTCTACAATAGGAGGTGTAGTAAACTCATCAAGTCTATCGATATCTGACCAGGGCTGTGTTATCTCTTGACTCAATTCTTCAACTTCAGATCCTTGCTGATTCCCAATCCCATTTGGATCCAAGCAATCCTTTGTAGTGTGAGTAGTTTTTACAAGCTGATAATATACAGCCTTTTGAGTAAAAGCAACTTTTCCAAAGTCCGTATCTCCCATAAAAAGTATTTCTTCAGGCCACTGTCCTTTGTTTTCAGTAAAAAAGTTACTGGATGATTGTAAAACTTGATTTGCCTGTTCAAGAGTTACAGGAGAGTCATTATTTGGAGACAAACTCTCTTTTGCAGATACAGGAAAACTTGAAAAAGCAAACAATGTTGCAATCAAACAAACTGATAAATACAAAGAAAAGCATTTACGTGTCATATGACACCACCTTTTAATAAATATGCTCCTAAGCATTACGTGAGAAAAACTGATAACAAAGAAACCTATATCTTTCACACAAATTAGTATCGTGGCTACTTCCACAACTTAACAAGTGAAGGACAAACAAAGATTCTGTTGTTTTTATATTGACCTGTAAGTTTTTAATAGTAAAGATTTCAGTGTAAGAAAGAACATTGATTTAGATATACAAACTCTTCGTATTGAATGCATACCTACCGCGTCTGCCGGGTCGGTTGAAGTTGTGGTGATGGGGCTTTTCCATTTTGCGCCATCGGTTTCCAATTTCAATGATTCGGTAGTTTCCTTCAATATAACAGGAGTTTGCCTAATGAGGGGCCGAAACACCCAAAATAGTACAAACACCAACAAAAAAAATTCTACGAATAGTTCTTATCTGCGCAAGTAAAATGTTAATAATTTTTTCATTTGTATTTTCGTAAATGGAAAAGATTATTTATGAAAGGCTTATAAATGACTGTCTTTATAATGACTCGTACAATATGTAGACGAAATCACTAGAAAAAGTAAGGAACTTGCGTAAATCATTGAAGGATTCGAACAAAAGCTGGGCTGAATCGTTGGATTGACAAAATGAAAGAACTTCTGTTTATCCCTGAAGGACTCCATACAATCAAAGGGCGGAATCGCCGGAAACAAGGTAAAATAATAGTATTAGTTACATATCCACCCTATGTTTGTGCGGGGGGAATTGTTATTTCCATTTCGTACATTTCGAATATATGATGATACACCTTCATTTTGGTAGAAACATTCCCACTCGTCTTTTGTATTCCCTGTATACATCTCCAAATTCTTTGATCAGGTTACGTTCCTCATAAAATGAGACCAATACAAAGATTAGAATGAGAACGGGGAGAAAATACAACGAATAGATTCCTTCCCACAAAAGGTACCACCCAGCAAAAATAAACATAAAGCCCACATTAATAGGATGACGAATACGTCCATATATGCCTGAAGTAATAATTCTATCAGGAATACCCTTCACTCCACCAAGTTTGGTTTGAACCAGTTCTTTTGTGCCAATCACATTAAGAAGTATTCCAATAACCAGCAAAGCGATACTCACGATTGGCAACACAACATATTCATCAATTCGGGGCTGGGTCATCAGAGGATTGTAAAAGATGGCAAAAAAGATGATAGCACGGAACACACCGAAACAAATCTTGAAAAAGATTGTACCCTTCATTTTTGTAAAGGTAAGCCATATTATGGAAAGGGAAATCAATACAGCAACAATCCACGCATATGATCGTATCAAAGCAAAAGTTTCCATTTTGTACTCCCTCCTTAGGCTAATAAATGTTATAAAGCCTTTCCATGGAGTAATCCAATTCTATCACTCCTATGATGCAAAGCAAGAGATTAATGAAAACTTACTAAAAAGCATCGATTTCGGACCAAACTGACCATGAGAGAGTGCGAATATCATTCCCATAATTTCGACATACCCATACTTTCTAAGTTTATAACGTATTGGTGTCAAGTTTGGAGCAAAATAATGCGGTGTTGCTTATTCTAACTTCATCCATTAATGGACTTTTTGATATATTTTTTATTCTTTGGGATTGAATTTAATCACGCGATCATATAGGAGTTCTGTATTCAATGGTCCTACTTTAGTAGATGGTTCAAGGTATGCTCTGAAACCGATAAAAGCCGGCTCATCCAACCGTACACCGTGGGCCTTGGGTCCCGTAGGAACAGTTATAATGTTTTTATCAGAGCTATCTGACCTTGTAAATATGCACACGTAAAGATCTTTCGCTAAAGGATGATCAGGCAAGTATTCTTCTGCACTCCCTTCGTACTGAACGTTGTATATTCCGGCTACTCCATTCCATGCCGCTTTTCCATAGAAATTACAGTTTGTATAGGTTGCTTTTCCAGAAGCGACATGATTAACACCATACACTAAAGCTATTTCATTTGGATGATCACCAAGGTAGAATTCTTCGCTTCGAAGATACACCGTATCGCGGCTCTCACCTGCAACATAAACTTCCGTCTGAACAGCATCGTAGGATTCGGTTAACCACACAGAAGTAGTCAATTCATTTGCCTGGAGATTGGAGTATTTATCAAGAATAGCCTTGCGTAATTCATTTAATGCGGGAATGTAATCAATTTCGGTTTTTCCATTCCCTCTGACTCGCAATACAGGTGATGGGAAATAATCTGCTTCTACCGGTATGGTTGAGGTGATTCTCAATGCTGCAGTAATTTCTTTGGTATATTTCTCTCCTGCTTTTACATCATCAAACAGTGCCATTCGCTGACCAAACACAATAGTATCATATTCAGGACCGATACCCATTTTTACCATTGAGCTTGGAATAATGTACGTATTGATAATGTCATCAGGGTAACCGTTCTCGTTTAGAATCTTTCGTATACGTTTATCGATTTCCTTGTTTGCAGTTATGATGATAGCCGTATCTTTATCGAAAGAATCTCCCTGCATACCGTTTGGCGTTCCTGTAGTCTTAATTGTCATATTGTTTATGGGATCATTGAAACTGGTCCAAACCCATTTCTGTTTTTTTTCTTTTTCATAGTATTTGTTGAAAATAAAGCCACAATAGCTGAAGTATTTGCATTTTGGTGGGGTTTTCGCAATAACCAGAATTCCCTCATCTGGGTTAATTTGCCATCCTTGAATCAATCCAGGAGAATTATATAACCACGCATCAATTTTATCCTGGGCATTGATAATTTGGTTGACATTTGTCAGAGGAATGCTATCTGGAATCGCACCAAACATCCCTCTGTACGGTGCATTTGCATTATTGCCAGCAGCATCCCCTAATTTTCCAGCTTCATACAGTTTGATCAAATCAACTTGTAAAAATGGGGCGTATTTGGAAGTAAAGTCATTTTTTTCTAATGCCATACGTAGTTCATCGATATCCATTGTCTTTACATCAACTTCTTGTGATGGTTTTGAACATGATATGGTTACAAATACAAAACACAACGAGAACAATAGAATACAAACGAAGCGAGTCATTTTGAGCATGATTCATCATCTCTCTTTCTTTAAAAAACTTGCATTCCTTCCATTTGTAGGAAGGAATCTGCAATGCAACTGGGTACATCCGTGTAAATACAACGGTGGCTATTCAATCCAAACCCATCTTACAAGGGTTAAACTGGTTTTTGGGAAAAAAGTAGATAATAAGGACATACCTTTCGTTTCTCCGGGTCGGTTGAAGTTGTTTTGATGGGCTTTTTGAGGTTATTGCACCATCGGTTGCAATTTCTTAGAGTCGGAAGTTTCCTTCAATATAACGGGGGTTTGCAATGATGAGGGGCCGAAACACCCAAATGATCACAACCACCAGCAAACAAATTTTACAAATTCTTTTTTCCCTATGCAAGTAAAAAAAGAATATTCTCTCAGGAATACCCTTTACTCCACCAAGCTTTGGTTTGGACCAGTTCTTTTGTGCCTATCACATTAAGAAGTATTCCAATAATTAGAAAAGAGATGCTCACGATTGGCAACACAACGTATTCATCAATTCGGGGCTGGGTCATCAGTGGATTGTAAAAGATGGCAAAAAAGATGATAGCACGGAACACACCGAAACAAATCTTGAAAAAGATTGTACCCTTCATTTTTGTAAAGGTAAGCCATATTATGGAAAGGGAAATCAATACAGCAACAATCCACGCATATGATCGTATCAAAGCAAAAGTTTCCATTTTGTACTCCCTCCTTAGGCTAATAAATGTTATAAAGCCTTTCCATGGAGTAATCCAATTCTATCACTCCTATGACCCGAAGCAAGAGAATCGTGTAATTCTTACTAAAAAGCATCGATTTCGGACCAATCTGACCACAGTTTCGGATGAAACTGACCACGGAAACGGACCAAACTGACCAGTGGGAGGTTGAGTTGATCCGTAACAACCATACCAGTAGAGAATGTACTATTGACAATGCTTTAATTTTCTTTATCCTACTCATAAGTTGGCTACTTGAAAGTAGGGTAAAATGTTTATAGGTCGCAAAAAAGAATTAGACGTTTTAGACAAAGAATATTCCAAAGCTGGTTTTCGCTTCGTTGTTCTGTATGGAAGGCGAAGGGTGGGTAAAACGTCACTCATTTCTAAATTTCTTGAGGGGAAAAAAGCAATCTTCTACATAGCCACTGAACAAAATGATAAACTCGCTCTAGAAAATTTTTCAGAAAAAGTATTGAACATTTTTCCTTCGGCAAAATCAATGATCGATACATTTCCTACATGGGAAAAAGCTTTTACCTATATCGCAGAGGAAGCAAAAGGAGAAAGAGTCATCCTCGCTATGGATGAGTACCCATATCTAGCAAATAGCAATTCTGCGTTATCTTCCATTTTACAAAAACTCATTGATACTACCTTTCAGAATAGTCAGTTGTTTCTTTTACTGTGCGGATCATCCATGAGTTTTATGGAAAACCAGATTTTGGGATACCAAAGCCCTTTATACGGAAGAAGAACTGCTCAAATCAAACTGGAAGCGTTTGATTTTTTTGATAGCGCATTGTTCTTTCCTCACTTCTCTTTAGAAGAAAAAATGATCGCATACGCTGCATTTGGTGGAACTCCGCAGTATTTGAGTTATTGCCAGGAATCACCAAATGTATATGCTGCGATTTATGACAATTTTTTGACAAAAACAGGTCCCTTATTTGAGGAGCCTGAAAATCTCCTCAAACAGGAACTTAGAGAACCAGCCATATACAATACAATCATACAGGCGGTAGCGAAAGGATCTAGCAAGTTAAATGAGATCGCAACAAAAACAGGTGAAGAGGGCAAAAAGTGCGCAAAATATCTAAAATCATTGATATCGCTCCAAATTGTCTACAAAGAATACCCCATCGGCAGAGAGTCTGAAAGAAACGGTATTTACAAGCTCAGGGATAATATGTTCAAGTTTTGGTATCGGTTTATACCCCAAAACAATACCAGTATTGAAGCAAATCACGGACAAGAAGTGTTACAAAACCGAGTGATTCCAAATCTCAATCACTATATTGGTCTCATTTTTGAAGACGTTTGTACACAATATTTGATGCGTAAAAATTGGTCTTCCTTTGTACCATTTCCATTTCATACGATCGGTCGCTGGTGGGGATCAAATCCAGTAACCAAGAAGCAGAACGAAATTGATATCGTTGCCCAGGGGGACAATGAAACTCTCCTGGGTGAATGCAAATGGACAACAGAACCAGTTGGTACAGAGGTATTAGAAAAGATCATAACAATCGCTTCCATGGTGAAAAGTTTTCAAAACCAGCATTATGTATTATTCTCAAAATCAGGATTTACAAACACTTTGAAAACAATATCCGAAACCAAACCAAACATCCAACTTATCAACTACGACGAATCATTCCTGTCGCTCTCGAGTGTTTAACTTACTCATAATCACACTTGGCAAAACAATTCATTCCTTGATTCTCGATCATAGAGACCTTTGTTTGATGATTCTGCAATGTCATTTTGAAATACTCACCATTTGTCAACAGTGAATTGGAGAGTTGGGGAAAAATGGATAAATCCGTATTCTCATATCTGAAGGTGCTGCTGTTTTATGTGGGTTATCAAGCCATATATAAAGAGATGCTGCAGTTTTGTAAGTAAATCATCAAGCTCTAGAACAGGGAGCGTTGTACTTCTTTTTTGGATAACTATCAAAGCTTGTCGGTAAAGATACAAAATGCTACAATGAATGCATCGAGGTAGCGAATGAATGCTCTTGTGAGTAAACAACATGTTATTTTTGGATAGGCGAAATGAAAACAACCCTATGTATATTTCTGACCAGCAGAGTGAGCTCATTTCTAAGGTGTCGTATGCACCTTTATTTAAGAAGCCAGAGGCTTCCTTCTACCAGATGGTCAGTATTTGCTTGCATGGAAAAAGGAGGAACAAGCAATGACGGAATATAAAGCGCAAAAAATCTTTGAAAAATACAACCCAGTTGACGCGGTAACTCGTTGTCCAAGGGGTCGCTCTCCTGTTCGCAAAGAACTGGACCAATACGCAAAGGCAGCTGTGAACCTGTACGGTGTTATTTCCAAAAAAGAACTCGCTACGATATTTAACTCCCAGAACACAGAACAAACCACCCCCTCAGAAATTTACACACTGCTGTTACCGCTGGTACTGAAACAAAAATGGTATTGCTTTTATAAACAAAACATCGTCCACTACTTAGCAATGAGCAACTTTGAATATGCCGACTTCTGGATCAGTGCGCAGGGTGACAAACCAAGGTTCATCCCTGAAAAGGATGAGCTACTGAAATTTGAAAACGAATACTACGAGAGTGAAAAGCAAGCCACTTGCTGGAATAAACTCTTCGATTTCATCCTCAAAGAGTGGCCTGATAACTTATACTCATACCACCTTTACCAAGAATTGAAAAGAATCCCGGAGATGAGTACAGGAACTCAGGAGCTTAGTAAGTTTTTTGAAAAATACAGGTTTAGTTTTAGCGGTGAAAAGCAAGCAAAAGCATTTTTCAACCTGCTGGTGGAAGCTCGTAACAATACACGGATGTGGTGCAATAAAGGTTATTCCCCTAACGAGCTTCGATCGCTTTATGAAAGTCGTTCTCCCCAAAACGAACCTAGACCGATGATTTTGCAGGAGAGAAAAAAGATAGGACCAAACGACCCTTGTCCTTGCGGAAGTGGTAAGAAGTACAAAAAATGCTGCTACCTGACTGAGAAAGCCAAGACAGCTCAGCTTTCGCAAAGTGAATGTGTGCTGTTTTATGAAACCTGGTATGGTTTAATGGGCTTTGTCAACGAGAGAAAAAAAGTAATCAGCGCATCAATAATGCCGGTTTATCCTAATCCAATCAGCGACGAAGAAGTTTATAAAGTACGCGAAGTAATGTGGAAAAATCCAGAATTGATAGACGATTATTTACATGCCACAGCGCTCCCAAATGAAAAAATTGAGCTTTTGAAGGCATGGCGTGATCACCACAAAAAGGGAATGTTCTTTTTGGTTGATTACACCCCTGAATACGCCGTTGTAATCGGCGTAGGCGACAATAAAGAAGACAAACTGTATGGTGTAAAGGGCATTAGTCGGTCGCTATCGGATGCCATGCAGCGAGAAATACCGGTACAATTAGAAACAGTATTGATACCCTTCAAAGACAAAATCATTTACGACAGCTATATGACCTCTATGCAAATAGCGTATGGTGAAGGTGCAAAGAAGACATTTCGGGAAATATACGAAAAAGGTCTTAAAAATGGGATTATCACCCATTGGGGCAATGACATGTGAAAAATCTTACGAAATACTAACCGCTCGCAGTTGATATTTTTGCTCCTTCAGTCTATAATAAGATTAAATCGTATTTTAGCCAGAAGGAGGATTTGTAGTGAATTACATCAAGCGTGATATAGAAGACATGATTACCAAACTCACTAAGGAATACGCCTGCATCCTGATTACCGGCCCAAGGCAGGTTGGCAAGACCACAGTGCTAAAGAAGCTTATGGATTCCGATCGTGAATATGTAACGCTGGATGATTTGGATGAACGCCGCCTTGCTAAAAATGATCCTGCAATGTTTCTGCAAATGCATACTCTTCCCATATTTATCGATGAAGTACAATATGCACCCCAGTTGTTTTCTTACATTAAAATCGCAATCGACAATGGTGCACCGGCAGGTGATTTCTGGCTGTCTGGTTCCCAAGCCTTCAATCTCATGGAACTTTCGCAAGAGTCCCTGGCCGGACGCGTGGCTATTTTGCAACTACCATCTCTATCGCAGCACGAAATCCACGGTACGGGAAAAAACCAACCGTTTATTGTAGAACTTGATTCATTGAAAACCAGAAAGCAAATTAATACTCCGGCTGACATGACAGAAATATACCAGCGAATTTGGAAAGGTTCCATGCCAGGTTTAGTCAGCGGAAAGTACACAGATCGGGATATCTTTTACAGTAGCTATCTCCAAACATATATTGACCGAGATGTCAGCGATCTGATTGCCCGTGTCGATAAACTCCAGTTTCAAGACTTTATTCGTTCCGCAGCTTGCCGAATCGGGCAAATGCTGAATGTCCATGATATTGCAAAGGATGTTGGCATATCGGATGATACCTCAAAACGCTGGCTTGCAGTGTTGGAAAAATCAGACGTCATTTTTTACCTACGTCCATATTCCAACAATCTGCTGAAACGCACAGTTAAAACCCCAAAACTGTATTTCTTTGACACTGGCCTCGTGGCATATCTTACTTGGTATACCTCACCAGAGATTGTTTCCGCAGGAGCAATCAATGGAGCGATACTAGAAAATTACGTTGTTGCAGAAATTATGAAGACATATCAAAACAGCGGAAAGGATTGTCTTCTATGGTATTATCGTGATAAAGACAACAATGAAATCGATATGGTCATGGAAAGCAATGGAGAACTTCATCCCTTAGAAATCAAGCGTTCCGTCAACCCAGGGAGTGAATTGGTCAGAAACTTTCAGATTTTAGACAAAGGCACTGTACCAAGAGGAAAAGGCGCAATTCTTTGTATGCGTCCCGAGATGTCAGCAATCAATTCTGAAAACTTCATTGTCCCAGTTTGGATGATATAAGACCATCGTATGATTATTACATATCTTTACGTTGGCATTCAACCCGATACACCAGGTTCGCCCTGTGATAGACTGAAAGTGTGTGAAAAAGTCTAGACAACCCTGGAATTTCATTTCTGGAAATCATGATATCACAAACTCATCATGCTTCATTATTGTAGTCTTGAACATAAATCTCATTACACATAGGTTTTCTATGTGTAATCAGCATTACTGTCAGTATTTGTCTTTTTGTGTAGCGATGGATCGAAGTTTTTTTAAAATTCTTCTTCTATGAGTTGTTCTCTTAAATGCTTCTGATGGATCAATTAATCTGGGATTGCCCTTATAATCACCAACGACTACTTTCTGATTGATCCTCATAGCTTCTTTGTAAACTTCTCTTACAGCCTTTCTCAAACCTTGTAGAGACTGCCTTTCAAACTCACTAAGTTTCAAAACGTTTAATGATTGTACCCTTTTTAGAGTACCCTTTCTCGTATAAATACCGGTAATCAGAAGGTACGTTCATATTTAACATTTAGACGATATCAATAATTCGCTTGAATAATCTTGAACTACAAATCTTTTTGATAGCCTCTGTGTCACGGTCAATATTTTCGTCATAATCAACTTCACTTCTCACAGATCTGTTAACTTTAAAGTGTCCATTTGCAAGTTTTTCTTGAAATTTTCTCGTTTCTTCTTTAATGTCTGGTCTTGGCATACACCCTACCCCCTAATTAAGAATATGGCTATTAAAACATACTATTGGAGAAAATCAATGAAAGTTTTGGTTTTGCTCTTTTGCCCACCTTTTTTTCATGTAAATCAAAATGAACTCTTGATCATATTTTAAAACTGGCATTCAACCCGATACACCAGGTTCACCCTGTGATAGACTGAAAGGGTGTGAAAAAGTCTAGACAACCATGATAATGTTTATCTTCAGAATCCTCCAATAGGATATCATATTTCATGATTCGATCTGTACTCATCAACGTATGGAGTGTTTACAGATCGCAATTAGGTTTTGCATAAAGAGTTTGAAGAAGAATATTATGTAGGTTGAAATGAAGAGTTAGGAGTTATGTTCTTACAGGTTTTTTTGAAAAAAGGTTTGCTATTTCCTTGATAAACCGATAGTTTTTCCTGAGAGATAACACATTATCGGATGCAGCATACAAAAGATATTCGCAGGTTACATTTAATTTTGATTCATCAATCTCATGTGAAACTAGATCTGAAAATCGTGAAAAAACACATGCTTTTTCGCTATCGTCTCTCCCAAAAAGAATTAGGATTTTATCGTTTTCAATTGGAGTGCTATTCTTTGATAATTTTAAAGTCCATATTTTCGATTGAACAGAAGGGAATAATCTTGATATATCAAAAAATCTTCGTTCACGAGATTCACCTTGGATTGTTTCGTGAATTGACGTGTTTAAGTTGTCAATACTCAGATGACCACAAACCTTATTTGAGATGCTGGAAAGTTCCTCATCGGATTTCCAGATAGCTTTTCTTCTTTTATTTCGACATAGTATCTCTTGCACTGATTGTAAATATGGATGCCTCTTAAAAATACAATGAATATCATCATCACTTAGTAATGTAAAATTAAATCCGTTGCAAGATATTGAACCTTTAATTGCATTCGCTGAAAATATCGAATTTATGAAAACATCTTTATCGTTTGTAAACACCGATATTCTCTCTGAATCTTTCTGAATACAACTATAATGGTTCTTCATACAATTGTCTCTATGTTCGCAGTCTAATTTAGGGCATATTGCTTCTTTGGATACACATTCAAAAAAAGCTTCGACAAACAAAGCTTGCTCACATGACACAGCATGATGATTGTAAATCCACTGATTAATGGAGCTTTTTGCCCTAATAGCATTTTCAACAACACTCAATGCATTTTTACGATATGCTGGTTGCATCAATCGACAATGTAATTCATTGTCATTTATCCACACAGCACTCAAGGAAGACAAAAGCCTCTCAGTATCAATAAGAACATTATCATATCCAGCAAATGTCATGTCGCGGTTTAAGTAATCTAATTTGTCTACATCAATAATTTCTGAATTAAGTAGTCGTATCAAGCAATTTCGAATACCATATTTCTGACATAGATCTCGGTTACTCATATCAAAATGATAATATGTACAACCAATAATAGACCTAACAATCATGTCTAGATCAACACTAGGAAAATGCTCTTTAAGTATCTCAGAGAAACATTCCAGTACAATAAGAGAACTCATTTTTTCATGGGGTGATCCATACCCAACATTTCCTGATAAAAAATCACTATGAAAGAGTTCCTGACTACTAGAATCTTTAACATTCTCTTGATAAGCCTTTTGAACACATTGATGTAGCAAGTAAGTTTTCGGTTTAAAATTCCTTCCAATGATATTGACGTCGAGTTGGTTCTCAAAGAATCTTTCGAATGTGTGGGAAAAAGGTGAATGACCGATGTCGTGCAATAAGCATGCAACCAAAAAAGAATGCTTAATTAACTCTTCATTTTCCACATGAATGTTTAAATCTGCTTTAACATTTTTGACGAAATAGTGAAATGCCTTTTTCCCTAAATGATATGTTCCTAAAGAATGTGAGAATCTATCATGATGAGCGGATGGATATAGCACCCGCATACTGGTTTGTTCAATCCGGCGTAATCTTTGGAACAACGGATGATCAATTATGTATTTGATATATGGTTCTTCTATATTGATATACCCATGAATCGGGTCCCTAATAATTTTATCGGGCACTAAGCGCTACTTCCTGATCTAAAGACAAAGATTCTGAAAAGAAACTTTTAAAGATATTACTCAGTATTTCTGGGATAGAGAATTTTCTTACAACATCTTCTTTGCTTTTTATTTGTCCCGAAAACATGATGTTATTTGTATTGGAAGAAAATTGAAAATACTTAGGGTAGGATTGAAGTGTGCTAAGGACATCTTTTGAAGATAACTCAAAAATACAATTTCCCTCCGTTCTTTCAAATGAGTACTCGTACAGTTTAATCATTTCGGCAATATTGGTTGTTACTTCTCCGATAATCTTATTCTTGCTTTCTGCTTTAAGAATAAGAACATTTGCAATTAATTCTTCAGTTGGAATATAGTAACACATCTTTACTCCTTCGAAAACTAGGATCGACCACAAAGCTCGATAATATCCACAATAAAATCGCAAAAAACCATGTAGATACAACAGTCACCCCTAAAACCAGACAATACATATAGTTCCCATCAGCTAATCGGTGTTAAAATTATAGTAACATTATTTGTGATGAGTGCAATAGCATATCCTGCCTTGTCGTTATCTTGAAGTGAAAATGTTTTTTCAATCAAGTGCTTGTTACGTACCAGTATCTTCAATTCCGGACCAATCTGACCACGGTTTCGGATGAAACTGACCATTGAAACGGACCAAATTATGTATTCCACTCAAATAGCTCCAGTCTTCCGGTATTTCAGATCCACTACTTTTGAATAACAAACCCAGGAATACCAGAAGGAAGGGGATCTTCTGTTTTACGCTTCGGTTTCTTCCCGAAAAACTCACCATGTTTACACTATTTTTGTGGCCCGTTTTTCGATTGGAAAAAACATTTACCCTATGTTTTCTTCACACGGAGTAATCTGCAAGAGACTCTGGGTTCCATCCAACTTTCCTCTAACTCTTCGTTCACAGCGTACTGATACAAGCATTTCCGGACAGTATAATTCCACTATAACTTTATCCGCTTGATGAAGCATTTTGTTAAAATGTTGTAAAGGAGTTGTCCCGGCACCTTGCTGTGAGCAAAGATAGCAATAAAACTCGCTTCAAGATAGACTATCCGTTTACAAAGCTGTACTATGTTGAACCGTCAATACTAGAACTGGGTGCTCTTTAACAAGGCCATCCAGAGCTATATTGCAGACAGTGTAAGAAATATTCCTCGACTTTCAGAATACGCAAAAAAACTGAGGGTCATGCAGAAGGTGAAAACAATCATAGGAGTGTGGATGTACTCACCAATTCGTTGATTTGCTTCTCTGACATTCTCATACGCATGCAAATACACTTCTTCGTACTTCAATCTCCCCTAAAACCTCTTGATGAATTATCCTGAATTCAGGATAATCGTAGAAAGGACTGGGGAGTATGCGATTGAATCATGCTCTTCTTCTCTTCGATAGAGAGCGAAGCTTGGACAAGTTTTTTTTCAAACTCATTTTCTACCATGAGCTCTCCAGTTTTTGGGGTACACTTGAACCAATAGAAAGGACCATCTCCAACGAGTAAAATATAACATTATACTGTTTTCCATCAGAAGCAGTTGTAAAGTAATTATTTACAACTGCTTTTTCTTTCAATTCCCCTTCAAGTAAAATTTTGGACACGTGTTGTCCAATATTCTGCTTTGAGGTGTCAAAAAGTTCTGCTATTTGATTTTGGTTCATCCAAACCATGCCATCTTTAGTATAAAGCGAAACAGATGCTTTCCCATCCGGCGTATTGTAAATGCTAATGATGTTTTTTTATGCCCTAAACACGAGCAAGATGTCTTTAAAATCCCAGTTTACTATGCCATAAGGCACAATAGATTTTTTATCTCGCTCCGGTGAAGGAATGGCATTTGGGTGCTATCTGAAGGGCTTTTATGAAATTGCTACCTAAATTCCAACCGAAATACTCTCCATTTGTCATCTGTGAATTGGAGAGCTTCGGAGAGTTGGAGAGTTTAGGGAGAATTGGAGAGAAAACAGATGTGTATTCCACTCAAATAGCTCCAGTGTTCCGGTATAATGACTCTCTTCTTCAGAATAACAATACCAGTTGAAACTG
>NPIE01005749.1_pt1 | contig 16405 bp, 17 predicted proteins | sample 8637661 | NCBI WGS metagenome assembly NPIE01 (sample SAMN07420842, study PRJNA396082) | bioreactor metagenome | isolation source: sample BA12 brine-fed electro-methanogenic bioreactor BA | place: Japan: Kochi | collected 2016-12-09 | reverse complement strand
CGGAATGACAATTTTTCAAGGTTCCCAAATGTCTGGTTGTACAAAGAAGAGCCCTGTTATGTTTGACAATAGAGGAATGTTTTCGGAAAGTCAAATATGAGACGATTTTTTATTGAGCCGATGGCGGATCTCCACAACCCGGTAGTTCTCGACCGGGAAGAGGCCCATCATTGCCTGCGGGTGTTGCGGTTGCATAACGGAGACGAGGTGGAGTTGCTCGATGGGATTGGCGGTCTGTACCGCGGCTCCATTGAACTGCTTGGCCGGCAGGTGGTAATCCGGCTGCAGGAAAAAATCGCCCAGGAACCGGAACCCGCGCATCCCGTATGGCTCTTTCAGGGTGACTTGAAGGGCAAAAAAATGGACGAGTTGGTACAACGCTGCACTGAGCTCGGGGTAACGCGGTTCCTGCCGTTTACCAGCAGTCGCAGCCAGGGGCGGATCGCCGATGAGCGGTGGGTGCGCAAGCAGCAGCGCTGGCGAGATCTGGTGCGGGCGGCCTGCAAACAGAGCGGCCGGTTACACCTGATGGATACAGCGCAGCAGCGACCGATTGGTGATTGTCTTGCCGAGGAGCTGCCGGCGGCAACACTGAAACTGCTCTTTTGGGAGGAGGAAAAAACATGTCGCCTGGCGACTGTCGATTGGCCGGTCGCCGATTGCTCTGCAGCGGTCGCGGTGATGATGGGGCCGGAAGGAGGTTTTGCCGAAGGGGAAATAGAGCAGGCTCGGCAACACGGCTGGACGATTGTCAGCCTCGGCAGCGGTATTCTCCGGGCGGAAACAGCCACGATCGCGGCGGTTGCCATTGTTCAACACCGCCTGGGAGCGATATGATCGTCAGGGGACCACTACCGACGGTCCTGTGCCGACAGTGATCGGGCTGTCGTCCCGGCTGTCCGGGAAACTCAGCGCGGCGGGATGATGGCCTCCAGGCTGGCCGTAGGTAACCAGCCGGAACGCCCCGTCTCGTCGGTGACCGATGTGAAGTCCCGGTGCTCGGCGTGCGTTGAGACCAGCCGGCCCTGCCGGATGGCGCCGACCGGGGCGGCGCCGGCAAACGGTGAAACGACGAGCTGCCCGTCAACCATCACAACCGAGCGTTGCCAGTGGTGCTGCCGAACTGCCGCCGCGGTCAGTCCGCCGACAAAGAGCAGTAGGCAGAGCAGGAGCATCATAACTTCGACGGCCCGTCGCGGCTTCTTTTGCAACGACAGCAGGGCAAAACCACAGTAAATAACGAGTCCGGCCAGGCTGACGAGCGACCACTGGGAGATGGTCAGCAGGGCGGTAACCTGCTCGCCCAGGGTCGGCTCGGGCGGAAAAATCCCGTAGTGTTTCCTCAGCAGGGCGAGGTTCCCGGCGGCGTCAGCATCTCCGGGTGCCAGGTAGAGGCTGCGCAGGTAGGAGAGCGTTGCTGCACCGACATCGCCGAGCCGGGCATGGGCGTTGCCGATATTGTAGAGTAGCGAGGCCGACGGACGTTCACCGCCGAGCCGGTGGTAGCACTCGATCGCCCGGCCATAATCCGCCTGGTAGTAGAGTTTGTTGCAACTGTCGAGATCGGCGGCAGCCAGGTCCCGCGCTGCGGATGGCATGGCGATTACAAGCAGGCAGGAGATAAGCAGCAGTAAACGCTTCATGACCACTCCCTGATGAAGGCGCGGAGGGCTTCGTGCAGATCTCGGCGCTGCTCCTCTGTCAACTGCGCCGCTCCGTAAGCATGCCGATCGGCCATCAGGAACAAGGAGCTGACCGGCGATTCGTCCCCGAGTCGGCTGCGAATATCGGCGGTGGTCAGCGCGTCGGCCCTGGTGTGCCAGCACAGGGCGAGAAAGGAGCGGACCGCCTGACGGGCACGCGACAGATAATCACCGCCTGGGGCCATTCCGGCCTGTTCGATCAGCGCCAGTGTTTCCCGCCGCAACCGTTCTTTCGCCCGGGCGTATTGCCGTTCCGGCCTGCGTTGCTGCAGCGTTCGGTGCAGACGAAGCACACTGACACCACCAATCGCCGCCAGGACGGCAATGAGAGCGCTGATGAACCATGGTTGGCGGAAGAGCGGGACAAATGATCCGGTCGGTGACAGGGTCAATTTTGCCGGGGCCAGGTCGTCCAGGGGCGATTTCTCCCGAGCAACCGGAACCGGCAGTTGTGCCCCTGGCCGGACTCCGGTTGGTGCGGCGGTCTCCGCTCCGGCCGGGTTGGTGACGGCCAGGTCGACCGGGTCGGTGAACAGGGTCTGGTAACTGCGGCGCTGCGGGTCGAAAAAACTGAAAGCCACGGGGGGCAGGCGACGGACTGCCGGGTCGGTGACGACCACCGCCTGCTCGAAAATTTTTTTGCCTTGGTAAGAGGTTTGCCCGGGTTTCAGCGTCGCTGTCGGGGGATACTCTTTCAGCCCTTCGCTACTGCTGAGGCGGGGTGCGGTGACCGTGTCGAAATTTCCGGTGCCGGCAATGGTCATCGTCATCGTCAGCGGATCTCCGATTTCAACACGATCCGGAGACGCTTGCAGGTCCAAAGTGAATGAGCCGACCGCGCCGGCAAATCCCTGCGGCCGGTTCTCGGCCGGCAGCGGCACGACGGTAAAGGAGAGGGTTGGGGCGGTAAGGGTCAGCGGGCGGTTTTCGTAACGGCCAAGCAGGTCGTCCAGCAGTGAATCGTCAAAGAGATTGGTGCCGAAACCGGGAAGGCGCTGCCGGCGTCGTACCGGTACGAGCAATGTCGCGTCGGCCTCGGCCGAGATCTCCTGGCTGCCTTCTTTGATCCCGGTCAACGTACCGTTCCAAGTAACTGCAGTGTACGGGGTTCCGTCAACCAGTTCCCGGTGCTGGTGCGGTTCGCGATCCGGAATATCGAGCAGGATGCCGTCGGCGCGCACGGTCGGCGGACCGCTAAGGTTGACTTTGACGCCCTGGCGGAAATAGGCGGTGATGGTGACCGGTACCACCTCATTGAGATAAGCCTGTTGTTTTTCCGGGATCAGTCTGATAAATGCCGTCCGCGGTTGGTCAGTGGCCTCATTGGCTCCCGTATCGGCGGACCCGGGTGGCGGGGTTGCTGCGTCCGTGACGATACAACTCAGCGGTTCGGTCTGGTGGACGGTGCCGTCGATGTTAACCATGACCGGGCCAATGGTATAGGTTCCGGGGTGACTGCCGGTAACGAGATAGGTTTCGGTCAGCGAGGAGGTAATGGCGCCGTTGACCATCTGGAATTGCCGGCTCTGACCACGGTGATGGAAGCTCAACCCGTCAATTTCCGGCAGCGTGATCTCGGCGGATTGTTGCCCCTCGATTCGGATTTGCAGTGTCGCCGCATCGTCGGTAGAAAAGTTTTCTGGCGTCAGCCGGGCGGAAACCTGGACTTCCGCATTGGCTGGCAACGCGGTCAGCAGCAGAGCGACGAGCAGCACTGCCGGCAGCAACCGGTGGCGTGCTGTCCGGTCATGGTGTGCGGAGCTCATATGCAAAAAACGTATACCTGCCATTACCAGTCGTTCATCGTGTCATTTTTGCTGGTCGGGTGCTGCGGCACTACCAGATCGAGACGTCCTTCCTCTCCTTCGATGGCCTGGAGCAGCCGGTGGGCTTCTTCTGTGGTCATCGCCCGGCCGTTGATTCCGGGATCGTGCCGGTCGTCTCCTTGCTCAACAGCCTGTCCCGTTGTTTGTTCTTCGTCAAGGCGATCCTGATCCGTGATCCCATCCGACTGCTCTGCGGGGGCAGTGGATTGACCGGAGACTGACCGTTCCTGCTCGGAATTTTGGCCGCCATCGTTTACATCGTCGGCTTCACCAGCATCGCCGGGCTTGTCGCCTGGCTGGTCGGCCGCCGTCGGTTCATCCGGCGGCGCCTGCCGGTCCTGCGGTTGCTGGCGCGGTGCCTCCGCCTGCTCGTCTGCCGGTTCCCGGGCCTCCTTTTCAGGGGATTTCGGGGCAGTCTCTGTTTCCTGCCGCAGTCGCTCAAGTTGTTCTTTGACGAAATCGCGGTTGACCGCGGCGTCCCGGTTTTCCGGGTTCAGAGCCAGGGTCGCAACAAACGCATCCAGGGCGTTCTGCCAGGCCTCGACAGTCTGTTTCACCGCGGATTGGCGAGTTTTCTCGCCGATGCGATACCAGGCGTTTCCCTGGTTGAAATAGGCCTTTTCCTGGAGAGCCGGGTCGGCGGCGGGGATGGCGCTCTGAAAGGCATCGACGGCCTCGGTGAAACGCTCGTTCTTGTAGGCGGCGCTCCCGCTGTTAAAGAGCAGGACCGGATTGGTGGGGTCGTCGAGCAACAGCTCGCGATAGAAGGCCTCGGCACGGTGGTAATCTCCGTCAGCAAAAGCACGCTCTCCGTCCGAAGCGCCTGCCGGTGACGGCCCGAGCAGGCCGAGCCCGGCGGCCAGGAGCAGCGCCAAGATAGACGGTTTGCGCAACCGCGCCAGACGGACAATAGCCCGGTGGAAGGACCGCTGCCGTTTTCTGCCGGATAACAGAAAATCGCCGCAGAGCAGCGCGATTGCCAGGGCCAGCGGCCATTCGCTGCGCGAGATCGGTACTTTTGTGCGCTTTTCGGCAAATTCCTGGGCCGGTATCAAGGCCAGCCGCTCCCGGTACACGGTATCCAGTCCTTCACCGCGGTTGCCGAGGTCGGCATAGATGCCGCCGCCCTGCTCCGCGATTGCCTTCAGCGCCTGGCGGTCCAGTCGACTCCTGACATAGGCGCCGCTATCGTCCTTGACGAAGCCGCCGTTGTCCCGGTCCGGGATCAACTCCCCGGCAGTGGTGCCGACGCCGATGGTAAAGATGGTCATGCCACGGGAATGTGCCGCCTGTGCGGTGGCGATACCGTCTGTGCCGAGGTCTTCGCCGTCGGTGATGATGACCAGCAGTTTGTGGTTGGCGTCGTTGGCCAGCACCGCTTCGGCGGACTTGATGGCACCGCCGATATCGGTGCCGCCGACCGGCAGCAGCGTACTGTCGACCGCCTGCAGCGATTGATTGAAGGCCTGGTAATCGGCGGTGAGCGGACAGAGCAGATGGGAGGTGCCGGCAAACGGCAGCAGCCCGATGCGATCGCCCTGAAGTCGGTCGACGAAGTCCATGACCGCCAGTTTGCTGCGTTCCAGACGGTTGGGGCGAACGTCCGGGGCGAGCATGCTCCGGGAGCTGTCCAGCGCAAACAGGATATCGATACCCTTGTGTTTGACGTCGATCCATCGGGAGCCGTACCGCGGTTCGGCCAGTGCCACGAAACAACAGAAGACGGCGCCGGCTACCAGCAGTTTTTTCGCCGTGCGGCGCAGCGGGCAGATCGACGCGGTGAGTTTGTCGAGTAGCGACGGTGCGGCAAAACGGGCGAGCATTCGTCGCCGTCTCCGCTCCATCTGCTGCCACCAGAGCCACAATAGCAGGCAGGTAAGAACGCCGACCGGGAGGTACCAGGGATGGGCAAAGGAAACCATGGTCACCGTTCCTAGGGCAGAAATCGCCGGCGCAACAGGAGTCCGCCGGCGAGCAGCAGCAGGGCGCCGGCGATCAACAGTGGATAGAGTTCCCGGTACTGCTCGAAGTGTTTAATGGTTCGGGTCGTTGTCTCCATCGCGTTGATTTCCTGATAAATCCGTTCAAGCGAAGCGGTGTCGGTGGCCCGGTAATAGCGTGCTCCGGTCAACGCGGCGATCTGCTGCAGACTCTTTTCATCGATATCGACACGGACATTGGCCAGTACCTTGCGACCGTACGGGTCGACCACCGGCGTCCGAGCCATGCCGCGAGTACCGGCACCGATGGTGTAGACCTTGATGTCAAGGGTGCGCGCCGCTTCGGCTGCGGCCGCCGGCGGCACCTTGCCGGCATTGTTCATGCCGTCGGTGAGCAGGATCAGGATGCGCGATTTCGATTCCTGCTGTTCATGGAGCCGGGAAACCCCGACGCCGATGGCCGAACCGATGGCCGTCCCGTCTTCGATCATGCCGACCGTCAGCGCTTCGAGCCGTTTTTGCAGCCAGTGATGATCCAGGGTCAGCGGACTGATCAGGTAGGGGCGGGCACTGAAGGCGAGCAGACCGATCCGGTCGTTGGGCCGGTCAGCGATGAAGTCTGCGACCACTGCCTTGACCACCTGCAGACGGTTGGCCGTTTTTCCCTGGAGCGTGAAATCCATGGCTTCCATGGAACCCGAGACGTCGACCGCGAGCATGATATCGATGCCGCTGGCCTCGATTTCCGTTGTGGTATTGCCCAGTTGCGGCCGAGCCAGGGCGAGAATGAGGCAGGCGAGCACCAGCAGTTTGAGGCTGGCGAGCAGCCTGCCCGGCCGGTATTTTCGGGCGCTGGCCAGGGTCGCGGCGATGGCGGTGGTGGAGAAGAGCAGCGCCGGCGCCGCTCCTCGGCGGCCGCGCAACAGTGCCAACAGAGGCAACAGGGTCAGTAGCCAGAGCAGTTCCGGGTGGAGAAAGCGCATCGCCTCAGACCCCTGCTGGTGTTGTCCGGTCCCCCGTCGTTTCGATGAAAGAGCGGACGGTCCGGGTGAGCTGATCAATGCCGGCCGGTTCCGGCGAAAGTCCGGCAAATTTGACCAGATCGCACAGCTGCAGGCAGTGGCGCAGGTCGTCACGATAGCTGTCTGGTAGCGACCTGTCCGGTGTTTTATCGCTGCTATCACCATGCTCGAGGACTGCCTCCAGGCTGCCGAGAAACTCCTCCGTGGTGCGGCGAGTGGCGCTGAGGTTGAAGCGGAGCTCGACATAGCGGCGCAGGATTGAAGACACCGTTTCCGCATAGGTGGCATAGCGGGCGGGTTCACTGCCGGCCAGCAGTCGTTGGGCGTCGCTGAGTTCGGCCAGCGCTCCGGCGGCCGGATCCGGTTTGGGCGGCGGGGAGGATCGCCGGCGGCGCAGGAACAGAACCAGCGCGGCGGCAAGAGCGATCACGGCCAGCAACAGGATGGCGAGCAGCAGGTAGGGCGGCTGGTCGGCAAGGGGAAGCGGCGGGTAGATATCTACCAGGCCGGTCGTTTCGGCCGGCGGGGCCAGGGCCAGGCCGACTGCCGGCACGGTCTTTTTCGGAGCCCGGGGAAGGCCGGCCCGATGATGATCCGGAGGGAGGAATGATACGGCAGAAATGAGAAGGAGAGAGAGATGAGTTCCGGATTGGTTCATCATCGGGCCAGCCTCCGTTTCCGGGCTCCGAAAAATGATAACAACGGTTCGATGTAAGAACCGTCGGTACTCAATGACAGGGTATCGATGCCGGCACCGCCAAGCATCCGCGACAGCTTTCCGGCGCGATCGGCGGCCAGTTCCCGCCAGCCGCGGCGAACGGCAGGATCGGCGGTGTCGATTTCCACCTGGCGGCCGGTTTCCGCATCCTCGATGGTCAGACAGCCGCAATCCGGCAGCTCATGCTCGCGCGGGTCGCTGACCACCACGGCAATCAGGTCGTGACGGCGGTTGCAGAGCTGCAATTTGGCGCGCAGCTCGACCAGACGCGCTTCATAATCGCCGTCCAGACAGAAGTCGGAGATCAGGAAGGTGACGGCCTTGCGCTTGCGTACCTCGACTATGAAATCGAGCGGCGCCGTTAACTTGGTCTGCCGGCTGTGGGGCCGGTGATAGAGGATCTCTCTGATCACCCGTAGGATGTGGGAACGGCCTTTGGCCGGCGGGATATAGAGTTCGACGAAGTCGCTGAACAGCACCAGGCCGACCTTGTCGTTGTTACGTACCGCCGAAAAGGCCAGCACCGAGCCGAGTTCGGCCATTAATTCCCGCTTTGACCAGCTCGTCGAACCGAAGTCGCCGCTGCCGCTGATGTCGATCAACAGCATGATGGTCAGCTCCCGCTCCTCGACGAATTTCTTGACGTGCGGAGTCCCGGTCCGGGCAGTGACGTTCCAGTCGATGGAACGGATCTCGTCACCGCTCACGTAGGCCCTGACCTCGTCGAAATTCATGCCGCTGCCGCGGAAAACCGATTGATAGGTGCCGGCCAGACTGTCGGTCACCAGGCGGCGGGTGCGGACTTCGATCTGCCTGACCTTGCTCAGGATTTCCGATGTCTTGCGAGGATCGATGGTCGGGGCGGTGGACATCTCAGGGAACCGGTACGGTGTCGAGAATGGTGCGGATCAGGTCGTCGCTGGTGATCGACTCGGCTTCGGCTTCATAGCTGGGGCGGATCCGGTGGCGCAGGACATCGAACGCCGCCTCTTTGACATCGTCCGGCGTGACGAAGCCGCGGCCGGCGAGAAAGGCCAGGCTGCGGGACACTTCCTTGAGATTCAGCGTGGCCCGCGGCGAGGCACCCGACTCGATATAGTGTTCCAGATCGAGGCCATAGGAGGCCGGATCACGACTGGCGCAGACCAGTGAGACAATATAGTCCTTGACCTTGTCATCAAGGTAGATGGCATCGACCACGGCCCGGGCCGCCAGGATATCTGCCGGGGTCGTCACCGGACGGACATCGACCCGGGAGTCGGCATGGTCGCGCAGATCGATAATGCGCCGCTCCTCAGCAGGAGTCGGGTAGGAGATGGTCACCTTGAGCATGAAGCGGTCGACCTGGGCCTCGGGCAACGGGTAGGTGCCTTCCTGTTCGATCGGGTTCTGGGTGGCCAGAACCAGGAACAGGTCGGGCAGCCGATAGGTGGTGTCGCCGATGGTCACCTCTTTTTCCTGCATCGCTTCGAGCAATGCCGACTGTACTTTGGCCGGGGCCCGGTTGATTTCGTCGGCCAGGATCAGCGATGAAAAGATCGGTCCCTGCTTGACCTCGAAGGCGGTATCGCGGGGATTGTAGATCTCGGTGCCGATAATATCGGCCGGCAGCAGGTCCGGCGTGAACTGGATTCGTTTGAAATCGGTGTGGATCGCCCGAGCCAGGGACTTGACGGCCAGCGTTTTGGCCAGGCCCGGCACCCCTTCGAGCAGGATATGGCCGCCGGTCAGCAGACCGACGAGCAAGCGTAGGATCAGGTGGTCCTGGCCGATTACCGCTTTGCGCAATTCCACCTGCAATGGTGCCAGCCAGGATGATGCGGCATCAATGCGGGCGGTGGTCTCCTGGACCGTCCGGTAGATGGCCTCTCGGGTGTCGCCGGTTTGCGGCTGGATCTGCTCAGGTTCGGTATACATAGGTAATCTCTACGAATTTGGTTCATCGGCGAGACAGATTTTAGCCTGTCTTTCGCTTACTGTCTACTTGTGTTCGTTAAGATCTCAATTCGTTGGTTTGCCGGGCTGGTTGGCTCTCCCTCCGGCTGCTGCGCTGCGGCCTGATTCTCCGTCCTGCCGGGCCTCCGCGATGCAGCCTCCGGGAGAACCAACCAGCTCTACCGCCGATGATGTAAATACCATATACCAGCTCTATTACGAAAACCTTGCCGAAACATTACAATGTTGTAATCTTGCCGGGAAATGAACAGAGCGGGGTGGCGGCAGACCGGCGGTGGCGCCGGCAAGCGGCCCGGTCCCCAGGGAGTTGGTGAGGAGTTGGGCATGGAGCGCGGGATAGAGCGGGTCTTGATTTCCGAGCAGGAGATCGAGGCAGTAGTGGAACGTCTTGGCCGGGAGATTACCGAGGCCTATCAATCCGTCGAACAACTCGACCTGGTCGTTGTCGGGCTGCTGCGGGGATCGTTCATGTTCATGGCCGACCTGGTCCGGCAGATCAAGCTGCCGATGGTCGTCGATTTCATGACGGTCTCCAGCTACGGCGCAGGAACGGTGAGCAGCGGCAACGTCAAGGTGGTGATGGATCTCGATCAGTCCATCGAGGGCAAGGACGTACTGATGGTCGAGGATATCATCGATACCGGTCACACCTTCAACAAGGTAATCGGCCTGATACGCCACCGTCGGCCGCGGTCGCTGAAGATCTGCACCTTTCTGAGTAAACCGTCCCGGCGGTTGGTCGAGGTGCCGATCGATTTTTGCGGCCTGACCATTCCCGACGAGTTCGCCTGCGGCTACGGGCTCGATCATGCCCAGAAATACCGGAATCTCCCCTATGTCGGCGTCCTTGAACCGGCGCTCATCAAGGGGTAGGCGCAATCGCCCGTTGCCGAGGGTTTACCGGCGGCCGAGTCCATTGTGGGCCAGCAGCAGCCAGCCGGCAAGAAAGAGCAGGCCGCCGAGTGGGGTAATCAGGCCGGCACTGACAGAGGAAAAGGCCATCACGTAGAGGCTGCCCGAGAACAGCGCGATGCCGCCGATAAAACACCAGCCGGCCAGGACCGCAGCGCCGGAGGCAGGTTCCGTCCGGCCGCAGACGAGGGCTGTCAGGATCAGGGCCAGCGCGTGATACATCTGGTAGCGCACCGCTTTCTCCAGCCACAGCGACCGGATTTCATCAAACGAGCCGCCATGGGCGGCATACGCCCCCATCGCGACGGACAGCGCGGCCAGCAGGGCCCCGGTTCGAAAAAAAAGCTGCGTCATGATCCGCTCCTCGGTGGTTTTCTGCTACAATGGGTAGAGCAACGGGCAAAGTCAATGGGCCTGAAAGTGGGCCGCAGGGTTGCCCGGTGCGATAAACGGGAAAAGAAACCAGGGGAAAATAATGATGCGTTATCAGGGGAACATTCCGAGTCTTGGGGAAGGGGTCTTTGTCGCCCCCGGCGCTCGGGTCATCGGCGCGGTTCGAATCGGCCGCGACAGTTCGGTGTTCTATAATTCCGTGGTCAGGGGCGATGTCAACGAGATTACCATCGGCAGCCGGACCAATATCCAGGACAATTGCACCCTCCACGTGACGAGCAGGCATCGCCTGACTGTCGGAGACGGGGTCACCGTCGGCCACAACGTCGTGCTGCACGGCTGCACCGTCGGCAACAACGTGCTGGTCGGTATGGGCGCCGTGGTGCTCGACGGCGTTGTCATCGAGGACGATTCGATCGTTGCCGCCGGCAGTTTGGTGCCGCCCGGCAAACACTATCCTGCCGGTTCGCTGATCATGGGCAGTCCGGCGACGGCGGTACGTGCTGTCCGCGAAGAGGAAAAAGAACAGAACCGCGCGGCGGCCACGCACTATCTGACGACCAAGGAAAATCACCTGGCCGAATTGTTTTCCGGTGCGGATCTCAGCCGAGGTGATCGACCAGGGCCAGGCTGAGCCAGGGGAAATAGGTGATCAGCAGCAGGGTGAGCAGCAGCAGACCGAGAAACGGCAGTGTGGCCCGATACAACTCGACAACCGGCCGCTTGAAACGGTAGGAAGCGAGAAAGAGGTTGAGGCCGACGGGCGGCGTGCAGTAACCGATTTGCAGGTTGGTCAGGAAGATGATGCCCAGGTGGAGCGGACTGACGTCATAGCCGGCGGCGATCGGCAGGATCAGCGGTACGACCAGAACCAGCGCCGAGAAGATGTCGAGGATCGAACCGACGATCAGCAGGAAGATATTGAGCAGCAGCAGGAAGGTGTACTTGTTTTCGATATAGGTGTTGATGAAGGCGAACAGCCGGGACGGCACCTGCTGATCGATCAGAAAATTGGTCGATGCCATCGACGCGGCCAGGATCACCATGATGCCGCCGAAGAGCATCATCGACCGGCCCATGATAGCCGGTACCCGTGCCAGCGGAATGTCCCGGTAGATGAAGACCTCGACGATCAGGACATAGAGTGCCGTTACCGCGGCGGCCTCGCCGACTACCAGGAAACCGCCGTAGATGCCGCCCAGGATGATCACCGGCAGCGGCAACTCCCAGATCGTCTCGCGCAAAACTCGCCCCGTCTCCCGCCATGGAATCGCCGTGCTGCCGCCCTTGATCGCCGCGCCCGACGCTATGGCATAACCGCAGAGCAGCAGCAGCATAAGCAGGCCGGGCAGCAGGCCGGCAAGAAAAAGGTGATCGATCCTCGTCTCGGCGACGACGCCGTAGAGAATCAGCGGCAGGCTCGGCGGGAAGAGCAGGCCGAGGCTGCCGGAAGAGGTGATCAGGCCGAGCGAGAAGCGCTCGCGATAGCCGTCACCGATCAGCGCCGGCAGCAGCAGGCCGCCGAGGGCGAAAATGGTCACCCCGGAGGCGCCGGTAAAGGCGGTGAACACGGCACAGACGATCAGCGATACCACCGCCAGCCCGCCCGGCAGCCAGCCGAGCAGCAAGCGCGACACGGTCAGGATCCGTCCCGGCGCGCCGCTTTCCGAGAGCAGCGTACCGGCAAAAATAAAGAGCGGCAGTGAGACGAGCAGCGGCGTGTCGCCGAGCCGGGTCATTTCGATAATCACCACCGACGGGTCGATGTCCACCGCCGCAAACGAAACCAGGGCCAGCGCGGCGATGACGATGAACAGCGGCGTGCCGATCAGGGCAAAGCAGATAATCAGCAGCTTACTCATCGGTACTTGATGCTCCGGTGAGCAGGATGCGCACGGACTCTAGCGCGTTGAGCAGAAAATGGAGGCAGATGGCGGTAAAGGCCAGCGGAAAGATCAGATTCCAGACCCAGGTGGGCAGGCCCAGCAGGCCGGAGCCGCCGTACTCATATTCGCTCCGGATAAAGAGCAGCGTCGCCCGGACGAGAAAGGCCGCAACCACGGTGCTGAAGATGTTGATCAGCAGACCGAGCCAGTTCCTGGCCCGGTCGCCGAGCAGGTAGCCGATCAGGTCCATCGAGATATGGTTGTCCCGGGCGGTGGCCAGGGCAGCACCGATCAGGCCGCCCCACAACACGAGATAGCGCAGCAGCGGATCGATCCAGGGCAGTCCCCCTTGGGTCAGCCAGCGCAGCGAGATCTGGTAGCAGGCCAACACGATGATGACGCTCAGCAGCGCGGCGAGGACCGCCTCTTCCAGGCGAATGAGCAGTCGCACCCCGCGCAGGTTGACACTGGTGGCTGCCTGCGGTTCAGGGCGCGTCATTGTTGCCGGCGGCGGTGCGCAGCCGGTCCAGAGAGGCGGTGACGGCCGCGAAGATTTCCTCTGAAAACGCCTGGCCGACGAGTTTATCGATGGTCAGGTCACGATGTTCTTCCAGGGTGGCCACGGTCTGCTCCGAGGTGGGCACGAAGCTGACACCCCGCTCCATCAGCACTGCCCGCGACTCCTCATTGGATTGCCGGGTCTTGCTGATCAGCGCCGGGAAATGATTGTCGGCGGCGGTATCGATGATGGCCTGTTGCTCCGGCGAGAGTCGGGCAAAGGCTTTGCCGTCCATGATAAAGGCACCGTAGGCATAGCCATAGGGCTGGTCGGTGACGAACGGGGCCTTGGTGAACCATTGCAGCACGATCGAGCCGTAGAGTGAATTGAACGCGGTGTCGATCAGGCCGGTCTGCAGGGAGGACAAGACATCGGGGATGTTCAGCGAAATCGGGCTGATGCCGAGGCTTTCAAAAAAGGCGGAGCTGAGCGGATCATTGGACGGCGCCCAGGTCTTGGCCTGACGCAGGTCATCGATGGTGGTCCGCGCCCGGGTGGAGAAAGTGTAGATGAAACCGACCTCGGTCATCGCAACAAAGCGAAGCCCCTTGTCGGCGAAGCGATCCGTGAAGAGCGGCTGCAGATCACCACTGACCTGGTCCACTTCATCGTAGGAGCGGAACAGAAAGGGAATGGCCATGACCCGAAAATCGGGAACGATATCGGCGATGCCGGTCATCGTAAAGCCGCCGCCGTGCAATTGCCCGACGCGCATCTTGCGATACATCGCCCGATCATCGCCCATCACCCCGCCCGGGTAGATGCGAAAATCGATCTCGCCGCCGGTCTTCTCGGTGACCTCGGCGGCAAAATCCTTGAAGGACTCAACCCATACCGATCCCTCCGGGGCCAGGCTGGCGATCTTGAACAGCTGCCGGGCCGTCGCCGGGGCGGGCGAGAAAGCGAAACCGGCGGACAGGAAAATGACTGTCAGAACGAGTGAGACAAAGCGTGCCATGACTGGGTGCTCCTGTCGGCTGATGGGGATAATCAAGTCACTGACAAACGTATACAACATTTGGACCGCTGTCACCAGCAGGTTGGAGGTCGAGGTGGTGTGATCCCGACGTCAGTTGCCGAAATAATCATCGGCCAGTAGCTGGCGGGCCTTGCGCTTGGCGATCTGGTTGACCAGGGTGTTTTCCGGGGCGGTTTCGAGAGGAAAGGCGAGAACCTCCTCGAGCAAAGTATCGTGGAGTTCCTGGTCAAACGTTATTCTGGCGTAGGTTTGCGCGTAGGCGGTCTGGACCGGCAGCAGGGAGCGGCCGGAGAGTTCCAGGGCGCGCTGGAAATGGGAGCGGCTCCGCTCGGGATCGCCGCCGGCCAGAGCCGGCTTGGCGCCGTAGAGGATGCCGAAGAAGAGATGGGCGCCGCCGCTTTCCACGGTTTCGTCCAGTTCGATAACCCGCTTCATCAGTTGTTCGACCACCACCAGGTCGGCCATTGCGGCCGGTGAACCCTGTTGTTGACCGATCCAGGCCAGCCAGCCGTAAGCGCTCCAGAACAGATCGCGGGCATCGCCCGGTTTCAGGGCGGCCAGGGCTTTATCGAGTTCGGTCTCGGAGGCAAGAGCCTTCTCTGACGACAGCAGCGAAACCAGCAGCCGGCGCCCGTAGATTTTGGCCTTGTCGGCCAGGGCGTGTAACCGATCGGCCGGAGCGCCGCAGGATTCAAGCGCGGCGATGCTGCCGCCATAGGATTGCACGCCGAGCAGCAGCAGGTCCCGGTTGCTTTGCTTTGCTTCGATCAGTGAATCGATCATCAGCAGATAGGCGGGGGCACCCTCGCAGACCAGGCCGACATCCTGTTGTCGCTGGAGGTTGCCGACTGCCGGTTGGATAACCGTGGAGGTGAGGATGGAAGCGCAGCCGCCGCACAGCAGGCCGTATGCGATAAACAAGCAGAACAGGGTGGTACGCAGCAGACAGCGACGATGGGTCATGGTTTGTTTCCTCGAGGGAGGGAATCGGTTGTGCTATCCGGAGCCGGAGATCTGCCGATACTATGAGCGATTCCGCAGATATCGTCAAGACTCGTCGATCGCAACCGGCAATTACCCTGAATAACCGGATTTAAAAGGACGCGCCATAACGAAAGCCGGTGTCGGCACGACTCGCTCGCCGGCATACCGCAGGGACGCAGCCCGGCTCCGAGGGCTGCCTCACCGGTAAATAGAGATGGACGAAAACGGCCAAACAGGCTAGGTTATCAGGGAAATTATGCAGAGACACCATGGAAAGGAGAGATCGTATGCTCGGAAGAAATTCTTTTGTGACCGTTAGTGCCATCCTGGCCGTGTCGGCAGTGCTTCTGTTGTCCGGCTGTGCATCGCCGAATAAATATGGGGCCGCGAAAATCGGCAGTATCCCGGAAGGTGCCGAGGTCGTGAACCTTAAGGATCAAAGCCATCTGGGCATGACCCCGGTCAAGGTATCGTTTCCCGGCCAAGCTGACACGGCGGAATTCGTCACCATCCAGTTGCGCAAACCCGGCTATATCGATCGCATCACGTCATTCTGGATCAACCGGAAGCATAAGACGCCGGCGGATGCCGAGGCCAATGCCGTCGATATCCAAGTCGAACTCGAGAAAAAATCCCAGAACTAGCGAGGAACACGATGAAAAGAGGTGGATATCTCAGGCCGCTGTTGTTGTCGCTCACCGGTGTCCTGATTGCTTTGCTCACCGGCTGCTCTTCACAGCAGCCGATTAATTTCAGGGTACACACCGAGCCGGAAGGGGCCCATGTCATCTATCGCCAGGACAATCTTTCCTGGATCTATCTTGGCCTGACCCCGCTGGATTCGATCGAGGTGATTCCGGAGGAGCGGCTGGAGGATGAACACACCTTGAGTCTGCGGGTCATGCGCTGCGGGTATCTCGACCAGGAAAAAGAGTGGACCGGTGCCGATCTGGAACGTGAAGTGAGCGAGAAGGGGCAGGTCTTCTGGACCCCTCGGCTGATAAAAAATACGGAGTGATCCGGGTGAAGCCATGGATGTGAAACGTACGTTGCAAACGGCATTGGCCGTTGGCCTGTGCCTGTTTGTGCTGACCGGCTGCGGTAAAAAGGACGTCGACTCCAGTCAGGTGTCGGAATCGATGAAGCCCGAGGGCAATCTGCTCGGCTCAGCGGAGCCGGGGAGCACTCAGGACACCACCGGCTCGGTGACGGCCGGCGATCTCGAACCGCTGGCCCAGACCGGGGTAAACCCGCTGCTGCCCGACACCACGTCGGATGAATACCGGTCCGTTTATGGCCGTTCGACGGCGCCGCTCTATCCGGTTTTCTTTGAATTCGACAGCAGCGCCATCGGCGCCGATCAGATCGACAAGCTCACCAGCAGCGGCGCCCATCTGCTGGTCAACGACCAGCTCGGCCTCGTCGTCGAGGGCAATTGCGACGCCCGTGGTACCACCGACTATAACCTGGCCCTCGGCGAGCTTCGGGCGCTGAGCGTCAAGCGCTACCTGGTGAACCTCGGCGTCG
>NPIE01008802.1_pt1 | contig 16406 bp, 19 predicted proteins | sample 8637661 | NCBI WGS metagenome assembly NPIE01 (sample SAMN07420842, study PRJNA396082) | bioreactor metagenome | isolation source: sample BA12 brine-fed electro-methanogenic bioreactor BA | place: Japan: Kochi | collected 2016-12-09 | reverse complement strand
CATGGACGCCGATTTGCAGAATGATCCGGCCGATCTGCCAGACATGCTGTGCTACTACGGCGATTACGACATGGTGACCGGCTGGAGGCACAATCGCCAGGACTGCCTGTCCAAGAAGATCGGCAGCCGCATCGGCAACGGCTTCCGCAACTGGCTGACCGAGGAGAACATCCACGACACCGGCTGTTCGCTCAAGGTGATGCGCGCCGAGATGCTCAAGCGGATCAAGATGTTCCGCGGACTGCATCGCTTCCTGCCGACCCTGATGCGCCTCGAGGGCGCCCGGGTCAAGGAAATCAAGGTCAATCACCGCCCGCGCCTGCACGGGGAATCGAAGTATACCAACCTGCGCCGCGGCATCGAGGGATTCTACGATGTGATCGCCGTGCGCTGGATGATCAAGCGGAATCTGAACATCGAAATCGGAGAGCGACATGACTAAAACCGAGGGGTCCATCCTGGTTCTCGGCTTCACCGGCCAGGCGCTCTTCTTCATGCGCTTCCTGGTGCAATGGCTCTATTCTGAGAAGCACAAACGCAGCATGATCCCGGTCGCCTTCTGGTATTTCAGCCTCGGCGGCAGCAGCCTGCTGCTGATCTACGCCATCATCCGCAAAGACCTTGTCTTCATTGTCGGTCAGTCGACCGGCTTTACCATCTATCTGCGCAACCTCTACCTGATCGCCCGGGAGCGCCGGGAAGAACAGGCCTATGCCGACGAGAATCAGTAAACGCCTGTTGCTGCTGCTGTTGGGCGGCTATCTTTTGCTGCTGCTGCTTCCCGCCGGGGCGATGCCGCTGATGGAGAGCACCGAGGCGCGCTATGCCGAAATCGCCCGTGAGATGGTCGTCACCGGCAACTATCTCGAACCCTACTACCACGGCATCAAGCACTTTCACAAACCGCCACTGACTTACTGGGCGGTGGCTGCCGGTTTCAAGCTGTTCGGCATGAATGACTTCGGCGCCCGGGTCTTCGGCGTGCTGACGGCGGCGCTGGCGGTATTTTTCCTTTACCGCCTCGCACGGCTTTTCTTCGAGGAGCAGAAACCAGCGCTGATCGCCGCGACCGCCTTCGGCTCGTCGCTGATGTTTTTGACCGTCTCTCGCCTCGCTTCGACCGAGATCTACCTGACCTGTTTCACCATCGCCGCCCAATACTATCTGTTCCGCCAGCTCTACGGCCGCCGCCACTGGTGCAATGCCCTGCTCTACGGCCTGTTCCTCGGCCTCGGCTTCTTCACCAAGGGTCCGATCATCCTCCTCTTCACCCTGCTGCCGGCGCTACTTGCTAAACTCTGGGATCCTGAGCACCGGCACATCTTCAGCTGGCGGGAGACCGTTCTGGCCGCTGTGGCATTTGTGCTGGTCGCGCTCCCCTGGTACCTGCTGGTGGCGGCGGAAAACCCCGGGCTGCTCCACTACTTTCTCAAGGTGCAGACGGTCGACCGGGTGGTCACCGACCGCTTCCACCGCTATCAGCCGCCCTGGTACTTTCTCTACATCTTCCCAGCGACCTTCTTCCCCTTCAGCCTGTTCCTGTTCCGCGGCCTCGGCAGCTGGCGCCGCCTGGCGCCGCGGATCAAGACCGCCCTGGTCTACATCGCCGCTCCGCTGCTGGTCTTCAGCCTCGCCAAGGGCAAACATGCAACCTACATCCTGCCCTTCTACGGCATCGCCGCACTGCTCACCGCCGCGGCCGTGCAGCAACTCGCCATGCCGCGGATACGGATCCTTGCGCTGCTGGCCCTGGCTCCCATCGCGCCGGCCCTCGCCGCAGCCGGCTGGTTCTACCCGCCGCTGGCCGGGGCAAAGCCCTGGTTGTTGCTTGTCGGCCTGGTCGCCGCCGGCCTGCTCATCGCGGCCTGGCGACGGCGGAAGAATTTCGCCTACTGGGGTTGGCTGGCCGGCTTTCTGCTCTTTTTCTCCAGTGTCGGCATCTGGGGTGTCGGCATAGCCGCCCCGCAGATGCGCGGCTATGAACAGATGGCCAACGCCATGAATCAGCTCGACCCGAACCGTGAACTAGAACTCCTGGTTTACGACAACTTCCTCCCCTCGCTCTCCTTTTACCGCGACAAGCTGGCCGTTTCCGGTCCTGGGTTGGTGAGGGAGACACAGTTCCAACCGGAAGCGAGCTTCCGCCCCTGGTATCCGGCCGACGAGGCGGCGCTGAAATCCTTCCTCGAAGGCCAGGAACGCCTGTTCGTGGTCGTTGACAGCGGCACCATCGGGGCCTTCAGCGGCGAGTTTTCCTACCGGTGCGAGCCGGTGTTCATCCAACGCAAGAAGAGCGCCTATCTCTGCCGTCGGGCGACAATGGCAACAACCACCAGCGACTGAACTCTCCGCGGGGTCGTGGGGACGTTGTTGCTTAATTTCAGTATGCGGGTTTTTCGGATATTCTGCCCCCATGCCAAGACAACCTCGATTCGATATCCCGGGCCTGTTGCAACATGTCATCGTTCGCGGCATTGAACGGTCCTCTATTTTCACTGATGATGATCGAAGCCGTTTTGTTGATCGGCTCGGCAGCCTGCTCGTCGAAACTGAAACCGATTGCTATGCCTGGGCTTCGCGCTTCACATAGCATTTTCACCTCCTGCTACGTTGCAAGCGCCTCGAACTCTCCCGTTTTATGCGTCGCTTGCCGACCAGCTATGCCGTCAATTTCAATCTTCGACACAAGCGATCCGGGCATCTTTTCCAGAACCGGTACAAGTCCATAGTCTGCCAAGAAGAGTCTTATCTGCCCGAATTGATCCGCTACATCCATCGCAACCCGCTGCGGGCAGGGCTTGTGACGGATTTGGGTTCCTTGGAGCGCTACCCCTGGTGCGGGCATGCGGTGCTGCTCGGCTATCGGCCTTTTGCCGGACTGCCGGTCGACGAGGTTCTGACACGGTTCGGCAAGCGTCTGACCGCCGCTCAAAACCGCTACGGGCAGTTTATTGCCGACGGCATCGCCATGGGAGAGCGCCCTGAACTGGTTGGGGGAGGACTGCGAAGAAGCCGGGCATTGTCGGGCGAATGCCCCGAAAAGGGGGCGCATGACGATCGCGTTTTGGGAAGCGGCGATTTTGTCGAATCTCTTTCCCAAGAAGACCTTCTGCTCAAGCGTTTGTCGCCCAGGATGAGCCTCGAAGCTCTTGAGGGGGAAATTGCCGACCTTTTCAACTTGCCCACCGGGCATCTTCAGATGCGGGGCCGAAAAAATGACCGTTCCGAAGCTCGTGCCTTGTTCTGTTATCTGGCCGTTCAACAGTTGGGCTATCCTGGCGCTGCGGTAGCTGCACAACTCAGCATGGGGCCATCTTCAGTCAGTCGGGCCACCCGAGGCGGTGAGGCACTGATGGCTTGTAGACCAGCACTCGGGGACGGGTGGGAGGGCCAGCTAAAGCACTAAGGCAACAACGTCCCCTTTGGCCACGCAAGGTATATTTCGGGAAAGCATTTTATAGGCACCTTTTCGGATCCGAAAATCGGCCCATAAGCTGTTTTTGGCGACGAACAATAAGGATGTTCCTTACAAATTTCTGCGGGTTGACTTTGCCCTCCCCCGGGGGCAACCCGGGGGAAAACGAAAGCTGTTGGCCGAGGCGATACCGTACCGGGGCTTGGATCGAAAAGCGACCTGACTTAGCTATCTAAGCATACGGAGGCCATCGATTTTAGATTTTTCCGGAAGCTCGCTCAAAAACCAGACCGTAATGATGGGGCGGAAGGTCGATGATCCCTGACTGTCGCAGGTGAAAACCAGCCTCTTCAGCCCAATCTCGGCATTGCTCAGGCCTGGGACGGATCGCCATCGAAGGCCCGCGCGGCGTGGTCGGATCGAAGTTCCAGTGAATCACCGCCAGAAGACCACCCGGACGCAGTATGCGGAAGGCCTCCGTCAGCAGAACGCCGGGGTTTTCGGCATGCAGGATATTGAAGAGCATGGCGTAGTCCGCACTCTGATCCTTAAGGCCGGTTCCCTCGCCGACGAAGTCGCGCAAAATCGTTTCGACGTTATGCAGCCCCTCCGCCTCGGCCTTGCTCCGAGTGGTCGCCACCATCTCCGGTTCGATGTCGATGGCATGGACCGTCCCTGTGATGATGCGGGCAGCGGCCAGGGCAAAGGTGCCGTAACCGCAGCCGAAATCGACCAGGTTGCGGAGCTCGGGCGCAAGGCCGAGCTTCTCAAGAATGGCCTCAGGGATAAAAAATCCCGCCCACATCTCCTCGTCGGGCATGCCGCTTTCACGTGTCTTCATGGCGCTCTCCGGTCCGATCTCAGACGTCAATGGGTCCAGTCGATGATTGTGGCTTCAGAGCCGACTCGATTGCGGATCGCGTCCCGCATTTGGGTGAAGTGCGGGCAGACAAAACCGATGGGGTTGCCCTTGCTGATGCAGGAGGCAAACACGATCGCTTCGGCACCCCGCTCGATCATGGCCCTGGCCCTTGAAACGGCGCGTTTTCCCGGGCAGCCCCCGCAGGAGACAAAGCCTATGACCTCAACGGGACCGATCTCTTCAAAGGCCTGCCGGCCTGCTGCCGCCACCTTGAAATCGGTGGTCCCGGGACAGATGTCTTCGGTCTGCTGACAACGGACAATGCCGACTTTCATCTTTCTGTCACCTCCGGTGGTTTTCTGTCGGTAACGTAAACAGGATGCCGGAACGATTGCCTGGCACCCTGGTCAACCAAGGCCCAAATAGGGGATAACTGCTCCGCCAAGCCCGGCTGCCCCGACCACCATCCAGGGCGGCGTCTTCCACAGGGTCAACAGGCCGAAGGCCGCCAGGGCCAGCACGAAATCCCCGGCCGAGAGAATCCCGCTGTTCCAGACCGGATCGTAGAAGGCAGCCAGCAGCAGCCCAACCACCGCGGCATTGACGCCGACCAGCGCCGCGCGGACCCGACGGTTCCTCCTCAGCCCCTCCCAGAAGGGGAGAATGCCGACCACCAGCAGGAATGACGGCAAAAAGATCGCCAGCAGGCAGAGCAGACCGCCGACCCAGCCGCTGGGGGCCACCTGCGAGGCCGCACCGAGATAGGCGGAAAAGGTGAACAGCGGTCCCGGCACCGCCTGGGCAGCCCCGTACCCGGCCAGGAACAGATCCTTGCTGATCCAGCCCGGACCCACGACCTCGGCCTGCAGCAGCGGCAGCACCACGTGGCCGCCGCCGAAGACCAGTGACCCGGAGCGGTAGAAGCTGTCGGCAAGAGCCAGCGCCTGAGAGCCGTCACGGGCGAGAAGCGGCAGGACCAGCAGCAACGCGATGAAGAGGCCGAGGCTGATCACCGCGCTCTTTTTGCTGAGAGTGAACAGGTGCGGTTCATGGTTGGTCGGCCCTTGGTAACGCAGGCAGTACAGCCCCAACAGGGCCCCACCGCCGATGGTCGCCAGCTGACCGGGGACACCTGGCCAGGCCAGAGCGAGCATGGCGGCCAGAATCGCCACGGTTCCCCTTGGGCGGTCCGGACAGAGCGCCTTGGCCATCCCCCAGATCGCCTGGGCCACCACCGCCACCGCCACCACCTTCAGGCCGTGCAGCCACCCGACTTCGACCACCGACGCCTGCAGCGCCGTAACACCGTAGGCGAACAGAATCAGGGCCAGGGCCGAGGGGAGAGTAAAGCCGGCCCAGGCGGCCAGTCCTCCGCGCAGGCCCGCCAGAGAAAGACCGATGCCGATGCCGACCTGGCTACTGGCGGGCCCGGGAAGGAACTGGCAGAGGGCGACCAGATCGGCATAGCTGTCCTCCTGCAGACAGCGCTTGCGGGTCACGAACTCGTCGCGGAAATAGCCCAGATGGGCCACCGGCCCGCCGAAAGAGGTCAGGCCGAGTTTCAGGAAGGTCAGGAAGACCTGGCCGGCTGATAGTTTTTGATTGTTATTCATACTTTTTGTGTTGGGGTTTCAAAAAGTCCATGACGCTGAAGGCCGTACCCTCAGGAACCCTCTTTCAGCTCCCGGCGCAACTCGCCAAGCTGCCTCCCGACATGGACGAGGATCTCTCGCCCCTTCTCGGTCAGGTAATAGCTGCGGGGGGCCTTCGGGCCGCGCTCGGGTGCCACTTCGCTGCGCAGCCAGCCGTGGCCCTCCATCCGCTTGAGCATCGGGTAGAGGGTTCCCGGACTGACGTCGTAGCCGTGCCGCCTCAGTTCTTTGAGCATCCACTGCCCCACCACCGGCCCTTCGGCCGCATGGTGCAGGATGTGGATCTTCCAGAATCCGAGCAGGATTTCCTTGTTGACCGTGGTCATGTCGTCATGGGTTAATTTCATAACGAAAACCGTAAACGATTTTCGTTATAGAGTCAAGCCGATTTTCTGAGAATCCTGAAGACCGATAAGCAGACAGGTTCAGGATTCCGCACCCCTTCGGCATTGTAATCGCCGGAAATATATTGGTTTCTGAAGAAAAGTTCAGAAAAACGTCAGTTGCCCGAAGAACACCCGACAGTTTATAGGTAGGCCCATGAAACGCATTCTGGTGATCGAAGATGAAGTGAAAGTCGCTCAGGCTCTTAAGCAGGGGCTGGAAGAGGAAGGTTACACCGCAAGGGTGGCGACGACGGGGGAAGAGGGCTTTTTCCTCGTGACCACTGAGGCGTTCGATGTGGTCATCCTCGATCTGATGCTGCCGGGACGCAGCGGCCTGGAGGTTTTGGAGGCGCTGCGCCGCCGGGACGAGCGCACCCTGGTGCTGATTCTTACCGCCTGCGATGCGGTGGAAGAGCGCATCTACGGCCTGGATAGCGGAGCGGACGACTACATGGTCAAACCCTTTGCCGTCAGCGAGCTTCTGGCCAGAATTCGTGTCTTGCTGCGACGGGAGCGGGGCGATCAGGCTTTTCGGCTCCAGGTGGCCGACCTCGAAGTGGACCTAGTGGCCCGGGAAGTGGTCCGGGACGGGCAGCCCATCGACCTGACCTCAAAGGAGTTCGACCTGCTGGCCTACCTGATGCGTCATCAGGGCCGGTTCGTGACGCGGGAGATGATCGCCCGGGACGTTTGGAAGGAGACGACACGGGCCACCCCTTTGGACAACGTGATCGACGTGCATGTGGCCCGGCTGCGGAAAAAAATCGACAAGGATGCGGTCGAGAAGCTGATCCACACCATCCGTGGGGTCGGTTTCATCATGAAACGGGGAGGGTCATGAAGCTGAACCACGTTTTCAATAGCATCAGGGCGCGCATCACACTGTGGCACCTTGGTGTGTTGGTGGCGACGCTGCTGGTCTACATGCTGCTCAACCAGGGGTTCCTTTGGCATCAGCTGACTATCGAGCTCAAAGACAGTCTGCGGGATGACGTGGAGGTCGTGGAGAGTTTTCTCAGGGCGGCCGAAGACGGGGGCATCGTTTGGAGTGGTCACGACGATACTCTGGTGAATGACGGGCAGGAACGCTGGATCGAGGTCCGCGGGCTGGCTGGAGGTTTAGTTTACCGCAATTTTCCCCAGGAGGGACTGTTTTCTTCCCTGCAGGTCCCATCGCGGCAACTTCACGAAAAGACCTTCCATCCTCTTCGCCTGGCCGATGGGGAGGACCTTCTGGTCGTACAGGAAGTTCATGAGGTTGCGGAACAAGGGGTGGAAATCCTGGTGGGGCGCTCCAGAGAGCGGTTGTCCCAGGAGATGGGACACCTTCTTGTTGTCCAAGCGCTCGGTTTTCCTGCCGTCATCCTTCTGGCCTGGGTTGGAGGATTCATCCTTGCAGGCCGGGTGCTGTCGCCGCTGAAAAAGATCATCGCCCGGACCAAAACCATCTCGGCCGAGCGACTCCACGAAAGACTGCCCGTGGAAAACCCCCAGGATGAACTGGGGCAGCTCTCTCTCTCCTTCAACGAGCTGCTCGGCAAGCTCGACCGCTCTTTCGGTCAGATGCGTCAATTTACCGCCGATGCCTCCCATGAACTGCGCACGCCCCTGGCGGCGATCCGTTCCGTGGGGGAGATGGCTTTGCGCACTCCCAGGGCCGAGGCCGACTACCAGGAGACCATTGGCAGCATGCTCGAAGAAGTGGAAAAGATGACCGTCCTGGTGAACGATCTTCTGGCGCTGGCCCGATCGGACAGCGGCATACTCAGCCCCACATTCGAGATTACGAATCTTGGGGATGTGGTCGGGGACGAGGTGTCGCTGCTCAAGGTCCTTGCCGAAGAGAAGGCCCAGCGGCTGACTATGGAGATCGAGCATCCCTGCCCGGTGCAGCTGGATCGGGGCATTTTTCGCCAAGCCGTCAGCAACATCCTGCACAACGCCATCAAGTATACCCCCGAAGGGAAGAACATCCGCATTCTGGCCGGGAAGACCTCTGCGGGATGCTATGTGGAGATTGCCGATTCGGGGCCGGGGATCGAGCCGGAACATCGCGAGCGCATCTTCGACCGGTTTTACCGGGTGGACAAGGTGCGTTCGCGGGAAACCGGGGGCTCGGGTCTGGGGCTGGCCATCGCCAAATGGGCGGTGGATGTCCATGGCGGCCGCATCGACCTGACCAGCGAGCCGGGGAGTGGGAGTACGTTTCGGATCGAGTTGCCCGCACGCGCAGGCATCAACGCATGAAAGGAGGATAGGAAGATGAACAATACGGATCATTTTTCTTGGAATCTCTTAGCAGCAAAACGCTCACAAAAAATGCTGCGGTGGATCTGGTTTCCCTTGATCTTGCAGGTGGTAAGCCTGCTGTTCATGGCTGCTTTGGCGGTCATCGGCTGGCGCTTGGGTTTGCATGAAAGCCATGAGCAGCTGCTCATCTTCCGCAAGACCAATCTGACCACCTTGATGGTCTGGGGTCTGTGGTGGCCAGGAATGATCGCAACAGTCTTTCTTTTCGGACGTGTCTGGTGCACGATCTGCCCGATGGAGCTGTTGAACCGGATCGGTGATGGGATTGCCCGGCGGGTTGGGTGGCCGCGGGTGAAACTTGGGCGCCTCCTGCGTGCTGGCTGGTTCACACTGCTGGCCTACCTGGTGCTCCAGTTCCTGGTAAACGGCATGTCGCTGCACCGAGTCCCGCATTATACTGCGTTGTTGCTAATCGTCCTGGGCGCGACAGCCCTGCTCAGTGGCCTGATCATTGCCGCTCCCCGCTCCTTCTGCAAGGCCTTCTGTCCGGCTTCACCCCTATTGGCAACCTATGGCCGTTTTACTTCGCTGCAGCTCGACAAGCGGGTCCCCGAGGTGTGTTCCGGCTGCACAACGAAGGATTGCACTGACCAGGCAAACCGCTATCGCTTCGACGGCAGAAGCTGTCCCTCCTTGCTTCGTCCCGATGCCCGTCACCAGTCGGACGGCTGTGTATTGTGCTTCCAGTGCGCCAAAGTCTGCCCTCATGACAATATCGGTTTCGGCCTGGCCCGAGCCGAGGCCGGCGTTCGCAACCACCGGCTGCTTAGTCCCGTCGAAACCGGGTTTGTTATGATCGCGGCAGGTTTCGTGACTCACGAAGTGATCGGCGAGGTCAAATGGCTCGAAGAATATTTTCACTATATTCCGAATGTCCTGCAGCAGGTTCTGGCGTCGTTCGGCTTCGGGTGGCTGGAAGCGGCCTGGTATCTCGGGATCTTCCCGGCACTTCTCTGGGCGCTGGTTGTCCTTTTCAGCCGGATCACCGGGCATCGAGGCAGTCTCGGCAAGCTGCTTGCGGCCGCAGCCACCGGTGCGGCGCCGGTTCTTGCTGTGGCCCATCTGGCCAAGGCCCTGGCGAAGTTCGACAGCTGGTTCGGATATCTGCCGATTTCCCTTGCCGACCCTGGGGGAGAAGAAACCTTTCGTAACCTGGTGGACGGATCCCTTACGCAACCGTCTCCATTTTTTGGCCTGTCCGTCGTGGGATGGCTGATGTTTCTGATGTCGGCAATTATCACATTGCGGGTTTTGCGACAAAGCGGGTGCCGGTTCGAGGGGGAACAGCTGCCGGCCATGCGGACCGGACTTGTCATTATCGGCGGACTTTTTTCCAGTGTGCTTTGGTGCTGGCTCGGAAGCTGATCGGCAACCATGGAGAAGGACTTCCCCCAAAATCCATTAAACGGGCGGTGCATCACAACCCAACATCAGGATCATGTCATGAATGGACCGGCAACCCGAATTGCTGCCGTGACGGTCGAACTGCTCAGGTACCTTGGAGCCAGTATCGCCGGCACGGCCCTACATTACGGGGTGCTGCTGATGCTGACCCAGGGCTTTGCCTTCAGCCCCCTTTGGGCTTCGACCTGCGGGGCTATGGCGGGGGCCGTGACCATTTACACGCTCAGCTATGTTTATGTGTTTCGCAGCAGCCAAATGCACCTTGTCGCGCTGGGCAAATTCGGCCTGGTCGCAGCGGTCGGGCTGGTTGTGAACGGGACAGTCCTGAGTGCCGCCCTGTCCCATTTGAATTGGCCGCTGGTCCCGGCGCAGGTGCTGGCCACGGGTGCTCAGTTCCTGCTCGGCTTTATTTTCAACCGCAATTGGATTTTCTAGAGGAGAAGCCATGAACGGCAAGCAGAAAATTTCTGTTGCATCTCAGCGTACGCTGCTGTCGATCATCGTCCCTGCCTTCAACGAACAGGAGGTGATTCGGGAGTTTCATCGTCGGCTTTCTGCTTCTTTGGCTTCGGTAGAGGTCGATGAGGTCGAGATCCTGTTTGTCAACGACGGCAGCACCGACGAAACCCTGAAGATTCTGCATGAACTCGCCCGGAGCGACCGTCGCATCCAGATCCTCGACCTGAGCCGCAACTTCGGCAAGGAGGCAGCCATGACGGCCGGCCTCGACCACGCGCGGGGCGATGCCGCCGTGATCATCGACGCCGACCTGCAGGACCCACCGGAGCTGATCCCGGAGATGGTGCGCCAGTGGCGCAGCGGCTTCGACGTCGTCTGCATGCGGCGGCTCTCCCGGGAGGGTGAAACCTGGCTGAAAAAGAGCACGGCCCGCGCTTTTTATGCTCTTATGGGGCGCATCGGACGGTTCAAGGTCCCGGAGAACGTCGGCGACTTCCGGCTGCTGAGTCGGCGGGCAATCGCCGCCTTGAAGCAGATGCCCGAGCGAACCCGCTTTATGAAGGGGCTCTTCGCCTGGATCGGCTTTCCCGCCAAGGAGATCGTCTATCACCGCGATCCGCGCCATGCCGGGGTGACCAAGTGGAATTACTGGAGCCTGTGGAATCTGGCGTTGGAGGGGATCACCTCCTTTACCGTGACCCCGCTCAAGGTCGCCAGCTACCTCGGCGTTCTGACCTCCCTGGGGGCGCTTCTTTACGGGCTGTTCGTGCTGACCAAGGCACTGCTCTTCGGCGACCCGGTTCCCGGCTACCCCAGCCTGATGGTGGTCATGCTGTTTCTGGGCGGCCTGCAGCTGCTGGCCATCGGCATCGTCGGAGAATACCTGGGCAGGATGTTCATCGAAACCAAGCAGCGCCCCCTCTACCTGCTCAACCGTCATCACCGTGCCATGGCCGAACGTATCGTGCTGAACCTTGTCAAGGAGGAGGTCGCCCGGTGAGAAGCATGGACCAGATCGTGAAATTCCGCCGCCGGCTCTGGGCGCTGCTGGTCGGTCTCGGTCTGCTGCGGCTGGTGTCCTTGGGGCTCTACCCCCTCTCTGATACCACCGAGGCCCGTTACGGCAACATCGCCCGGCTGATGGCCGAAACCGGCGACTGGATCACGCCCCAGTACACGCTCGGTGTCCCCTTCTGGGGGAAGCCCCCCCTGTCGACCTGGCTTTCGGCCGCCGCCATGAAGCTGTTCGGCGTCAATGAATTCGCCGCCCGCCTCCCCTCCTTTCTCCTGGCACTGGCCGTCATCAGTCTGGTCTGGTCGCTGGCGGTGCGGCAGCGCGGCCGCAACCACGCCCTGGCCTCGTCGGTGGTGCTGATGAGTTCCGCCCTGTTCTTCGTCGGCAGCGGGGCGGTCATGACCGATCCTTCCCTGCTGCTCGCAACCACCCTGTGCATGGTTGCCTTCTGGCAGGCGTTCAGCCTCTCCGGTCGCGCCGGGAAGCTCTGGGGATATGCGTTCTTTGCCGGGCTCGGACTCGGGCTGCTGGCCAAGGGGCCCGTGGCAATCGTTCTGACAGGCCTGCCGATCGGCACATGGATATTCTGGCAGCGCAAATGGACCGACGCATGGCAACGTCTGCCCTGGGTTGGGGGACTTATTTTAACCGTCCTCCTCAGCGTCCCCTGGTACTGGCTGGCCGAACTGAAGACCCCGGGCTTTCTCGACTACTTCCTTATTGGTGAACACTGGAGGCGGTTCACCGTCCCGGGGTGGGAAGGGGATCTGTACGGCAACGCCCATCTGCAGCCCAAGGGGACCATCTGGCTCTATTGGCTGGCCTGCACGCTCCCCTGGTCGCTGATCCTGCCGGCGCAAATGCTCTGGAGAAAGGATCGAACCAGACTGTTCAACCTGGAGTCCAAGGAAAACGGATGGCTGCTCTACCTCGTCTTTTGGGCGCTCGCTCCGATGGTGTTTTTCACTTTGGCAGGCAACATTCTGTGGACCTACGTGCTGCCCGGCCTGCCGGCGTTTGCTCTGCTGGCGGCTGAGTTAATGGGCGGTTCGTTTTCATCCCGCGAGGGAGAGCTTCGTTTTGCCCCGACATTGAAATGGGGAGCCGCTTTCATGCTCATACTTTTCGCGCTGGCGTTGACCGGAGTGACCTTGGGGTATGGCCCCGCCGAAAAGAGTCAGAAGGAGCTGATCGCCGCATTTGAGAAGAGTCGAACGGATCGAAACGAATCCCTGACCTACCTTTTCAAGCGCCCCTATTCCGCTGAATTCTATTCCGGCGGAACCGCCCTTCTGGCCCAGGACCTGGACAAGGCGGAAAAGCTCTTCCAGGATGACGACATCAACTATTTCGCGATCCGCGGGAGAGATCTTGAGCGACTGCCTCCCTCTTTCCTTGCCCGGGTCGTCAATCTGGGACCGGTCAACCGGAACTACTTGCTGCGGGAGAAAGACGCATCGGTCGATCTGGCCGCCCGCAATGAGGAGCCATCACGGATCGGGCCCCGGCCCGGCTCTTCACCGAAAGTATTTTGATGGTTTGGCGGGCCGTAGCTCGGCATCAAAACCATGGGAGGGTTAAGCTGCCGGACAAATGGGAAAGATGTTTTTGAAAAAATGCACTACGTCCCATTTTAGAGGGATTTATCTCGTGTTATTCGTCCTCTTTTCCGGCGTTGCCGTACAAAGGGGAGAAGTTCAGTCCGCACAAAAGGGTCCCGGGAAGGGGGCCATGACCCTGGCACAAGCCGCGGTGCTGAGAATGGTTGAAGGTGTGGCGGAATACCTTCCGGTCAGCTCAACCGGGCATCTGCTTCTGGCGGAACGGCTCATGGGCATCGGTTATTCTCCTGCGATGACGAGCGAGGAAACGAAGCGTAACAAGGGGGCCGCCGATGCCTATGCCATCGGCATTCAGGCCGGAGCAATCCTTGCCGTGTTCGGCTTGTATGTCCGGCGGATCAAACAGATGCTGCTCGGGTTAACCGGGAAGAGTGCCGAGGGCCGCCGACTGCTGCTTAATGTCGCCTACGGGTTTTATGCCCGCAGCGATGATCGGAACAATGTTCACCAAGACCATCAAAGACTCCCTCTTCGGCCCCCCTGGCCGGTGGTGTCGGCCTGGTTTGTGGGGGGGGGGTGGCAATTCTCGCCGTCAGCCGGTGAAACCGGTGGAAAAATCCACCGATGCGCAGCGGCCTGCCACTCGAAGAGCTGTCCTGGCGCATGACGCTGCTCATCGGTTTCGGACAGTGCATCGCCATGTGGCCCGGGGTCAGTCGCAGCCTCGTCACCCTTGTTGGCGGCCAATTGGCGGGTCTGTCCCTGGCGGCGGCGGTCGAATTTTCCTTTCTGCGCGGTGTGGTGACCCTCGGCGCCGCGACCATCTATGACACGCTGTCGAACGGCCAGATCATGTTGCAGACCTTTGAGGTGCTTCCTCTCTCGGTAGGTCTGCTCTTTGCGTTTATCAGTGCAATCATGTCGGTAAAATGGATGGTGTCCTTGCATTGCCTTCTTTTTATCCAACCCGAAAAGCAATAAATCTGCTCCGGCAGAAACCGCTCTATCTCCTCTCGATTATGTCTATAAGGCTTGTGCCTTCCGCGCAGCCAGTCGGCCAACGGTTCAGGGTCCCGACCCATCTCGGCAGCGAGTTGCTCTAAAGTCAGTCCATGGACCTGCTTGTACCAGGCCGGTCCGTCCATGACGCCTTCGGGCGGGGGGATAGGGTCATATCCGAGAAAGGCGATGATCCGGGGGAGGTATTTCAAGTCGACAGTCCATACGTCTTCCCAATTCTAGATGGTGAAGGGGGTCACGCCGATATGAACGGCAGCATCTTTCTGGTACAATCCACGTTCAAGACGGCGACGGCGCTGGTGATCGCCGGGACTGGAGGGATCTTGGGTAAACTCTGGAGGCAGTTGAATCTCAAGGGGAATTTCGATTTTGCAGGCTGCCTTGATCGGATTGGAATTGTTGATCAGGGAGATTCTCTCCTTTTCAAAAAGCCGGCGCCCAAGTTTTTTCAAACCCTTGATCCCTTTCCTGCGCAACCCCTTTCCTGCAATCTACCCGCAAGGCCCCGGACTGCAAAGGAATGTTTCTTCCCCATGCAATCCGGGCAGCCTCAACGTTTTTGGATCAATGTTCCTGTGCATCCACCACGGCCACAGCGGCCATATTGACAATATCAGCCACGTCATCGCCACGCTGCAAAACGTGGATCGGTTTTTTCATCCCCATGAGGATGGGGCCGATCGCTTCGGCCCCCCCCAAGTTTATTGAGCAGTTTGTAACAGATGTTCCCCGATTGCAGATCGGGAAAAATGAAGACATTGGCATTGCCCTGGACGGCGGAGAAGGGGAACTGCCTGGCCGTCAACTCAGGGTCGAGAGCGACATTCGCCTGCATTTCGCCATCGGCCGCCAGCTCCGGGGCCCACTCCTTGACCAAGGCGGTGGCCCTTTTTACCTTGAGACTCAGAGGATGCTCGGTGCTGCCGAAGTTGGAAAAGGAGAGCATCGCCACGCGGGGCTCAATATCCAGCTGGCGAGCCTTTCTGGCTGTGAGAATGGCGATTTCGGCTAACTCTTCGGCGCTCGGCTCAATGTTCACCGTGGTGTCGGCGAAGAACGCCACATCTTTTTTGGTGACCATCATGTAGGCGCCATGAACCTTGGAGAGGCCGTCCTGTTTTCCGATGACCTCCAAGGCCGGCCGGATGGTATCAGGGTAATGATGATCAATGCCGGACAGCAGGGTATCGGCGTCCCCCATACGAACCATCATTGCACCGAAATAATTACGGTTTTTCATGATCATCCGTTTCGCCTCGGCGAGAGTGATTCCCTTGCGCTGACGCAGCTTGAAGAGTTCATCGATATAGCAATCCCGACGGCCGCTGGTCGCCGGGTCGATGATTTCGACCCGGTCCAGTTCCAGATGAAGGCCGGCTATTTTGGCAAGGATAGCCGCTTCATTGCCAAGCAGAACCGGCCTGGCGATCCCTTCATCCAGTAGAATCTGCGCCGCCCGAAGGATTTTTTCCTCATCCCCTTCGGGGAAAACGACCCTCTTCGGATTGGCCCTGGCCTTGTTGATAAGGGTTCGCATGACCTCCTTGGAGCGTCCCTGCAGGGACTCCAGGTGCTCGCGGTATTTGTCCATATCCTCGACAGGCTTGCGGGCCACCCCGGAGTCCATCGCGGCCCGGGCCACCGCCGGAGCGACATGCAGCAGCACCCTGGGGTCAAACGGCTTGGGGATGATGTATTGGCGGCCAAAGCTGATCTCTTCTCCGCCGTAGGCCCGGCGGACCGAATCGGGCACATCCTGTCGGGCCAGATCAGCCAGGGCCTTGACGGCGGCCATCTTCATCTCTTCGTTGATGGCACGGGCATGGACATCCAGGGCCCCCCGAAACAGAAACGGGAAGCAGAGAACGTTGTTGACCTGGTTGGGGTAGTCGCTGCGCCCGGTGCCAACGATGGCATCGGGGCGGGCCGCCAAAGCCTCGGGCGGCGTAATCTCCGGGTCCGGGTTGGCCATGGCGAAAATGATCGGGTCCCTGCCCATGCTCTTGACCATTTCCGCGGTCAAGGCTCCCTTGACGGAAACCCCGAAGAAGATGTCGGCCCCTTTAACCGCTTCGGCCAGGGTGCGGGCGCTGGTGTCATTGGCAAGGCGCTCCTTGTACTCGTTCATCCCTTCGCTGCGCCCCTTGAAGATAACCCCTTTGGAGTCGCAGAGGATGACGTTCTCCTGTTTGATACCGAGGCTGATGACCAGGTTGGCGCAGGCGATGCCGGCGGCGCCCGCCCCGTTCACGACCATTTTGACATCCTCGATTTTTTTGCCGACCAGTTCCAGGGCATTGAGCATGCCGGCGGCGGCGATG
>NPIE01000984.1_pt1 | contig 16415 bp, 13 predicted proteins | sample 8637661 | NCBI WGS metagenome assembly NPIE01 (sample SAMN07420842, study PRJNA396082) | bioreactor metagenome | isolation source: sample BA12 brine-fed electro-methanogenic bioreactor BA | place: Japan: Kochi | collected 2016-12-09 | reverse complement strand
CGACTACTTCAAGATCTTCGTCACACGGCCCGAGCCGACCGTGCGGCCGCCCTCGCGGATCGCGAAGCGCAGACCGTCTTCCATGGCGATCGGGGCGATGAGCTCGCCGCGGATCTCCACGTTGTCGCCGGGCATGACCATCTCGGTGCCCTCGGGCAGGTGCGCCACGCCGGTCACGTCGGTGGTGCGGAAGTAGAACTGCGGACGGTAGCCGTCGAAGAACGGGGTGTGACGGCCGCCTTCCTCTTTGGTGAGCACGTAGACCTGGCCCATGAACTCGGTGTGCGGGGTGACCGAGCCGGGCTTGCAGAGCACCTGGCCGCGCTCGATCTCGGTGCGGGCGACGCCGCGCAGCAGCACGCCGATGTTGTCGCCGGCCTCGGCCTCGTCGAGCAGCTTGCGGAACATCTCGACGCCGGTGACGACGGTCTTCTGGGTGTCGTGGATGCCCACGATCTCGACCTCGTCGCCGACCTTGACCTTGCCGCGCTCGACACGACCGGTGGCCACGGTGCCGCGGCCGGTGATCGTGAAGACGTCCTCGACGGCCATCAGGAACGGCTTGTCGATGTCGCGCTCGGGCTCGGGGAAGTACGAGTCCAGAGCGTCCATGAGCTCATCGATGGCACCGGTGGCCTCGGCGTCGCCCTCGAGGGCCTTGAGCGCCGAGCCCTTCACGACCGGGATGTCATCGCCCGGGAACTCGTACTCGGAGAGCAGCTCGCGGACTTCCATCTCGACGAGCTCGAGCAGCTCGGGGTCGTCGACCATGTCCACCTTGTTCAGGAAGACGACGATGTTGGGCACGCCCACCTGGCGGGCGAGCAGGATGTGCTCGCGGGTCTGGGGCATCGGGCCGTCGGCGGCCGACACGACCAGGATCGCGCCGTCCATCTGCGCGGCGCCGGTGATCATGTTCTTGACGTAGTCGGCGTGGCCCGGGCAGTCGACGTGCGCGTAGTGGCGGTTGTCGGTCTCGTACTCGACGTGCGCGATGGCGATGGTGATGCCGCGCTCGCGCTCTTCAGGCGCCTTGTCGATGTCCTCGAACGGCGTGAAGTCGGCCTGCCCACGCGTCGACAGGCACTTGGTGATAGCCGCCGTGAGCGTCGTCTTGCCGTGGTCGACGTGACCGATGGTGCCGATGTTCATGTGAGGCTTGGTGCGTTCGAACTTCTTCTTCGCCATGCTCGTCGTCTCTCGTTCTCTCTCGGGTTCTCTCTCGGAGAGGCTCTACGCCTCGCCCTGGACCTTGCTGATGATCTCCTCGGCGATGCTCTTCGGCACCGGCTCGTACTGCTTGAACTGCATGCTGTACGCCGCGCGGCCCTGCGTGCGCGAACGGAGATCGGTGGCGTAACCGAACATCTCGGACAGCGGCACCTTGCCGCGGATGACCTGCGCACCAGCGCGGGCCTCCATGCCCTCGATGTGGCCTCGACGGCTCGACAGGTCGCCCATCACGTCGCCCATGAACTCCTCGGGCGTGGTGACCTCGACGTCCATGACGGGCTCCAGCAGCACCGGCGACGACTTGCGCAGCGCGTCCTTGATCGCCATCGAGCCGGCGATCTTGAAGGCCATCTCGGAGGAGTCGACCTCGTGGTACGAGCCGTCCACCAGCTCGATCTTGAGATCGACCACGGGGTAGCCCGCCATGACGCCTGACGTGAGCGCCTCCTGGATGCCCTTGTCGACCGCGGGGATGTACTCACGGGGAATGACGCCGCCTACGATCTTGTTCTCGAAGACGTAGCCGGCGCCCGGCTCCTGCGGGGTCACGTTGATGACCACGTGACCGTACTGGCCGCGGCCACCGGTCTGGCGCACGAACTTGGTCTCGGAGCCGAGGACCGGCTTGGTCGCCGTCTCACGATAGGCGACCTGCGGCTTACCGACGTTCGCCTCGACCTTGAACTCGCGCAGGAGGCGGTCGACGATGACCTCGAGGTGGAGCTCGCCCATGCCGGCGATGATCGTCTGGCCCGTCTCCTCGTCGGTACGCACCCGGAACGTCGGGTCCTCCTCGGCCAGCTTCGCGAGCGCCTGGCCGAGCTTGTCCTGCTCCGCTTTGGTCTTGGGCTCGATCGCGATGTCGATGACCGGATCGGGGAAGACCATCGACTCCAGCAGGATGGGGGCGTCCTCTCCGCAGAGCGTGTCGCCCGTCGTCGTGTTCTTGAGGCCGACGGCCGCGACGATGTCGCCCGCTGAGACCGAGTCGACATCCTCCCGGTGGTTGGCGTGCATCTCGAGCAAGCGGCCGATGCGCTCCTTGTGACCCTTGGTGGAGTTCAGGACATAGGAGCCGGCGTCCATCGTGCCCGAGTACACCCGGAAGTACGTGAGCTTGCCCACGTAGGGATCGGTCATGACCTTGAAGGCCAGCGCCGAGAAGGGAGCCTTCTCGTCGGCGGGACGGTCGACCGTCTCGCCGCTCTTGAGATCCTCGCCCTCGATGGCGGGGACGTCGAGCGGAGACGGCAGGAAGTCGATGATGGCGTCGAGAAGCGGCTGCACGCCCTTGTTCTTGAACGAGGCGCCGCACGTGACGAGCGTGACGGCGCAATCGATGGTCGCCTTGCGCAGCGCAGACTTCATCTCCTCGGTGGTGATGTCCTCACCCTCGAGGTACTTCTCGAGCAGATGGTCGTCATACTCGGCGGCCGCCTCGATGAGCTCGTGGCGGTAGTGCTCCGCCTCGGCGGCCAGCTCCGCGGGGATCTCCTCGATCGTGGGATTGATGCCCTTGTCGTCCTCGTTGAACAGACGCGCGTTCATCTCGATGAGATCGATGATGCCCTCGAACTTGTCCTCAGCGCCGATGGGCAGCTGGATGAGGACCGGACGGGTGTTCAGCCGGTCCTTCATCATCTGCACGACGTTCATGAAGTCGGCGCCGGTGCGGTCCATCTTGTTGACGTACGCGATGCGGGGCACGCGGTAGTGGTCTGCCTGACGCCAGACCGTCTCGGACTGCGGCTCGACGCCGCCCACTGCGCAGAACACCGCGCAGGCGCCATCAAGGACACGCAGGGAGCGCTCCACCTCGACGGTGAAGTCCACGTGGCCGGGCGTATCGATGATCTGGATGCGATGGTCCTTCCAGAAGCACGTGGTCGCAGCGGAGGTGATGGTGATGCCACGCTCCTGCTCCTGGACCATCCAGTCCATCGTCGCTGCGCCGTCGTGGACCTCGCCGAGCTTGTGCGTCCTGCCGGTGTAGAACAGGATGCGCTCGGTCGTGGTCGTCTTGCCGGCGTCGATGTGTGCCATGATCCCGATGTTGCGGGTCTTGGCGAGTGGATATCGCTTACGCGCCATCTATCTGCAGTCCTTCTCCCCGCGCACGCGCGGTGTCGTAGTCGAAGATCGCGTTCGGTCTACCAGCGGTAGTGGCTGAAGGCCCGGTTGGACTCGGCCATCTTGAAGAGGTCCTCGCGCTTCTTGACCGAGGAGCCCGTGTTGTTCGCGGCATCCATGATCTCGCCGGCGAGTCGCTCGGCCATGGTCTTCTCGCGGCGGGCGCGGGCGAAGCCCACGATCCACCGGATAGCGAGCGTCGTCGCGCGACGCGAGTTAACCTCGATCGGCACCTGATAGGTGGCGCCGCCGACACGCTTCGGCCGCACCTCGAGCGTCGGGCGCACGTTGTCCATGGCCTTCTTGAACACCGACAGCGGGTCCTGGCCGGTCTTCTGCTCGATGAGGTCGAACGAGCCGTACACGATGCGCTCGGCGGTCGACTTCTTACCGTCGAGAAGCACCTTGTTCGTAAGCTGGGTCACAAGCCGGTTGTTGTACACGGGATCCGGCTGGACCTCGCGACGCTGGGCCGCTGCACGCCTGGGCATACTCTCTCTCCTCCGCTGACACGAGCGATCCGCCGCTTGATGCCGCGGCGGACCGCATCACGCACATTCCTACTTGGGCTTCTTGACGCCGTACCGCGAACGAGCCTGACCGCGGTCAGAGACTCCGGCGGTGTCAAGCGCACCGCGAATGACCTTGTAGCGGACACCCGGAAGGTCTTTGACTCGGCCGCCACGCACGAGCACGATCGAGTGCTCCTGGAGATTGTGGCCGATGCCCGGGATGTACGCCGTGACCTCGATCTGGTTCGTCAGGCGCACACGGGCCACCTTGCGGAGCGCCGAGTTCGGCTTCTTGGGCGTGGTGGTGTACACACGCGTACAGACACCGCGCTTCTGGGGATTGCCCTTGAGCGCCGGCGTCTTCCTCTTCTCCTCCACCTGCTTGCGGCCCTTGCGGACCAGCTGGTTGATGGTGGGCAAAGCACCCTCCTTCGTTCGTTGCTCGTTCATCGATGACCCGGTCGTCCTCAGACGTGCCGAGCATGAAGTCACAAGGTCGCACTCTAGCAAAGGTATCGAGGCGTGTCAAACACCACGCACCCGGGCGTATCTAGTCCTTTCCCACTCCGGGGCGACAAGACGCCCGCCGGTGGTCCGGCGGGCGTCTCAGGTCGCTTCGCGAGCGGATCCTACGCCTCGGCCTCCTGCTTGGCGTGGACGCCGCAGTAGTCGCTTCCCTCACGCGCCTTGTTCGCGCAGGGGCGCCCGTCGGCGGTGAGCGCTTTGCACATCCCGTCGGTCTCGGCCAGCTTGGCGTGGACGCCGCAGTAGCGCGAGCCCTCCTGGGCGTGGTTGGTGCACCGCGTGCCGTCGCCCTTGATGCCCTCGCACTGCCCCTCGAAAGGCTCCGGCTCCTCGGCCGCAGGGGCCACGGGGCCGCCGTCGGGCTCGAACACGACGCCGGCGAATCCGCTGACGTCGACATCCGCATCGCGCGAACCGACCTCGAGGTCGGCGAAGAACGCGGCCGCCTCTTCCTCGGTCAGCCCGGACTCCTCGGTCATCGGCGTCGGGAGCATCGCCTCGAGCTCCTTGAGCTCCTCGGGAGCGAACTCCGGTAGCGGGCCGGCGCTCTCGTCCACGTTCCACTCGGCGGACTGGCCCTTGTAGGTCAGCTTCACGCTGCGGTAGCGCTTCATGCCGGTAGCCGCCGGGATGAGCTTGCCGATGATGACGTTCTCCTTGAGGCCCAGCAGTTCGTCTTCCTTGCCGGCGATCGCAGCGTCGGTGAGCACGCGCGTGGTCTCCTGGAAGGAGGCCGCCGAGAGGAACGAATCGGTCGCGAGCGAGGCCTTCGTGATGCCGAGCAGGACGGAGTGGCCGGTGGCCGGCTCGCCGCCCTCTGCGATGAGCCGCTCGTTCTCCGCCTCGAACTCGAGGCGATCGGCGAGCTGACCGGGCAGGAACATCGTGTCCCCCGCCTCGGTGATGGAGATCTTGCGCATCATCTGGCGCGCGATGACCTCGACGTGCTTGTCGTTGATGTCGACGCCCTGGCTCTGGTAGACCTCCTGGACCTGTCGGACGATGTAGGCGAGTACCGCCTTGGGTCCGCGAAGGTGCAGCAGGTCATGCGGGTTGACCGAGCCTTCCGTCAGCTGCTGTCCGGCCTCGACGGCGACGCCGTCGGCGACACCGGGACGCAGGCGCGCGCGGCGCGGGATCGTGTAGCTCTTCTCGTGACCGTCATCGCTCTTCACGTGCAGGACGCGGCTCTTCTCGGCCTCCTCGATAGTGAGGACGCCGGTGAGCTCGGCCAGGATCGCCTGGCCCTTGGGCTTGCGCGCCTCGAAGAGCTCGGTGACACGCGGAAGGCCGTGGGTGATGTCCTCGCCCGCGACACCACCGGTGTGGAACGTCCGCATGGTGAGCTGCGTGCCAGGCTCGCCGATCGACTGCGCGGCGATGATGCCGACCGCCGTGCCGATGTCCACCGTCCTACCGGCGGCCAGGTCCCATCCGTAGCACTTCTGGCAGATGCCGTGCTGGGCGTGGCACGTCATGACCGTGCGCACCTCGACGGTCTTGACGCCCGCGTCAGCGAGCCGCTGGATGTCCTTCTCGCCCGCGATGTACTCGCCGGCGTCGATGATGACCTCCCCGGTCTTGGGGTCGGCAGCCGCCTCGAGGAGGCATCGGCCGACGAGGTTGCGATCCGGGTTGCCGCTCCGGTCATCGAGGACGGGCAGCGTCACGCCCTCGTCGGTGCCGCAGTCGCTCTCGCGGACGATGACGTCCTGCGCGACGTCGACCAGACGGCGGGTGAGATACCCCGAGTCGGCGGTCCTCAGCGCGGTGTCCGCCAAACCCTTGCGGGCACCGTGCGTGGAGATGAAGTACTCGAGAACCGAGAGACCCTCGCGGAAGTTGGCCTTGATCGGCCGGTCGAGGATGTCGCCCTTCGGGTTGGCCATCAGGCCTCGCATGCCGGCGAGCTGACGGACCTGCTTGATGTTACCCCGTGCTCCGGAGTGGGCCATCATGTAGATGGGGTTGAACTTCTCGAAGTTCTGCGCCATCGCATCGCCCACCGCGTCGGTGGTCTTGGTCCACACGTCCACGATCTGACGGTGACGCTCATCCTTCGTGATGAGGCCCTTGTCGTACTGGGACTCGATGCGCTCGACGTCCTCCTCGGCCTGTGCGATCAGGTCCGCCTTGCTCGGCGGGACCGCCGCGTCGTACACGCCGACGGTCACACCGGCGCGCGTGGCATAGTGGAAGCCGAGGCGCTTGACCTCATCGAGGATCTGCGCCATCTGGTTGGTGCCGTAGATGTTCGAGCACTCCTCGATGATGCGCGAGATGCCCTTCTTGTCCACGTCGTGGTTGATGTACGGATAGTCGGCAGGCAGGGAGTTGTTGAACGTGATCCGCCCGACGGTCGTCTCGATGCGCTCCCCGGCGGCACGCTCCCGGTACGCAAGGCTGCCGTCCTCGGCCAGATACTCCTCGACGATCGGGATGTCGAGACGCACGGTGACCTTGGCCTGCAGGTCGACGCCCGCGCGGCTGTCATAGGCGAGCAGCGCGTCATCACGCCCGGAGAAGATGCGGCCTTCGCCCGGCGCGCCTTCGCGGACCGTCGTCAGGTAGTAGAGCCCGATGACCATGTCCTGCGACGGCACGGTGAGCGGACGGCCGTGCGCCGGCGACTTGATGTTGTTGGTCGCGAGCATGAGCACGCGGGCCTCGGCCTGGGCCTCCGAGGAGAGCGGCAGGTGCACGGCCATCTGGTCGCCGTCGAAGTCCGCATTGAACGCGGTGCAGACGAGCGGGTGCAGACGGATGGCCTTGCCTTCCACGAGGATCGGCTCGAACGCCTGGATGCCGAGCCGGTGCAGGGTGGGCGCGCGGTTCAGCATCACGGGGTGGTCGGCGATGACCTCCTCGAGCACGTCCCAGACCACGCCCTTCTGCCGGTCGACGAGCCGCTTGGCGGCCTTGATGTTCTGCGCATGCTCGAGGTCCACGAGCCGCTTCATCACGAAGGGCTTGAAGAGCTCGAGCGCCATCACCTTGGGAAGACCGCACTGGTGGAGCTTGAGCTCCGGGCCGACCACGATGACGGAACGGCCGGAGTAGTCGACGCGCTTGCCGAGCAGGTTCTGGCGGAACCGGCCCTGCTTGCCCTTGAGCATGTCGCTGATGGACTTCAGCGGACGGTTGCCGGGACCCGTGACCGGTCGGCCGCGACGGCCGTTGTCGAACAGAGCGTCGACGGCCTCCTGCAGCATGCGCTTCTCGTTGTTCACGATGATCTCAGGCGCGCCGAGGTCGAGCAGCCTCTTCAGGCGATTGTTGCGATTGATGACACGGCGGTAGAGATCGTTGAGGTCGCTCGTCGCGAACCGGCCGCCGTCCAGCTGCACCATCGGACGCAGGTCCGGCGGGATGACCGGGATCGCCTCGAGGATCATCCACTCGGGGCGGTTGCTCGACTTCTTGAGGGCAGCGACGACCTTCAGGCGCTTGATGGCCTTCTGGCGCTTCTGGCCCTTGCCCTCGTCGATGAGCTCCTTGAGCTCGGCGGCGAGCTCGTCGAGGTCGACCTGCGACAGCAGGTCCTTGACGGCCTCGGCGCCCATACCGCCCCGGAAGTAGTTGCCATAGCGCATCTTGAGCTCGCGATAGAGCGTCTCGTCGTTGATGAGCATCTTGGGAGCGAGCTTCTGGAAGGTGTCGAACGTCTCGCGCAACAGGTCGCGGCGCTCGCCGAGCTCCTCATCGAGGTCCTTGAGGTCGCGCTCGGCTTCCTTCTCGATCCGCTTGATGCGATCGGCGGCGGCCACCTCCGTGTCGACCTCTTCGCCCTCCTCGGGCTCGATCTCGCCTTTCGCGATGCCGATGAGACGATCCCTCTCGGCGGTCACCTGCGCCTTCTCGTCGGCGAACTCGGCCTCCAGGGCCTCGAGGTCGGCCGTGAGCTCGTCGCGGAGCATGTCGAGATCGGCCTCGCGGTCCTCGTCGTTGACCGAGGTGATGATCGAGCTCGCGAAGTACAGCACCTTCTCGAGGTCTTTCGGCGCGAGGTCGAGCAGATAGCCCATGCGGCTCGGCACGCCCTTGAAGTACCAGATGTGGCTGACCGGTGCGGCGAGCTCGATGTGGCCCATGCGGTCACGGCGCACCTTGGCGCGCGTGACTTCGACACCGCACCGCTCGCAGATGATGCCCTTGAAGCGGACGCGCTTGTACTTGCCGCAGTAGCACTCCCAGTCCTTGGTAGGACCGAAGATCTTCTCGCAGAACAGCCCGTCCTTCTCAGGCTTCAGCGTCCGGTAGTTGATCGTCTCCGGCTTCTTCACCTCACCGCGCGACCACTGCCGGATCTGCTCCGAAGAGGCAAGGCCGATCCGCAATCTATCGAAGTTGTTGACGTCGACGTCGAGCAACGTTGACTCCTCCATCCAGTCGGTGCCGCCTTACGCGCGGCCCGTCACGTTCCGTGCGGCCCTGCTACTCCTCGTCGCCTGACTCGTCGAGCGACAGGTCGATCTCGGACACATCGAGGTCGCCGAGCTCGTCGCCCTCGTCCCCACCGCGGCGGTCGTCGCCGATGCCGGTAAGGTCGAGGCCGAGCTCCTCGGCCGTCTTGAAGATGTCCTCGTCCTCTTCCTTGAGCTCGATCTCCTCGCCGGACTCGGACATGATCTCGACATCCAGACAGAGCGACTGCATCTCCTTGACGAGGACCTTGAAGCTCTCAGGGATGCCCGGCTCGGGGATGTTCTCGCCCTTGACGATCGCCTCGTATGCCTTCACGCGGCCGAGCACATCGTCGGACTTGATCGTGAGGATCTCCTGCAGCACGTAGGCTGCGCCGTACGCGTACAGCGCCCAGACCTCCATCTCGCCGAAGCGCTGTCCGCCGAACTGCGCCTTGCCGCCCAGCGGCTGCTGGGTGATGAGCGAGTACGGCCCCGTCGAACGGGCGTGGATCTTGTCGTCGACCAGGTGCAGCAGCTTCAGGATGTAGATCTGGCCCACGGTCACCGGCTCACGGAACGGCTCGCCGGTACGCCCGTCGAAGAGCTCCATCTTGCCGAAGCGGTCGATCTGCGGCACGAGGTCCTCGAGCAGCTTCTTGCCGTAGCGCTTCTCGGCCCAGACACGCACGTTGCGGTCCGCCGCCTCGAGCGTCTCGGAGATCTCGGCTTCGCGCGCCCCGTCGAACACAGGCGTGGCCACATACATCGGACCCTCGACAGGCTCCTTCTGCTTCGCCTCGTCGCTCCAGCCCATGGACGCGGCCCAGCCGAGGTGCGTCTCGAGCAGCTGGCCGATGTTCATTCGGCTCGGCACGCCGAGCGGGTTCAGGATGACATCCACCGGCGTGCCATCGGCCAGGAACGGCATGTCCTCGGCGGGAAGGATCTTGGAGATGACGCCCTTGTTGCCGTGGCGTCCGGCGAGCTTGTCGCCCTCCGAGATCTTGCGCTTCTGCGCCACGTACACACGGACGAGCTCGTTCACGCCGGGCGAGAGGTCGTCTCCGGCGTCCCGGGAGAACTTGTGCACCGAGATGACACGACCCGTCTCGCCGTGCGGCACCTTGAGCGACGTGTCACGGACTTCGCGAGCCTTCTCGCCGAAGATCGCGCGGAGCAGGCGCTCCTCGGCGGTCAGCTCCGTCTCGCCCTTGGGCGTGACCTTGCCGACGAGCACGTCGCCGGGGAAGACCTCGGCGCCGATGCGGATAATGCCGTCTTCGTCGAGGTTCGCGAGGACGTCCTCACCGACGTTGGGGATCTCGCGGGTGATCTCCTCCGGACCGAGCTTGGTGTCGCGCGCCTCGACCTCGTACTCCTCGATGTGGATCGAGGTCAGCACGTCGTCTTTCACGAGACGCTCGGACACGATGATCGCGTCCTCGTAGTTGTAGCCCTCCCACGGCATGAACGCCACGAGGAGGTTCTGGCCGAGCGCGATCTCGCCGGCCTCGGTCGAGGGTCCGTCCGCGAGCGGCTGGCCTTCGGTCACCTTCTGGCCGGCGTGCACGAGCGGCCGGTGGTTGATGCACGTGCCCTGGTTCGAACGCATGAACTTGGGCAGCTCGTAGACGTCGGTGTCGCTGCCCGACTTCACGGCGATGGTGCGGCTGTCGACGCGCTCCACCGTGCCGGCGCGGCGGGCGACGAGGATCTCGCCCGTGTCAACCGCGGCACGGAACTCCATGCCGGTGCCGACGAGCGGCGCCGCCGGTCGCAGGAGCGGAACCGCCTGACGCTGCATGTTCGCTCCCATGAGGGCGCGGTTCGCGTCATCGTGCTCGAGGAACGGGATGAGGGCGGTGGCCACCGAGACCATCTGCCGGGGTGAGACATCCATGTAGTCCACGCGCGCGGGCTCGACCTCTTCGGGCTCCCCGCCCTTGAGACGCGAGAGCACACGCTCGTTCTTGAACTTGCCGGTCTTGGCGTCGAACGGCTCGTTCGCCTGCGCGATGACGTAACGCTCTTCCACGTCGGCGGTGAGATACTCGATCTCGTCGGTCACCTTGCCCTTGACCACCTTGCGGTAGGGCGTCTCGATGAAGCCGTACGGATTGATGCGCGCGAACGTCGCGAGCGAGCCCATGAGACCGATGTTCGGACCCTCAGGCGTCTCGATGGGACACATGCGACCGTAGTGCGACGGGTGCACGTCTCGCACCTCGAACCCTGCGCGCTCCCGTGAGAGACCGCCCGGGCCGAGGGCCGACACGCGCCGCTTGTGCGTCAGGCCGGCCAGCGGGTTGGTCTGGTCCATGAACTGAGAGAGCTGCGAGGAGCCGAAGAACTCCTTGATGGCGGCCACGATCGGCCGGATGTTGATGAGCGACTGCGGCGTGATCTGCTCGACGTCCTGCGTCGTCATGCGCTCACGCACCACGCGCTCCATGCGCGCGAGGCCGATGCGGAACTGGTTCTGGATGAGTTCGCCGACCGAGCGGACGCGGCGGTTGCCGAAGTGGTCGATATCGTCGGTCTCGAAGCCGTCGGCGCCGTCCCAGAGCTTCACGAGATACTGCACGGCAGCCAGGATGTCCTCGTTGGTCAGCGTGAGCTGCTCCATCGGGATCTCGAGCTCGAGCTTCTTGTTGAGCTTGTAGCGGCCGACCTTCGCGAGGTCGTAGCGCTGCGGGTTGAAGAAGAGCCCGTCGAGCAGCGAGCGGGCGCTCTCCACCGTGGGAGGCTCGCCCGGCCGCAGACGCTTGTAGATCTCGATCAGCGCCTCTTCGCGGGTCTCGGTGAAGTCCTTCTCAAGGGTGCGCTTGATGCACTCGGCGCCACCGAACAGCTCGAGGATCTCGTCGCGCGTCTCGGCGATACCGAGCGCCTTGATGAGCACGGTGACCGGCTGCTTGCGCTTGCGGTCGATGCGCACCGAGACGATGTCTCGCTTGTCGGTCTCCAGCTCGAGCCAGGCGCCGCGCGCGGGGATCACCTTGGTGGTGTAGATGATCTTGTCGGTCGTCTTGTCGCGCTCCTCGGCGTAGTACACGCCCGGAGAGCGGACGAGCTGCGAGACGACGACGCGCTCGGTACCGTTGATGATGAAGGTGCCGCGGTCGGTCATGAGCGGGAAGTCGCCCATGAAGACCTGCTGCTCCTTGATCTCCCCGGTCTCCTTGTTGATGAAGCGCACCTCGACGAAGAGGGGCGCCTGGAAGGACATGTCCTTCTCTTTGCACTCCTCGACGGAGTACTTCGCGTCACCGAACTCGTGACCCCCGAACTCAACGGCGAGCGTGCCGGTGAAGTCCTCGATCGGAGAGATGTCCTGGAAGGTCTCGTTCAGACCCTCTTCAAGAAACCACTTGAAACTGTCAGTCTGTATTGCGATAAGATTCGGAACATCGAGAATCTCAGGTATCTTGGCGAACGTGCGGCGCTGGCGCGGACCAGCGGTGGCGGGGGAACCTGCTTCACGGGGCACCAGGTGATTCCTCCTTTGGGACAGGCGGTGGCGTTCCAGAGTCGCAAACGTTCAGTATAGCGAGGGCCTACGCGGGGGTCAACGACCCCTGCCTTTCTTTTTGCGCCGACAGGGCCGGCGGTCGTTTCGACCGCCGGCCTGTCGATTCCAGAGTCCGTGCGTCGTACCGAGCTACTTGAGCTCGACGCCGCCGCCGGCCTCCTCAAGCTTGGACTTGGCCTCCTCGGCCTTCTCCTTGTTGACGCCCTCGAGCACGGGCTTCGGAGCGTTGTCCACAAGGTCCTTGGCCTCCTTGAGGCCGAGGCTCGTGAGCTCGCGGACCACCTTGATGACCTGGATCTTCTTGTCGCCGGCCGACGTCAGGACGACGTCGAAGCTGTCCTTCTCCTCGGCAGCGGCTTCGCCGCCGGCCGCGGCGCCACCGGCAGCGGCAGCGACCGCGACGGGCGCGGCGGCCGACACGCCGAAGACCTCTTCCATCTCCTTGACGAGCTCGGCGAGCTCAAGAGCCGGAGCGTTCTTGACCCACTCCAGCACGTCCTCACGCTTGATATCAGCCATTCCTGTGACTCCTTGTCTTCGTGTCCATCATGCCGCCCGTCGGGCGGCGGATCCTTGCCTGCGTTCGGCCGGCTACGCGGCCGCCTTCTGATCGGCCACGGCCTTGACCGCCCTGGTGAACGCACCCGCAGGGGCGTTCGCCATCGCCATGAAGCCGCGAACCGGGTTGAGCAGCATACCCATGAGCTTGGCGACCAGTTCCTCGCGCGACGGCAGAGCCGCGATGGCCTTGACCGCATCGCCGGTGACCACCACGCGGTCGATGAACCCGCCTTTGACCTCCAGCGCCTTGTTCTGCTTGGCGAAGTCCACGAGCGCCTTCGCCGGCGCGACGGGGTCCTCGCCGATGAAGACGATGGCGGTCGGGCCGTCGAACAGTGCCTCCATGTCCGGCAGCTCAAGCTCCCGGAGCGCGATCAGGGTCAGCGTGTTCTTGAAGATCTTGATGTCACCGTCGGCCTCGCGCAGTCGGACCCGAAGCTCCTGCATCTGCTTCACGTTCAGCCCACGATAGTCGGCGAGGATGACCCCCTCGGACGCATCGAATCGCTCCTTGATCTCAGCGACGATCGCCTGTTTCTCGCTTGTCGGCATGCACATCCCTCCTTCCCGTCCCACACGGCACCGCCCCGTCACCATGCGGTGACGCCTGCGGGCCGCATCGCTTCTCGCATGGTCGGAAAAGCGACGTGGCCCCCGCCGTGAAGGCGGAGGCCACGTGTGCATGCTCGTTGTCGAGCCCGGGCTTCCACCTCGGCGGGCGAGACCCTCTGGGGTCCCCTTCGGCCCGGGCATACCGGGCACCGGCTGTCTTCGGCAGCGTAGCGTGTGGTGTTGTCAATCGCGCGAGCTATTATGCCCGCTCGTATCGTCCAACGCAACCGTCCGACAGCCGACAGGCCGGGACGGGGCGCGGATGACTACTCTTCGTCCAGGATACCCCGGGTCTTCTGGGTGTCGACCGGGATACCGGGACCCATCGTCGTCGTGACGGTGATGGACTTCAGGAACTTGCCCTTCGCCGAGGACGGACGGGCGCGCAGGATCTCATCGAGCACAGCGGCATAGTTCTCCAGCAGCGCCTTGTCCTCGAACGACTTCTTGCCGAGAACGACGTGCGCGATGCCGTACTTGTCGGCGCGGTACTCCACCTTGCCGGCCTTGAGCTCGCCGACGACCCGGCCTACGTCCATCGTCACCGTGCCGAGCTTCGGGTTCGGCATGAGGCCCCGGGTGCCGAGGATCTTGCCGAGACGACCGACCTTGCTCATCATGTCCGGCGTCGCGACGGTGGCGTCGAACTCGAGGAAGCCGCCCTGGATCCGCTCGACGAGGTCGTCGCCGCCTACGATATCGGCGCCGGCATCCTCGGCCTCACGCGCCTTGTCGCCCTGCGCGAACACGGCGACGCGAACGGTCTTGCCCGTGCCGTTCGGCAGCACGACGCTGCCGCGTACCTGCTGGTCGGCCTGACGGGTGTCGATGCCGAGCCGGAAATGCGCTTCGACGGTCTCGTCGAACGTCGCCGGCGCGACCTGCTTCGCCAGACGGACGGCCTCGGCCGGGCTGTAGGCTCGGCCCGCCTCGACCTGCGCCGCGGACGCGGCGTACTTCTTGCCTCGCTTCATGCTTCCTCCTCGTGGTCCGACAGGCGCACATGCGCCCTCCCACAGTGGGACCCGACGTCGAGCCGGGCCCTATCGGTCAGCGGCCGTGCGGCCGGTCTAGCCCTCGATGGTGATGCCCATGGACCGGGCGGTGCCCGCGATGATCTTCATGGCCGCCTCGACGTCGTTCGCGTTGAGGTCGGGCATCTTGGTCTCGGCGATCTCCCGGACCTGCGCCTCGGTGACGGTCGCCACCTTCTGGCGGTTGGGCGCCGGCGATCCGGACTCGATGCCGGCGGCCTTCTTCAGCAGGACGGCCGCGGGTGGCGTCTTGACGATGAAGTCGAACGAACGGTCCTCGTAGACGGTGATCTCGACAGGCAGGATGGTGCCCATGCGGTCCTGGGTTGCGGCATTGAACGCCTGGCAGAACTGCATGATGTTGACCTGGTGCTGTCCCAGCGCCGGGCCGACCGGCGGGGCCGGGTTGGCTTGGCCACCGGGAATCTGCAGTTTGATGAAGCCTGCGACCTTCTTGGCCATTCTCGTTCACGTCCTTCTCTTACAGCGTCCGCTCGCGCGGCGCGGTGCTTCCTATCGACGCGGTCCCGACTGCCGAGAAGCCCCGGGGGCATCACGTCCCGGGCGGCCGTCGGAGAACCGTACGTGCCTACAGCTTGGCGACCTGATCGAAGCCGAGCTCGACCGGCGTCTCGCGGCCGAAGATCGAGACCATGACCTTGAGCTTGCCCTGGTCCGCGTTGATCTCGGCGATCGTCCCGTCGAAGTCGGCGAGCGGGCCGCTCGTCACCTTGACCGTCATGCCCTCGGTGAAATCGGTGAAGGTCTTGGGCTTGGCCGAGGCGGCCACGCGACCCTGGATCCGCTTCACCTCGTCGCGCGAGAGCGGCACGGGCTTGGCCTGGGCTCCGACGAATCCCGTGACGCCGGGCGTATTGCGCACCACGTACCACGAGTCGTCGTCGAGCTCCATCTGCACGAGGATGTAGCCGGGGAAGACCTTCTTCTCCTGCGTCACCTTGCGACCGCCCGACTTGAGATCGGTGACCGTCTCACGCGGGATGAGCACGTCGAAGATCTTATCCTGCATCCCCATGGACTCGATGCGGTGTCGCAGGTTGGTGGCGACCTTGTTCTCGTAGCCCGAGTAGGTATGGATGACGTACCACTTCTTCGCCACCGCTAGCCCCCGATCCTCGGCCACAGGTCGAGGAACAGCCAGGACGACAGGCTGTCGACGGCCAGCGTGAACAGGATGAAGAACACGAGCGTCGCGATGACGACGAGCGAGGAGTTGACCACCTCAGCACGGCCGGGCCAGACGACGCGCTTCATCTCGGCGCGTACCTCCTTGAGGTACTTGCCGAAACGCGCGAACACGTTCGGTCGAGACGCTTTCTTGGCTTGAGCCATCTTCGGTTCCATCCTGTTCCACCCGGAGCGCCCGGGTCATATCGTGAGCCGCAACCGTTTGCGGCGAACGCGCTTTGGCAGGCCAGGAGGGACTCGAACCCCCAACATCCGGTTTTGGAGACCGGCGCTCTGCCAATTGGAGCTACTGGCCTGCGTCCTCCCTACTGCGGCGCTACCGAGTCTCTTTGTGCACCGTGTGCGTCTGGCACCACTTGCAGTACTTCTTGAACTCGATCCGCTCGGGGTTGTTCTGCTTGTTCTTCTTGGTCGTGTAGTTGCGGCGCTTGCACTCGGTGCATGCCAGTGTGACCAGGGTTCTCATCCGTCCTCCTTGGCGACCGTCGGCCGCGGCATGCGGCTGCATGCCGGGGGTCGCACGGTGTCGTAATCTAACACCCGCTTCTGAGCACTGTCAAACCTCGCACACGTGGCGCGAGCGGCGAAAACGGGGCCCGGCGATAGCCAGGCCCCGTCCTCACAGAGCAGTCGTGAACGACTACTTCAAGATCTTCGTCAC
>NPIE01005428.1_pt1 | contig 16420 bp, 14 predicted proteins | sample 8637661 | NCBI WGS metagenome assembly NPIE01 (sample SAMN07420842, study PRJNA396082) | bioreactor metagenome | isolation source: sample BA12 brine-fed electro-methanogenic bioreactor BA | place: Japan: Kochi | collected 2016-12-09 | reverse complement strand
TCTGGATGCTTTCTTTCCCTCCGTTGAAGTCCGAGAGCATCCGGAATTTAAGGGTAAGCCCGTCATAGTTGGAGCGGACCCGAAAGAAGGCACAGGCAGAGGTGTCGTTAGCAGTGCTTCTTATGAGACAAGGAAGTCTGGTGTCAGGTCAGCCATGCCGATATCCCGTGCCTGGAAACTCTGCCCTGAAGGAGTCTATCTCAGACCTCATTTCGACCTCTACATTGAAGCATCCAACAGCATAATGCAGATCCTGAGAAGCCATGCCGATAAGTTCGAACAGGCGGGCATCGACGAAGCCTATCTCGATATCTCAAGTCGAGTAAACACTTTCGATGAAGCTGCCGATTTCGCAAAGAAGCTGATGGAAGAGGTCTTGGACAAGACGAAATTGACGTGCTCCGTCGGCGTGGCCCCCAACAAGATGCTTGCCAAGATCGGCTCTGATTTTAAGAAGCCGTATGGTCTGACCGTTATTCGAGGAGAGGATGCCAAGGAGTTCCTTGCTCCATTGAAGGTCAGGAAGATACCGGGCATCGGACCAAAGACCGAAGAACGGCTACAGGAACTCAATATCGAGACGATAGGCGATCTTGCAGCCACAGATCCCGAGCATCTGATTCGACTCTTCGGAAGCTGGGGTACCAAGCTCCACGAATACGCCCATGGTATCGACCGCCGAGAAGTCATCGAGGGTTATGAGGCCAAATCTATAGGACGAGAAATGACCTTCGAGAAGGATATCGATGATGCAGATAAGATCTTCGAGACTTTAGATGATCTGGCGGAGGAGATTCATACAGAACTTATCGATAACGGATTCCGCTTCAAGACCATCACAGTAAAGGTCAGGTATCAGGGTTTCGACACATATACCCGAGCCAGGTCTCTATCCTTTCTGACGAATGACGTGTATATCCTCCGGAATAACGCCAGAAGGCTGATTGACGCCTTCCTGAGGGACAATAAGAAGATCAGATTGGTAGGGCTGAGGGTCTCCACTCTCAAAAGGGGTAACAGGTAGCGGATGCCTATAAGTGACATGTGATTTCTCGCTTGAAAATCAATGGGTGCTTCCGGTCAGGTGAAGCCCCACCACCCCAACGATTATGCATATCAGCCAGAATGCCCTCTCCGGCCCCATCCGGTCTTTGAAGACTATCACACCCAAGACAGCAATGATAGCGGTCCCCAGGCCCGAACAGACAGCATAGGCCACCCCGACATCGATCGCCTTGAGTGCGAGGCTGAAGAGATAGATGGATACGACATAGAAGACGAACACCAGCGCCGAGGGTAAGAGCACGGTGAAGCCGTTTGAGTGCTTTGAGGCTGCTTGTCCCGATGACCTCGCAGACTATCGCAGCGATCAACAAGAACCAGGAGTTCATGATCGCCTCAAACCGCTCCTCGTCCAAATAGATTTCCTAAGATATCCAAGATGTTAACGGGCAGGTCGGGAACGAGTGCCACATTATTTAATAAACGGCACACTATAGAGACATATGCCAAGCCTATAACGATTGCAGAGCCCGTAGAACCATACAGACCTATTAACCATGAAGCTCACCTTCGACAAAGGCACAATCCAGATTCGAGGAGACGTCCAGGTACCCAATTCCACGTGGGATGAGCGCTCCAAGACCTTCAGAGCGATGGCTCTCTATTACAGAGATGCCCTCGATTTCTTGAAGAGGTCTGGATTCAACTTCAAGGATGACGTCCTCAATCTCCTGCCATGTCCCGACCTTAAAAGCAGAGTCGTATTGAGAGACTATCAGAAGCAAGCCCTCGATGCGTGGGTGTCGAGCGGATATCGGGGCGTTATTGTGCTCCCGACCGGTAGCGGCAAGACGGTTTTGGGAATCAAGGCAATATCCTTGCTCAACATGCCAACTCTGGTAGTAGCTCCAACCCTCGACCTAGTGGATCAATGGCGGACGAGGTTGAAAGAAGAGTTCGATACGGAGGTGGGCGTATTGGGTGGCGGTGAGCGAGAGATAAGAGCCCTGACTGTCACCACCTACGACTCCGCATACATCCACGCCGAAAGGCTCGGAAACCGGTTCGGTCTCGTAATCTTCGATGAGGTTCACCATCTCCCCGCCGCCGGGTATAGGAACATAGCCGAGATGTTCGCTTCACCTTATAGGATGGGGTTGACGGCCACCTTCGAGCGAGAAGACGGTCTCCATGCTGAACTCAACCGGCTCGTAGGCGGCAAGGTCTTCGAGAAGAAGGTGAAAGAGCTTTCCGGGACCCATCTATCGCCATTCAGGTTAGAGAAGATCGTGGTCGAGCTGACCGACGAAGAGCAACAGGAATATCAGAGAAACCAAAAAGTTTTCTCGAACTATCTGGCAAGGATCAAGCTCACCATAAGAAGTCCCGCCGACTTCCAGAAGCTTGTAATGAGAAGCGGCAGAGATCCTGGTGCCAGAAGGGCACTACTCGCGAGGAACAAAGCGAGGGACATAGCATACAACAGCGTCTCTAAGATGGATACGCTATCAACAATCCTGAAAAATCACAGAGATGGCAAGATCTTCATCTTCACTGAACACAACAAGCTGGTCCACCAAATCTCAAGGCAATTCCTGATACCGGCCATAACTTATCGAACCACGACCAGAGAGAGGAGCGAGATCCTGGACCGGTTCAAATCAGGCGCATACCGAGCAGTTGTCACCTCAAAAGTTCTGGATGAGGGTATCGACGTTCCTGATGCAGATGTGGGCATTATTCTGAGCGGAACGGGAAGCAAAAGGGCATTCGTCCAGAGGTTGGGCAGGATTCTTCGGAAGAAGGAAGGCAAGGAAGCGGTTCTCTACGAGATCGTGTCAGCAGAGACGAGCGAAGTAGGCACGGCAAGGAGACGAAAACAACCATTGAAGCAGTAGGTTAAGACCATGCTCACCAGCGATCTGCTTGTCGTGAAGACTTCCAAGGGAAAGATCGAGCCAGTCTATGCTCTTCTGGATCAGGATAACCTGGAGATTGCCACCTCGATCATCGACGTTTTCCAGGACCATGTTGGGAAGACGTACGGTGAGCTTGCCGAGGAGTTAGAGGGCATCGAGGAGATCAACTTCCGACTGATCAGAGGACTCGCTCAGATCCTTGAGAGGCGGTGCGTAATAGAGGCGGACTCAGCCATCGATCCACTCGCTGCCAGGAAGGCGATCTTCGAAGAATCAAAGGGGTTTGTAACCGACGGGGTAGAGAGGAGACGGATTCTGGATGAGGTCGCAAGGAAGTTGTCTATCGAGCCTGCCGACCTGGAAAAGGCTCTTTGGGCTGACAATGAAGGTAACCTCGTGGTAAAGGACTTCCAACCAATTGCTCCAGAGGATCTCCTCAAACAGTACAACCTATCCCTTGCTCAGACTCTCCTTTTTAGGGCTACATCTATGGAGATCGAGATAGAAGATAATTTCCAGCAGGTCTTCAGGAAGATCAAGCAACTGGGTCTCATCTACTCGATACAAGACGGCAAGATATTCCTGGAGGGTCCAACGTCTCTCTTCAAGCTGACCGAGAGGTATGGGTCGGCCTTCGCGAAGCTGCTTCCCACCATAATGGGGTCTTCACGATGGAGCCTGAAGGCCAGCATATCAAGGAAGACTTTCAAGGGAAAGAGGATCTACGAGTTCTCTCTGGACCATACCAAACGATACCTTTTCGGCCCGGAATCTGAAACGTCGGAGGTCGGCTTTGATAGCGTCATCGAGAAGGAGTTTTATCAACTCAGCTTCAACGACTGGACAGTAAGAAGAGAACCGGCGGTATTGAAGTCTGGCGAGTACGCCTTCATTCCGGACTTCTCACTTGAGCGAAACGGTTCAAGGATATATGTCGAGATCGTTGGTTTCTGGACGCCGGAATATCTCAAGCACAAGATCCAGAAGTTTAACCAGCTGAAAGAAAGAGAGAGCATGATCCTGCTCGTTAACCAGAACCTTTCGTGTACTGGATCAGAATTCCAGTCAGACAACCTCCTCTTCTACGATAGAAAGATTCCACATCTGGAGATCATCAAGATTCTGAGGAGATATGAGGAAGAGCAGCATGCAGAAGACGTCGCGAAGCTGAAGGACATAGAAATCTCGTTCGGCGGCGATACTGAAGTCGTCAACCTCGATGAGGTGGCTGAGAGATATGGGGTCGGTCTGGAGGCTCTTAAAGAAGTGATCAGAGACCAAAATAAGTCAGATCCTACACTCATAGGCGATCAGCTTGTCAGCATGCAGGTACTCGGTGCAATCCGGGATGAATTAGCTGGTGTCAAGAGGCACGAGGATGCTCTTCAAATTTTCAAGAACCATGGAATAAAAGCTCACGGTCAGGCTCTCAGCTTGCTCGGGTATAAGGTAAAATGGACTGGGCTTGATCCAGAAAATGCAGAGATCGTTGAGACGTAGGATGGGCATTAAGACCGCCAAGATGCAAAACTGCCTTACCAGCATGGTGATCTTCCTCCGCAAACCAAGAAAAGGGTTTAAGGTCCCCATTATCGGCCTCAAATAGGGACCCAAGACTGCATGATTCTTTCACGTGGAGGACGTCTCCTCATCGCCCAGGTAGATGCCAGCACCTAGCCACCAGTCGTCGTCGACTTTCGTTACGTAGCTCGTCTTCGGCTCAGTTTCGTTTGTAATGGGATTCGTCCAGAGGTAATCGAAGAAGCCGCTACCGTTAAGGGCGATGGCCGTCATTTCCCGGTTGACGTAGACACCTTCGGAGTTTTGAATGTCGAGACGGTTCGTGCCGATCTCTGAAGGCAGGTAGGGAAGAGAGAGTGTGTTTCCGTCGAATTCATGAGCGAATATGTATACATCTCCTCTCACGAATGGCCCGTCCAAGTCCATGAAATCTCTCGTCGCGATATCCTTGCCGTAGACCCGTGCATAGGAGGCCGCAGACTCGACGAAAGCAACCAAATCCTCTTTCGTCGCGGGAAATTCATAAGATGAAAGATGCGACCTTTCTGTCACCGATCCCGATATCCCATCCAAATCTTAAGGCTCTAATAATGTTATGGGCGAAACATTTTCTTATAATGGGCGAGATGAAGCTCATCCTTCAATTGGATTAGCTCGTATCTTCTCTTTCGAGCGGATTTCGTATGTATCAGGATTAAAGAAGTATCAGGTAGGGATAAAAAATGTCAACCAGAGGAGAAATCAAGAGTGAGAAGATCCTCGTAAAGGACGTATTCTCCAGGATGTGGTTCAGGATTCCTGAGTATCAGCGTCCTTATGTCTGGGGAACTGATGAAGTAAGCGAGCTTCTAGATGATCTGACTTTTGCAATGAACGAAAAACCTGACTTTGATTATTTCCTTGGCTCGTTTGTGTTCCAATCAAAAGCAGCCGCGCCGGAAAAAGGTCAGGAATTTGATGAGAATGACCTATTAGATGGACAACAACGAATGACGACTCTTCTCATGTTGTTCGCAGCAATTCGAGATTTAGCGGAAGAGCCTGATGCAAAGGATGATTGCCAGAAGTGCATTTATCAGAAGCATAGCAAGTATCGGAGTATTCCAGAAAGGACGAGGGTTGAATTTGCGATCAGGAAAGCTGCCCAGGACTTCATCGAATCATACATAAAGGAAGAGTCGGGAACAAATCGCAAAAAAGATTTATATAAATTAAATCATACAGAGGGAGATATATCTGTCAGAAACATGGCCAATGCCATTCTTGTAATGCGAAAATTTTTCGAAGATAACCCCGATACAAGCCCTGAGGCTCTCTTGCATTTTCTGCTCAATAACGTCTTACTGATCTATGTTTCCACCGAAAATTTAGAAGACGCTTTTCGGCTGTTCACCATATTAAACGATCGTGGAATCCCTCTTCGTAATAGTGATATTCTGAAATCTACGAATCTAGGTGCATTAAATACAGAAGAAGAGAAGATTAGGTACGCCAAGATGTGGGAAGAAGCAGAAGCCGAACTTGGAGATGATTTCGATCGCTTCCTAAGTCATGTGCGAGCCATTCTTGTTAAGGAAAAGCCAAGGTTGAGCCTGCTCCAGGAGTTCGAAGACAAAATTTATGAGCCCAAGGAACGTGAAAAGTCTACGGGTCAGATGAAGCCTGTGCTTCTATCCAGAGGGCGTGAGACTTTTAAATTGATAGAGCGATATTTGAGCCACTATCGTACACTATTGAATGGCCAAAACTATGATGAGATTGGTAATTTTGAATTTGATAATCTTATGAGGGTTATGTGGACTGGATTGCCAGCAACTGACTGGATGCCACCGTTGCTTCGATATTTTGACAAATTTCAATACGAGAAACTTTTGGCCTTCTTAAAAGGCCTCGATAACAAGTTTTCGGCAGATTGGATCGGTCAATATTCTCCAACGGCACGAATTGACGCGATGAACAGGATTATCAAGGTCATAGATTCGGCATATACCCCCGATGAGGTGTTTAGTTCAGGATGTTTTGACATTGATAGTGAATCGCTTGTTCGTGTTATTGAAGGTCCGGTATATGGTAGACGCTTTGCACGCTATTTATTGCTGAAGCTTGACTATCTATATCAGAATCACGACCAAAGGATGCATTTTGAAACTCTATCAGTGGAACACATCTTGCCTCAGAGTCCTGCTGAAACTAGCCATTGGGTAACGGATTTCACCCCAGAAGATCGGATTGAATGGACAGACAAGCTTGGAAACCTAGTGCTGATAACTAGGAGGAAGAACTCATCTCTGGGGCGGCTTGATTATCAAGATAAGAAAGAGCGATATTTTGAGCGATGCATCGATACTTGCCCAAACTCAATAAGAATTTTAAATAGATATGCACGCTGGACTCCTGTGGAACTGATGGAGAATCACAGAACTGTCTTGATGAAGTTCCACAATACTTATGGTGTTCAGTAGAGAATGTCTTGTGGTCTTCGGGTGAATGCCGATAGTCGATAGAGTCCAAAGTATCGCAGGGTCACGTTTGGTTCATACTTGCCCCTTCTGGGTCTTGCAAAGATGGGTGTTGAGCATCAAATTGAACATCTTACCGTGGTTGGGATATCGGAGGTGGATCAGTTCGTGCAACACGATCTCCGCCCTCTCCCTGTTGGACAGGTCCAGAATCGAGGGATCGAAGGTCAGCCTGCCTTTGGACGAGCAACTGGCCCATTTCTTGTTCATCTTCCTGATGTGGATCTCCTTTGGTTCCAACTCCCCCCCCCCTTGACCAGTCCATCTCAGCCCTTCTTGAGTCAGAGTTAATAGATCCATGTCTCATGGCTCAGTGGACCACGGTTTAATTCATCACGATAGAGACGCCATTGTGGCATAAAAGCATCCATTTGTGCTATGAATCGTTCATCGTGCTTTCGTTCGAGAAAATGAACCATCTCATGAACTATGATGTACTCAATGCACTCAATGGGTTTCTTTGCCAGTTCGAGATTGAGCCATATGCGCCGAGCTTCTCGGTTGCATGAACCCCATTTAGTTTTCATGCGTTTGACTCCCCAATCAGCGACCTGTACCCCGATAATTTCTTCCCACTTCTCGATCAGTGGAGGAATCCTGAGCTTGAGTTGCCTGCGATACCATTCTATAAGCACGCGTTCTCTTTGCTTTGCATCCGCACCAGGTGGGACGAACAGATCTAATCGTCTTGGGTTACTGACCTCGACTTTCGCCCGCCCGGAATGTTCGATCACGTTGAGCAGGTATCGCTGACCGAGGAAATAGTGGCTCTCACGACGAACATATTCGCGCTTAGATTGGCGGGTTTGCTCCTTAAAATGAGCCTTCTGCCTTTTAATCCAGGATAGCCTTGAAATTACTGCCAGTCGCACGGCATCATCATCTACCAAAAGAGGTGCGGCAACACGCACTCTCCCATTTGGTGGATAAACGCCGATATGCAAGTTCTTGATGTCTTTGCGAACCACATCGACATCCATTCCGCCGATTCTGATAAGGTGCTTCATTGATAATCTTCTTGAAGTTTCACGATCTCAAGGATGGCATTTGACAGCGATTCCTCACTCAGAACCTTGGTGAGGGCTATCCTTACCTTCTTCTCCTTTATTGGATTGCCGATCCAACCATGCTCCTTACTGAGAAGTACGGCTTCGTCCACCTGCAATGCCAAAGCTTCGTTTTTATCCAGGTTATCGTAAAGCGAACGCTTGCCCATCGTGCTCAGTGAAGGTGGATAGTCCGCATAACAGCTGGGCGTCTGGACCTGCTTGGTCAGCTCGATAATCTCCTTCAGGTATTCTTCATAGGCAATTGCCTCTTCTTTCCGCTTCTTGATCAGAGCGTCGAGGAGTTCCGACATCTTATCATAATATTTGGGATTGAGTGGCCTCTCATCGATGATGAGCCTGCGGACGTTGTTCTCGATAGCTTCGGCTACAGCTTCCTTATTATTGCTGATGCCTTGGGGGAATGAATCGATCGCCCCCTCGCCTCTCTCAACGATGAGCTGGATCAAGGTCATATCATCCAGAGTAGAGATCAGCTTGCTGTCCTCCGCCTGGATGTAGGCATCGATCAGGTGCCTCATAGCTGGCTCATAGGATTTCAGGTCGATGTAGTCACCACTCCCTTGCTTGACCTCGTTGCGCACATTCTCAAAGTCCTGAACTTCCTTCCTAATCTTCTCAGCTTCATCTTTCGTATAGCCTGCCGCACCCATTTCGTTCGCAATGGCTGCATAAGCTCGCAAGAGAGATGCCACGGATTTATATAATTCGAGACGCTTCGGTTCATTGGCTTTGAGCTGATCCGTATTCCCGGATTCCTCGGCACAGAAGTAATGAATGAAAGCTGCTGTATCGCGGGGCGGGTCGACAGGCTCGCACAAAGCTCTGACCTTTTCGAGAGCGTCCTCCAGATCCTCTTTGGCTTTATCCAATCTGTTCTCCAGCAATCCCTTTACATCGGAAGAATCATAGCCGCCGAAGGCTTCGGTGGTGTAATCAGCCACCGCCTTTTCGAGGCTATTGAAGAGGTCTTTGTAGTCGATAATGTAACCGTATTCCTTGTCCTCTCCGTCCAGCCGGTTAACGCGGCATATCGCCTGGAATAGACGGTGATCCTGCATCTGCTTGTCGATATAGAGATAAGTAGCCGAAGGAGCGTCAAATCCGGTAAGAAGTTTGTCGACGACGATCAGAAGCTTCATCTGACCGGGCTCCTTGATGAACTTCTCCTTGACCTTCGTCTCGAACTCATCCACCCGATACATGGCTTTATCTTCCGGCTCATTGAACCAGTCAGCCAGCATCCTTCGGTAGATTTCGTACTGGCGGAGCTTCTCGGTCATCCCTTCGCCGCTCTCTTCGCCCTTGATATCGGCAGGCTGGGGCTTGTAGGAGGTGACGATGGCGCACTTTCTCTTGAAATCCGTCTTATCGAAGAGCTCGTAGCATTTACATGCTTCATAAATGCTGCTCGTCACAAGCATGGCGTTGCCGTGACCATCCATCAGCCTGGGGCGGATCTCCATATCGAGCAAGATGTCAGCGACTATCTTTTCGAGGCGAGATTGGCTGGATAGAACCTTTTGCATCGTGCCCCAACGCTTCTTAAGTTCGGCTTTGGCGATGTCGGTCAGTCCTCTGGTCTTTGCTTCAAACCACTGATCTATCTTGGATTGAGAGGTGATATGCTGGTCGATGTCACGTGCTTCATAGCGAAGGTCTACAACCACCCCGTCCGCCACCGCCTCATCAAACTTGTAGGTATGAATGTATCGACCAAATACCTCAAGGCTGGTCTTCTTGTCCTTCTTGAGGAGCGGCGTGCCGGTGTAGCCGATGAATAGCGTATCGGGAAGTATCTGCTTCATCGCCTGGTGCAGCTTGGCTGACTGGGTGCGGTGGCACTCGTCCACGAAGACGTACATGTCACCTTTGGCTCGGAAGTCCGGAGGTAGAGCCCTCTTTATCTCGGCGGCGAATCCCTCCACGTCCGCCTCGTCGCTCTCTTCGCCCGTTCTGCCAAACTTGTGAATCAGAGAACACATCAGAATTGGTCGAGTATTGTTGAGGCAAGCGATCAGGTCAGCACCGCTCTTAGTCCGATATATCTCCTCATCCACGCCCAAGAAGACCTTCTCGATCTGATCATCCAGCTCGGTTCTATCAGTAACAATCAGCAGCCGGGCGTCGCTGCGGTTCTCCAAGATCCACTTTGCCAACCAGACCATGGTCAGCGTCTTCCCGCTGCCCTGACTGTGCCAAATGATGCCGCCTTCGCGACGTCTGATGAAGTCCTGTGCTGCCTTAATCCCGAAATACTGGTTGTGCCGACAGACCTTCTTAGTACCGGCATCAAAGACAACGAAGTCGTGGATCAGCTCCAAGAAGCGCTGCTTAGAACATAGCTGGATCAGGTGCTGGTCAAGCGGGTTCTCGACGGCGCTCTTTTCCTTCCAGGTCAAGTAATACTTCTCTTGCGTTTGGATGGTGCCGTAGCGCACGCCTTGGGTGGTGTTGCCTGCCATTACAAATTGCATTGTGGTGAAGAACGGCTGGATGAATTCCTTCTTTTGATTGTCGAGATTCTGGCGGATGCCTTCTGATACAGATACCGTAGAACGCTTTAGTTCCAGCACACCAAGGGCGATGCCGTTCACATACAGCACGATATCCGGACGTTTGGTGTAAGCCTTGGCATTGGAGGCTGGTACTTTCACTTCCTCGGCTATTGCGAAGTGGTTTCGCTCCGGGTGGCTCCAGTCGATCAGCCATACCGTCTTGCTCTGCTCACCAGCGCCTTCCTTTACCTTCACGCCATACCGCAGCAAGCCATAAACGTCCTTGTTGATGTCGTAGAGGCTGCGGCTCTGGTCGCCTGCCACGCGGGTCAGCTCGTGCAGGGCACGGTTGATCAAGCCATCGTCATAGCTCTGCCTTTCTCTCAGGAAAGCTCTCAGGTAACCCTCTTCGATGTTGTTGTTATTCCGATCGATCCAATTGCCAAGGTATTCATAACCAAGCGTGTTGCTGAATAGCTCAATCACATGATTCTGCACGGGACGTTCAGGCGTTCCTACGTCGATCATGCGGCACCTTCCTTTAACAGTCGAATCCTCCCGGTAAGCAGCTCCTGCATCATGCCCTGCTTCAAGGCTTTGGTCTTGTCACGGCGAGCTTCCAGTGCAGCAATCTCAGCGTCCATGTCGGAGAGGACGTTGGCAATGGCAGTTTGTTCTTTTTTATCAAGAGGGACATTTACTTCAAAGTTCTCAAACTGTTCCCGAGACATATAAGAAATTGTTGTTCCAGATGATAGGTTGTTCAACTCTTCTGCCTTAAAAGTCATGTAGTAATAGAAGAATAGATTGGATGAAACAGTATCATCCATCCAAAGTCCGATGAATGTTTGATTTGAGACAAGGGGGTGCGCAACTATTGCACATCGACCGAGGTCAGCACTACACGAGACCAATAGCGTGCCAATGGGATATACCTTCAGATTCATTATGCGAACTGTATCCATATTAACGCATTGATCAGATTTTGAGCCGGTGAGGTATGTGCCATCAAAATCCTCGATTCTGCACCAGGGTATATCACCTGAGAATAGTTTTGGCTTATCACGCATCGGAACGATGAAACTCCGAACAAACCTACGCAGATTACACAATTCCCACATCCCAATGAATCCTGGCAGCCTTCTCTTTCCGGTTAGCAGCTCCTGCATGGCAGCCCGTTTGATGTCGCGCTTCTTGGCGATAAGTTGGTCCAGTCCGGTGATGAGGTCATCCACATCGCTGAGGGCGACGGCTATGGCACGCTGTTCTTCCGTTTTGGGCAAAGGGATGGGTAACTGTCCATATTCATGACCATTGATTCCAGGCTGCCCACTCCTAGTGGACATTATTTTTACCCAGGACCAGTAAGGTCCGGTTTGGATATAATTTGAGAGGTATTCGGGAATAAGCTTCGCAGGATTGGTCCTAACTCGAATTAAAAATCCAGCGAATACTAAACTACCATCTTTCCGATTGTAGAGATATGATTTGCCAACACTCGCACCAGTTCTTGCAAATACAAGGTCTCCATCGTTGAGATAGTAGCTATCCGCTTTGATATGCCGGACTGATACAATATTATCAGGAGAAAATTTGCCATCATCTGTAATATCAGTAATTCGGATATAGACCGGGAGAGTATCCGAATAAGGTACAGCAGGGGCGTTGATGCCATAATCGGGGTTACTTATCAAACAATCGCGAAGATTCTTTACATCCCAATCCTGTGGAATCACCCCCACTTCGGTCTGCTTGTACTCCGGCTTCACTTCCATGCGAATCCAATCCTTTGCAGGTGTTCGTCAACTTTAACGCTGAGGGCTTTGACCTTCTCATCTAGCGTGGGCAGCGGATCAGCATAGCGTTCGGCGAGCTGCTTGGTGCGGGCATTGAGCGCCTGCGAGATGCGGTCAAGTTCAGTCTGGATATTGGCGTCAAGTGTTGCCATCCATTTGTCATCCACAACCAGGATCCCGATCTCTTCCGCACCTAGCTTGGCGTACTGGGAAGCTACCTTGGCATCCAGCGTTCTATGAACTTGTTTCACCTTCTTGCTGGCTGCTGCCTCCTTTTCGATAAGACTGAGGTAGTCGTTCAACACCTGTCTCTCTTCTTTGGCATCCCAATCGTGCTTTATGGCAGCCAACCGCCCTTTCACGCTCATCTTGGTCAGCTTGCCCTTGTCGGTCTTTGCTTCCTCCAGAAGACCATCCTCGCCGCTGTGCTCCTCAGCGAGTTCCTCCATCTCGCGAGCGATAGCCTCTCGATCAGCTTCCAGTTTTTCGATGACCTGGGCGTCGGATTTGAAGTAACGGTCGATGATGAGCTGCGCAGGGATCAGATCGAAGTTGGGCTTGCCTTTGTCTGTGGCTTTCCAGCCGTCCACCACGATCATGTAGACGTCGTCTTGCATGACGTCGAACCAGTAGCTCATCAGGTGCTGGTAGACGTCGTACTTGTCGATCAGTGGCACCTGGGCAAACCGTCCGAGCAGGTCTTCGGAAATTGTTTCGATCAGGTCTTTGGGTCGGACGCCCCCTTTGATGCCTTTAAGAATTGGGGTGTTGGCTAACTGCCAGCTCGCAAAACGATCTTTGACCAGATTGGTGTAGGCAAGGAATTCAGGGTGCTGGAATACGGTTGTCTTGATCTCGCTTGGATCGACCTTGAGCTGCATATAGCCGGGTCGGTCGGAGGGGGCGAATAGCGCAGACTTTAAGCTTGGACAAATCTGCCAGTAAGATGCCAGCCGTTCAATGTCCCTCTCAGGAATGCCTCCTTTCAGATGCGCTTCAATGTCTTGCAGGTCCTCCGCATCGCTTGAATCAATATAACGCGGGATATTTAAATTGAAGTCGTTGGTCTCGATCTCGGATAGCGGGACCATACGGGAATACTTGGGGATCTCAATCTGCCTATTGAACGCATCCACGATCTTGCGGATGTCCTGTTTTCTCAGGCGGTTCTTGTTGCCGTCCTTCATGAAGCCCTTGGAGGCGTCGATCATGAAGATGCCTTGCCGGGAAGCAGCATTCTCTTTGTCCAGGACGATTATGCAGGCTGGTATGCTGGTCCCGTAGAAGAGGTTCGGAGGCAAGCCGATAATGCCCTTGATGAACCCATGCAGAATGAGCTTCTTCCTAATGGCAGCTTCGGCATTGCCCCGGAAGAGCACGCCGTGTGGCAGGATGATGGCACCCTTTCCAGTGCTCTTCATGGACTTGAGGAGGTGGAGGAGGAAAGCGTAGTCGCCATTCTTGGCTGGAGGTGTGCCATATTCAAAACGATTGAACTCATCGTGCTCGGCGTCAAGTCCGTTGCTCCAAGCCTTGTCAGAGAATGGTGGATTTGCTACGGCGAAGTCGAAGGTCTCCAAGCTGCCGTCTTTCTTTTTGAAGTGGGGTGTGGTGAGGGTATTATCCCGCCAGATCTCTGCAGTGGCGTGCCCATGCAGGATCATGTTCATCTTGGCTAAGCCTGCAGTGGAGTTGTCCTTCTCCTGCCCATAGATGGTTAATCCGCGAGGAGCTTCATCAGAAGCCTTCAAAAGGAGCGACCCGGTGCCACACGTTGGATCGTAAACCGCCTGATCCTGCCTCGTTTCTGGGGTAATGCCTATTATTTTGGATATCACAATCGAGACTTCTGCAGGAGTGGCAAATTGCCCTTTGCTCTTGCCGGACTGTGTGGCGAAGTTGCGCATCAGGTACTCGTAGGCATCGCCCAGGATGTCGTCGCCTTCTGCACGATTTCGGCTGAAGTCCAGCTCGGGATTCTCAAAGATGGCTATAAGGTTGGTGAGGCGTTGGACCATCTCCTTTCCGCGTCCGAGCTTATCCTCGTCGTTGAAGTCTGCAAGATCGATGACGCCTTTGAGACCGTTTGCTTCCGCCAGCTTTCCGATGATCTTGTTGATCCTGTCGCCGATCTCTTTGTTTCCCTTAGCGGCAACCATATCGGCGAAGCTGCCGCCTTCTGGCACCTCGATCAAAGCCTCTGGATCGGTGGCATACTTATCAGAGACGTACTTGACGAACAGGAGAACCAGCACGTAATCTTTGTACTGCGAGGCGTCCATCCCTCCCCGGAGTTCATTGCAGCTCTTCCAAAGATGGCTATATAGTTCAGATTTCTTTATTGGCATGGCTGGAGACCTTGTATCTTGTTTTTGATGATCGCCTACACTTCTCGACACTACTTTTTCCTTTTATCTATTATACTTGCCGTCTCTGGCTCCTGAAACTCTTCAGGTTTATGTTTCCTTTCGGTCCATGAGGCGATGAGGTTGAACATTTCACGTCTGAAAACGTCGTGCACCCATTGATGCGTTGGTCGAGAATGAGCATGAATTTTCGGATAGCAACGTGGAAAGTTTAACATCCTCTACGAACTGTTAGCGAGTGGGATCAAGTGACGTAATGAATTCGGAGGCTGTCATAGATGGACACAGTGATCATTGGGAAGCGGTGGGGTGAAGTCAACAACACCAAGGCGTTGGGTTCGGACCCGGACAACGCAAAAGACCTGGGGTCATCAGGAAAACCCGTGGTGGCCATATCAATGTGCGCCTGTGGCATTCCCTGCAGGTACCATGCGAAAACCCACAAGATGGGCCGAAGGCTGTACAAGGAGAAGAAGGTGGCCAAACTCAGAGAGAAGTACGAACTGTTACCGGTCTGCCCTGAGATCATGGGCGGTCTGCCAACGCCTCGCCCAGCTTGTTTCACCACATGGGACGATGATGGCAACCCCATAGTAGAGGTTCGTGGACTCAAGAACGGTAAACGGGAGTTCAGAACCGAAGAGTACATCCGAGGTTCGAACTGGGTTCTCTGGCTATGCAAAGAGTTCGGTGTGAAAGCGGCGTACCTGATGAAGGACAGCCCCGCCTGTGATGCAGATAACGGCGTCTGTGGTCGTCTGCTTCGAGAGAATAACATAATAGTAAGGAAATTATAATTGTCAGTATCACATGAACTGGTGACAAAAAGCCCACAGTTTCCCTTATTAATAATGGTAATTCATATAGAGAAGATGCACACTTTTTAGGGATTTCGTTCCGCTGCACTGCTACCTCTTGGTCGACGTTATGATCTATGAAGGCTATCCTGTGATCGGGATCGATTCTCTCAGTCAACCCGATTCTCTTCCAATGAGTTTATAGATAATAATCGTCTCATGATAGATTTGAGGAAGCAAAATTCGGGGATTTGTTATGATGAGGATGAGGACGATCATGTTCACGTTCACAGTAGCGATATTGCTGCTCTCAGCGATAGCTGCAAACGCAGCGAATTCAACGGAGGTTCGGAGCACAGTTGCAGAGGTCGTTGATGGTGCAACATATCAGTTGGATGCGTCTAACTTTGCAGGGTTCTATTATGACATCGACGACAACATCGGACTAGAAAGTCTCACCATGACCATCACCGGCGGGGCTCTCGACGAGCCGAACGGCGTCATCTACGAGACTACTGCCCAGCAGGACGACTTCGATTATGAGGAATGGGGCGAGTATTGGACCATCGGATTTCTTGGAGAAGAGCACTTTGCAGCTTATGTCGAGGGAGCCTATCTCTACGATGACTCCACCGACGATAACCTGATGATCGACGAGCAGCTCAGCAGGGTGCTCTACAATGACGATGAGGAGAGGACTTTCACCACCGACACGCCTCTGAAGCTTGCCGAGGGTTATGAAATTGAGATCAAAACCATTGATCTGAGCACCGGTAGAGTTTACGTCCAGCTTACTAAGGACGGCAACATCGTCGACTCAGCCGTGGTTGAGCCCTCTAAATACAGAGCCGCCATCGCTGAAAAGACCTACACCTACACAGCGGATCTGGGCGATACAGAGGACATCGTCATCATAGCTGTCCACTTCAAGAACG
>NPIE01002316.1_pt1 | contig 16430 bp, 16 predicted proteins | sample 8637661 | NCBI WGS metagenome assembly NPIE01 (sample SAMN07420842, study PRJNA396082) | bioreactor metagenome | isolation source: sample BA12 brine-fed electro-methanogenic bioreactor BA | place: Japan: Kochi | collected 2016-12-09 | reverse complement strand
GCAGCCTCCGGCAGAACCGGCCAGTCCGGGGAACTGTTTTTCATTCACCGGTCTATTGTTACGGTAATTGCAGCGCATCGATCAATTTCATCTTCAGGGTGTACTCGGCCGGCGAAAGGGCGCTCAGCTCCAGATAACGGGCCGGCTCCGACGGAGAGCGCTGGTGGTCCACATGTCCTTTTATAACCCTTTGCAAGCCATAATCGGCGTCGTACCCCCTGATCTGCCAGCTGTCCTCGACCGGCGGCGCGATATCCGTCACCCGTCCATCCTCGGCCAAATAGCGGCAGACGGGGCGTCCGTCGGGCAGGAGCCCGAAAGTCACCTCCCGACCCGCCGGTGCGACGAACATGGCCCGAACATCGGCCAGTAGTCCGGCGGCAAAACCGGGTCGGTCGAACGGCGGCACGGCCCGCTCGACCGCAACCTCCTCGCCCGCTCCGCCAACCGCCTCGAAGAGGGTTACGCCCTCGACGGTCACCAAGGCGCAGCTGAGATCGGGGGGATCCACCACCGTGACACCGATCACGGTCCCGGCAAAACCGCCGTCCGAGGCAAATTCCAGCGAGTGTACCAGCTGCCATGATCCGGCGGGAAAAACCGCCACGCAGTGCTGCCGCCGGCCGTCGGCCGGCGCCTCGATCAATTCGGGCAAGCGGCGTCCGGCATGGGGCGCACATGAGGCCAGCAACAGCAGGGCGGCGGCCAGACCGTGAAGAGATCGTCTCATGGACCGGTAAAGAGTGTCGCCGGCAGCTGTTGATTGATGCTGCGGTTGGAAAAGGTCATCCTGGTATACGAATCCGGTCCTTCTTCAATCAATACACTGTCCAGCAGGCCGTTTTCACCACCGATCTCGATTTCGATACCGGCGATCAGCGCCGCCAGTTGTTGCCCCTTCGGCGTGAACCTGATGGTCCGGTCATCGACAAAGGATACCGTAAACATCTCGTTATCGGTAAACCGGCCGGCCAACCAATTGCTGATCTCGGCAAGTACGATCTGCAGGGAGCCGACCTGGGCGCCGCGCTCTTCTTCAAGCCTTCCGTCCCGCTCGACGAACTTACGCACCGCACCGTTATGCATGATCAGCACGGAGCGTACCGGCTCGAGATACTCCCAGCGCAGAGACTGCGGCACCTGAAAGGCAAAGGTACCCGTGGAAACGAGCGGCCGGGCCAGAATTTTCAGGTGCTTGACCTGGACGAAATCGGCCTGCACCGAGCGCAGTTCCAGGCCCGCTGCCTCCTCACCACGGGCGACCACCGCCAGAGCCGGCTGACAGGAAATTACGGCCACCACCAGGAAAAACAGCCACAGCACCTTCACTAAAACATTCCTCCGTTCACCGAAATAACCTGGCCGGTAATATAAGAGGCATCGTCGCTGCAGAGAAACCTGACCACACGCGCCACTTCTTCCGGCCTGCCGATCCGGGCCATCGGAATCAGGGATTTGATCTGCTCTTTCGGCGCCGCTGCAATCATATCGGTTTCGATGAGTCCGGGCGCTACCACGTTGACGCGGATCCCGAGTCGTGCCACTTCCGCGGCAATGGCTCGGCTGGCCGCATTGATGCCGGCCTTGGCCGCCGAATAGTTGGCCTGTCCCCGATTGGCCATCAACGAAGCGGCCGAAGAGATTGAGACAATGGCTCCGGCCCGTTTGGGAATCATCGTTTCCAGAACCGGACGAGTCAGGTTATAAAAACCGCCGAGGCTGGTATCGATTACCGATTGCCACTTTTCCCGGGACATCATCAAAAACAGGCCGTCGGCGACCACCCCGGCATTGTTGACCAGCACGGCAATTCCGCCGGCTCGTGCACCGATGTCCGCTACAGCCTGCTCGGCGGCCCCACCGTCGCGCACGTCGAACCGGCAGATCTCTCCCACAGCGCCCGCCGCCTCGACTTCGGCCAAGGTCTGCCGGGCACCCTCCTCGTCGGAGCGGTAATTGATCACCACATCATAGCCGGCAGCCGCGAGCTCCACGCAGATCGCCCGGCCGATGCCGCGGCTGCCCCCGGTCACCAGAGCCGTTTTCCTATTGTTGGCCGCTTCCATTATCCGTTTCTACCTGAAAAAGTTGCAGGGTGATCTCGGCGATCGAACGATCCTGGCAACGAGCAATACAATCGACCTCTCTGAGACTGGCAAAACTATACGTATTCTCGGCCCGAACAATGATATTCTGACCGAGAGCAAGCGATTTAACGGCGAAACTGGCCCGCTTGATACCGACCAGATAGCCTGTTTTATCAGAATCCAGGCCCTGGCTCTTGATCCGGTCCCAGCCGTTGCAGACCCCGGCGGTCTGGGCCGCCAATTCGACGAGAATCAGTGAGCCGATGCCGCCGTCTCCGGCCAGCGGCCAGCTTGGCTTGACGACGCAGCGGGTTACCGCGGTGACATGATCGACGGCAAGCACCTCGTCGATCAGCACCATACGGCCGCGATGCGGCAAAAGATCTTCCAGCGATAGCCCAAACGTTTCGAGCAGACTCAAGGTGAGACCCAAACCTGGTTGATAACGTGCGCCTGTCCCGCCGCTTCCAGCTACCCGTCTGTTCAGGGATCGCCGCAGGCACTGTTCACCACTGCCACCGCCGGGAGGACGGATCGATACTCCCGGCGGCGCTGTGCGATGCCCTGCTCGGCCGGCGTTGACGACCGGCGGCGCAGCCGGCTCCTGCAACCAGGATCCGACCGGCGGACCGGGACGATGTCATAACAATTGACAAAAATGAGCAAATGAGATGACAACTCGTTTCAGGCATAATATATAACATTGTCTGAAACGCAGCACAATCTCAGAACTGGACGTGGATCGCACCGCGGCATCTGCCTGCCCCTGCCACACCACCCAGCACGATTGGCCCCGGTAACAGCTCACTCTGGATCGACATCTCTCATGGACGCACTCATTGCAGAGCTCAAAAAGAAGCTCATCGACATTCTCAACCTCACCGATCTGACCCCGGAGGACATTGACGAAAACGCCCAACTCGTCGGCGGCGAGTTGGGAATCGACTCCATTGACGTCCTGGAAATGGTGGTCATGATCGAGAAGGATTACGGAGTCGTCATCAACAGCCAGGAAATCGGCGAACAGGTCTTTGCCACCCTGAACTCTCTGGCCGTCTATATCGAGGCAAATTCGCCCGCCCCATCGCCTTGACCGCGCTGCCCGTTTATATCGCCGGCATCGGCATCGTCAGCTCCCTCGGTTCGGGCCTGGCCGCCACCCGGCAGGCACTTGCCGCAAATCAGTGCGGTATCGGACCGCTCTGCTTGTTTAAGCTGCTGCAGGGATCGCCACTGCCGGTCGGCCAGGCGACGCCGGACTCGACCTCCGCTGATCTGCCGCGCACCCACCAGCTGGCCGGGACCGCCGCACTGCAGGCCATGGCCGGGAGCTCGGAAGCGCCGGAGGCGGTCATTGTCGGCACCACCACCGGCGGTATCCTGACAACGGAAGCGCTGCTCCGCAGCAACGACGACGATACCGCTCACTATCGGCACCACGGGCTGACAACGGTGGCCGAAGAGGTCGCCCGGCGCGTCTCCTGCGTTGGTCCGGCACTGACCGTCTCCACCGCCTGCTCGTCGGGAGCGGCCGCCATCACACTGGCCATGCGGCTCCTGCAACGCGGCACGATGAAGCGGATTCTGGTGGGCGGCGCCGACTGTCTGTGCCGACTCACCTATTTCGGTTTTCATTCCCTGCAACTCGTTGACCGAACCGGTTGCCGGCCTCTGGATCGGGATCGCCAAGGGATGAGCGTTGCCGAAGGAGCGGCCCTGTTGCTGCTGACCAGCAGTAGACCCGAACATCCGCACGGCCTGCTCGTCGGCGCCGGGCTCTCCTGCGACGCGTACCATCCGGCTTCCCCCCACCCGGAAGGCAACGGGGCCCTTCAGGCCATGCAGGCGGCGCTGGCCGATGCCGGTCTGCAGCCCGGCGATGTGGACTATCTGAACCTGCACGGCACCGGGACGCCGGATAACGATCTGGCCGAAGCCCGGGCCGTCCATCGCCTCTTTACCGCACCGCCGCCGCTCTCCTCGATCAAGGGCGCCACCGGTCATTCGCTGGCCGCCTCCGGAGCAATCGAGGCGGTGGTCGCGACGCTCGCCGTCACCGAAGGACTGGTGCCGGCCACTACCGGCTGCCGGCAGCCCGACCCGGTCCTGGATCTGCAGCCGATCCTGACGCCGCTGCAGAAACCGGTGACGACGGTGCTGTCCAACTCGTTCGGGTTCGGCGGCAACAACTGCTGCCTGGTGGTGCAAGCCCCGAATCGGGGACCACGTGACCGGACACCGACGACCGCACCGAAACCGGAAAAACGATGGCTTGTCCTGCACGGCTGGAGTTGCCTGACCGGCGCCGGCGACCTGGCGGCAACACAGCAGAGCCTGCTGGCCGGACACACCGTTGCCGGCCCGGCCGATCTCGCCGCGGTTTCGGCCAGCCTGCCGGCACGGCAGATCCGCCGGCTCAAGCGCTTACCGCGTCTGGCCCTCTCCCTGGCCACTGGTGCCGTGGATCATGCCGCGCAGCCAGAACCACCGGGCACCATCTTCCTTGGCACGGGGTGGGGCGCGCTGTCGGAAACTCACGATTTTCTACAGCGGCTCGCCGAGTCCGCCGAGCAGTTTCCCAGCCCGACCGATTTTGTTGGATCCGTCCACAACGCCGCGGCCGGACAGGTTGCCCAGCTGCTTCGGGCAACCGGCGCCAACATCACCACCAGCGGCGGCGACTGTTCCTTTGAACAGGCGTTGCTCGCCGCCGACCTGCTGACCGGCGACACCGGACAAACGGCGCTGGTGCTCGGCGTCGACGAGGGACACCCGGTCCTGTCTCCGCGTTTTGATCCCTCCGTCGGTTCGGCTGCCGCACTGGCAGACGGCGGCGGTGCCCTGGTGGTCGGCAGGGATTCGACCAGTGCGGTGTGGCGGGTCAGCGTGCCGTTCTATCGAAACGGCCGAGCAAAAGACGCTGACGCAACCCTGCTCGCCTGGTGCGGCGGCAGGGAAGCGCTGGAGTCATGCTGCGGGGTAATTCTTGCCGGCATCCCGCGCGGCTCCCAGCGCCTCGGGGAAGAGCAGCTCAACGATTTCCTGGCACCCATCAAAAAACCGCCACCGGTCATCCGCTATCGCCCCCTGCTCGGCGAATTCGCCTCTGCCTCGGCAGTGGCCGCAGTCCTGGCTGCCGGCCTGCTGCAAAATGGCGCGCTGCCGGACGGCCTGACCGGCGGGCCGCCCGTATCGCTAACAGGGAAAACGGTATTGGTTCTCGGCCTTGGCACCTGCCTAACGGCAATGGAGTTTTCCCGGGCATGAACATCCTGCTGATCTCGCCCAACACGCTGACCACCCCCTATCCCGTTTACCCGATCGGGCTCGACTATGTTGCCGCGGCAATAGCCAAGCACCACCAGGTGCGCATCGCCGATCTCAATCTGATCTCGCGCGCCGAACTGACTCAGCTGCTGGCCGATTTTGCACCGGAGGTGATCGGCCTGTCCTGCCGTAACATCGATAATACCGACGCCGCCGCCCCGCTTGCCTTTATCGACGATTATCGTCAGCTCGTCAGCTGGCTCCGCCGCCATACCGGGGCAACGCTGGTCTGCGGCGGCAGCGGCTTCACCATTATGCCGGCGCCGTTCTTCACCGCCGTCGGCTGCGACTACGGCATTATCGGTGAGGGCGAACGGTTCGGTCCCTTTATCGAGGCCCTGGCGGCGGGGCGAGATGTCGCCGACCTGGACGGCGTCATCTCGGCACGCCGACCGGACTCCCGACCACCACCCTGGGACGGTACTCCGGCACGGGCCTTTGACGTCTCGTTCGGTCACCATGCTTTTTATCTGGCCAACGGCGGCATGCTCAATGTGCAGACCAAACGTGGCTGCTCATTTCGGTGCATCTACTGTCCCTATCCCCATATCGAAGGCAGGCACCATCGACTGCAGCCCCCCGAGCACGTGGCGGCAACGGCACTGGCCCTGCAGAAAGCCGGGGCCCGCTACTTGTTCATCACCGATTCCGCATTCAATTCCGACGTTGCCCACAGCCTGGCCGTGGCCCGCGCCTTCAAAAAAGCAGGGCTGACCATTCCCTGGGGCGGTTTTTTCGCGCCGATCAGAACCGATTCCGATTACTTCCGGATCATGAAGGAGTCCGGACTCAAGCACGTCGAATTCGGCACCGAATCGCTCTCCGACACGATGCTGGGGACCTACCGCAAGCCGTTCAACAGCGCAGATGTCTTTGCCGCCCATCGCCTGGCCCGGGAAGCCGGACTGCACGTGGCCCACTATTTTCTGCTCGGCGGACCGGGCGAATCCGAGGATACGGTGCGCACCTGCCTCGACGGCGCCGAAAGTCTTGATAAAACCGCCCTGTTTTTCTTTGTCGGGGTCCGGCTGTATCCCAATACGGCCCTCTATGATATTGCCGTGGCCGAAGGCAAACTGTCACCGCATATCGACTTGTTGCAACCGGTCTTCTATCAGGCCGACGCGCTTGAACACGGTGCCATCGAGGCCCTGGTCAAAGAGCGGGCCGGCGACCGGATCAACTGGGTAATCGGTTCCGGCGGCGACCAGGTAGCGGCAACGATCAAAAAGCTGCATCAGCGAAACCACTGCGGACCGTTGTGGGAATATATCGCCCGCTGAGACCGCGGCAGTGCGAAACGGGCTATCCTGCCGCCGGCCCGGCAATCATCGGCTAACGATCGGTTGCCAATGACAGGTTTTTATAGTATTAATCACCGCTGCAACGTACCGTCACAGCGAGCTAACTACCGTCGGCGACAGCGCCGGTCACAGCAGGGGGCCACTGAGGAACACCGGTTTTTTCCCGCCCGGGTGAAAACCCATTTGACTATGTGGTATTCATTGGTTTCATTACAGCAGACTGGGAAGGATAGCCTCTCCGCCATGGTAACGACGGATGCCGACGCTCCCTGGTATGACGGCCATTTTCCCGGGGAACCGGTATTACCCGGCGTGGCCCAACTGGAACTGGTCGCCGAACTGACCTCGACGCTCGCCGGCGAGCCGGTCTTCGTCGATAGTCTCAGCAGGGTAAAATTCCGGAAACTGATCGCACCGGGAGAATCCCTGAAGATAACCGTTTCCAGGAACGAGAGCAAAGACGGCTACGTCTTTAAGATCACCAGCGGACAGGAAAACGTCAGTTCGGGTATATTGACCATCAACCACTATTAAGCGACTTCTTTACCATGAGCAATCAACAGACAATAGAGCGCATCACCGAGATCATCATCAACGAACTCAAACTGGAAGAGGTGACGCCGGAGACCTTCAATGTCGATCTCGACTTGGTCGACGAAATCGGCATCGACAGCATGGACCTGGCGACCATCGCTCTGGTACTCCGCGACGAATACGGCATCCGCATCGACGAGGATGATTATCCGAAACTGACCACGGTGCGCATTATCGCCGCCTATATCGACGACAAGATCAATCAGGGCGAGTGATCCATCGTGGTGACCGAACAGACGCCCGTTTACAAGTTCTCGGAAATCATCGCCGAGCCGGCCATCAGGGAACGCTGGGAGAAGGTGCGCCGCTGGTTCTTCCTGCGCGAATCGACTTACGACATGACCAACCGGTGTAACATCCGTTGCGAGGGGTGTTATTATTTCACCGGCGAAAAGCAATTCGCCGAAGAAAACAGCGACCCGGACGCCTGGAGTCGCCTGATGACGGCCGAAAAGGAGCGCGGCATCACCTTTGCCGTGCTGGCCGGAGCCGAACCGTCGCTCGTTCCCGAGCTATGTGCTATCTGCCACCGGAGTATCCCGCTTGGGGCCATTGCCAGCAACGGCCTGAAAGTGCTGCCCCGGTCGATCGATTACCAGATCCATATCTCGGTCTGGGGCAACGATCGAACCAGCCAGGCCATCAGGAAGGCGCCGGACATGCTCCAGCGCCAGATTGCCAATTACCAGGACGACCCTCGGGCGATATTCGTATACACCTTCACCCCGGACAACATCGACGAGGCGCGGGAAGTCGCCGCGGTACTCGCCAATCATCAGTGCAAACTCACCTTCAACATGTTTTCGGCCCCCGTCGGCTACCGGGGACAGCTCCGGCACACCCCGCAGTCACTGATAAAAACGCAGGCAATGATGGTCGAACTACTGCGCGATTTTCCGGAAACCGTGCTCTTTTCCCCGTACAGCATTGTCGCCCACACCGACTCGCACGGGTTGCACGCCTTGTTCTCCTGTTCCTACCCGCGCCAAAACCCGTCCACCGCCATCGGACTCGGCAGATCGTTTCGCCAGTACCGGACCGACCTTCAATGGGACCGCAGTGCGGCCTGCTGTGTCCCGGATACCGATTGTGACGACTGCCGTCATTACGCCGCCGGCAGCGCCGTGGTAACGGCCCGAATGTATCGTCACGCCACCGACCCGCAGACGTTTGCTGCCTGGCTGGATTATGTCGACACCTATCTCGCCGTCTGGGTCCGTGGTTACGCCAAGGGAGAGAATCTTTGCTCCTCTCTGGTCAATCCACCTGCAAACCATTAAGTTTCCCCTGCATAGTCATGATAACCGTCAGTTCTCTGCTCGACGATCACTGGTATCAGCGTTACAAAGCCATCTCCCGGCTCAATATCCGCAGTTCGATCTACGATGTGACCGATCGGTGCAATCTGCGCTGCAAGGGCTGCTTTTTCTTCTCATCAGGGGAACACCAGGTCGCCTCCGAAGAGCGGGATCTGGAAAAATGGAAAGCGTTTGTCGACAACGAGATGAAACGGGGCGTCAACCTGGCCATCCTGATCGGCGGGGAACCGACTCTCTGTCTCGACCGGGTCGAGGTGTTTTACCAGCGACTGCCCAGCTTCTGTGCAACCAACGGCCTGATCAAAGTGCCGCGGGACCGCTTTCCCGACATGATGGTCGGCATCTCCCTGTGGGGCGATGCCGAAGACGAGAAACTGCTCAGGGGGCAGGACACGTTTAAAATCTCCAGTGCCAACTACGCCGGGGACTCGCACGCCTACTACCTTTACACCATCACCCCGAAACAGCTCGGCAAGACCGAGAAGATCGTCAAGAAAATACGGGACGTCGGTCTCAAAGTTCATATGCAGCTGCTGTCCAACGACGAAGGTGTGGACGGATTTTCCTGGACTCCGGAAGAGCTGGACGCCGTTCGCGCCGAAATGGACGCGCTGCTCGACGCTTGCCCGGATACGGTGATCTCCTCGAAATACTACCACGAGATCATCACCACCGGCACCATGCTCGGCAGGCCCTTTGGCTGGCTGGAATGCCCGTCGGTCACCGAACCGATCGACAAGCGCAACCCGCGCCCGAAACGGCTGACCAACTTTATCCGCTGGGCCTCCGACCTGCAGACCATGCACCGCTGCTGCACTTCCGAGACCCGCGATTGCTCGACCTGCAAGGACGGGGCAGCGCATATGAGCTGGGTGATGGTCAACAAGCGGGCCCATATCAGGACCACCAGGGATCTGCAGAACTGGATCGAAGTGTATGAGATGTTCGCCAAACTCTATCAGTTCATCCCCTGGTAAGACGGTGTCCCGCAACTCGCTCTCGCGGCCGGCGGGCCGGGTCACCGACCCGCCTTACCCCTCCCGGCACGGAGCCACCGCAGCAGGTCCACACCACAATCATCCGGCACTACGGACGGTCACTTCGGGATAAGGAGCTTCATGGGTTTACGAGACGTGGTGGTGGTCGGCTATGACGCCATCTCTCCACTGGGAGAGCACCTGGACGAGCAGTGGCGAAGAGCCGCGGCCGGCCAAAGCGGCATCGGCAGCTTGACCAGATTCGCGCTACCCGACGGTTTTCCGGTGCGCATCGCCGGCCAGGTTCCGGATATCGGCACAGCCGACTATCCGTTTCTGTCGGCCCGCCACCAGGCCGCCTGGAGTTCGCCGGTCTTCAAATACGCGCTGCTCACGGTAACCAGGGCCCTGGAACGCAGCGGTTTGACGATTACCCCGGAGATCGCGCCGCGAGTCGCGGTGACTTTCGGCTCGGCCGTCGGCGGCCTGGATGCGGTCGTCACCGCCGATCGGCGCCTTCAAGCCGAAAACAAATTGCCCCATCCCTATGCCAACCCGAACTCCTGCATCAATATGGTCGGCGGCAAGGTCGCCATCGAAACCGGCGCCCAGGGTCCAATCACCGCGCCGATCACCGCCTGCGCCACCGGACTTTCTTCGATCCTCATCGCCGCTCTGCTGCTGGCCCAGGGACGGGCGGACGTGGCCATCTGCGGAGCCGTCGACTTCGCACTGGTTGAACCGATCGTTGCCGGCTTTTATACAATGAACGGCATCTATATCCCGAAACCGGGCCGGGAGGACGAACCTCCGCAGACAGCCAGTCGCCCGTTTTCCGCCGACCGGCGCGGTTTTGTGCTGTCCGAAGGGGCCGCGGCGATCATCGTTGCCACCAGGGAATTCGCCGATGCGCACGGCCTGAAACATGTCACGGAACTGGCCGGTTGGGGAATGACTTCGGATGCCCATCATTTTGTCGCGCCGTACTATCCTACCGTGCGGCAATGCATGCTCGAGGCGATCGGTGATGCCGGTTTGAGTCCGGCGGCGATCGACGCCGTCAATGGCCACGCCACATCGACCAAGGTCGGCGACCAGGTCGAATATGATGCGCTCAAGTCGGTTTTTCCCGACGGTCTGCCGCCGGTCAGCGCCAACAAGTCCTTGATCGGCCATGCCATGGGCGCCTCCAGCGCTATTGAGACGGTCTTCACCCTGCACGGCATGGAGCAGAGCCTCCTGCTGCCGACGATCAATTACCAGCCGGACCCCACCATCGAGATCGACTGCGTCGCCGAAGGCTGCCGTCACCTGGACCAGCAATACGTGCTGAAGAACTCGTTTGGCTTCGGCGGCTGCAACGCCTGCGCGATTTTTCGCAGGACCGGATAAGAGAGCCCATGAAAGCATCGAAAAACAGAAAGGTCCTCGTCGTCGGCTACGACGCCGCCACCGCACTCGGCGCCACTTTTGCCGACAGTTGGGCGCTGGCCAGCGCCGGCAAGGCCGGCCTGCGCCGCATCAGCCGTTGCCACACCACCAGTCGCAGCAACGTGGTCGGTGAAATCCCCGATTGGGACCCGGCTTCACTGCCGTACGTGACCCGTAAAGAAGCCTCGCTCTGGGACGCTTCCTACGTGTTCTTGACCATGGAGATCTGCCGCCGGGCCCTTGACCACGCCGGCCTGGAAATCGATGCCAGAACCGGTCCCCGAACCGGCTGCCTGATCGGTTCGGCGCTCAACGGCACCGACAGCTACCGAATTGCCATGGATAATTACGTCAATCACGGACCGACCAAGGTCAGCCCGTATCTGTTGCCCAATGTCTGCGCCAACCTGCCGGCCGGCAAGGCCGGCATGCTGCTCGGCTTCACCGGTCCGATTTTCTCGCCTCAAGGCGCCTGCGCCTCGGGCAACCACGCCATCGCCCTCGGGGCTCGAATGATCCGTGACGGCGACTGCGACTTCGTGCTGGCCGGCGGCGTGGAGACCTGCCTGATCCCGGAGATCATTCAGGGTTTTGCCAATATGCAGGCAACCATCAAAATCAAGCCGTCGGACCGGGCGGCTCAGGACCCAGGCCAGGCATCCCGGCCATTCAGTATCGACCGCAAGGGCTTCGTCTTGGCCGAAGGGGCTGCCGTCCTCGTTCTTGCGGCCGAAGAGGCAGCTAAAACCCATGGACTGACACCCCGGGCGGAGATCGGTGGTATCGGCTGGAATTCCGACGCCCATCATTTCACTCGGCCCAACGGCAAAACAGTGACCAGGGCAATGCTGGCGGCTATCGACGATGCGGAACTCTCAGCCGGCGATATCGGCGCCATCAACGCCCACGGCACATCGACCCCGACCGGTGACAGTCTCGAGGTGGCCTGCCTGCGCACCGTCTTCGGCGAGCGGCTACCCGACATCCCCATTTCGGCCAACAAATCGCAACTCGGCCACAGCCTTGGAGCCTCCGCCGCCATCGAGGCGTGCCTGGCCATCGAGGCGATGCACCGAGGAATCGTGCTGCCAACCGTCAACCACTTGCCCGATCCGGCCTTCGCCGACCTGGACGTGGTTCCCAACCAGGCGAGAAAACACACCCACGAATTCGTCCTGTCCAACTCCTTTGGGTTTGGCGGCACCAATTGCTGTATCGTTTTTCAGGGGAGATAATGCGACCGAAACCGTTCATTGCCGAATTGCTCGACGACAGCTCCTACGTCAGGGACAAGAATAGCGGTATCATCTGGCATCGCTGCGAACTGCGCACCCTCTATGTGGACACCGATCGTTCCCAGGTCGTCTATCACGCCAATTACCTGCGCTATTTCGAATTCGGCAGGGCCTCGCTGATGCGCGATCTATCCTATCCCTACAAAGCGATCGAGGAGAGCGGCTACGTCTATCCGATTATCCAGACCGGACTCAACTACTATTCGCCGCTGTTCTACGACGACCTGATGTATATCCAGACCCGGCCAACCAACCTGGAGTTGGTCAAGCTGCAGTTCGATTACCTGATCACTCGCGCCGACAACGGCGAGATCGTCTGCACCGGTTTCACCAAGCATTGCGCGATCAACGGCAAAGGTATCCCGGTCGAGATCGACGCGAAGACGATCAGGCTGTGGCAGGAATTCCCGCGCTGATGACCGACCGGCACACCCCCGTCGAAATCCCTGTAGAAATCCAAGTCCAGCCATGGTTCTGCGATCATCGCTTCGGCGGCCGGGCCGTCCTGCCGGCCGTGGAAACGCTGCTGCTGATGGCCGAACAGACGGCCCGCTGTCACCCCGACTGTGCTGTCAGGATCATGGAGCGGGCCCGTTTTCCCAAATTTCTGCCAATTCCGACAGGAGCAACGACGATCCACACCACGCTGACCATCGAGCCCCTGGCCGATGGCTCGCTGCAAACCGCTTTTGCCAGCAGGGTCCGATTGAAGGCCTGCACTCAGGTACAGATTCACGGTGAGGTCATCTTTCCTGCCGGTCGGCAAGAAGTCCTCGCCGCCGGGCCGCAGCCGTCGGTGTTGACCGGCGCCACCCAAGAAATCGAGGCAAGCCGCATCTATCGGGAGTTGGTGCCGTTCGGCCCCGGTTACCAGACTCTGCAAGGAAGTCTGCTGCTGTTTGCCGGTGGAGCGACCGGCAGGCTCACGGCCCCACCGAAGACGCCGTCCGAGCGGGCGGCCTATACGCTGCTCGGCTCACCGTTCCCACTCGACGGCGCCCTGCATGCCGCCTCTGTCTGTGGACAACGAATAGCCGACTTCATCCCGTTTCCGGTCGGTTTCGACCGCCGGGTCGTCAACCGACCGACGGAACCGGGAGCCGATTACCGGACCCAGGTCGAGCTGATCGGTCAGAGCACGGACGAGTTGCGTTTCAATCTGTGGATATACCGGGACGACGGGGATATCTGCGAGACGGTCACCGGGCTGCGGATGCGCGATGTCAGCAGGGGAGAGCTCAAGCCGCCGGCCTGGATCAGGTCTTAACCTTTGCCCAGAGAAGCAGTTTCTCCATTGAAACCCGGGTCAACCAACGAACCATGACCATCGAGTAGAAGGCCCCGCACAGATACATGCCGAGGATGAAGACGAGATGCGACAGACCGTAGAGCAGAGGACCGCCGATCACCGCGAGCAGCGGTTCCTGCAGTTTGATCGCAACAATGCCGAGCAGGGCGATCGCCGGCCAGCCGACGATATAACTCAAACCGATGACGACCAGACCGATTATTGCCGTCGGTGTCGGTTTTTCCCTGAACGCCGACAAATCGACCTGTTCGTCGATGGCGGAACGGACGAAGCCGGTCTCACCAAGTCTGATAATACTTCTTCTGAACACAAACCCTCTGCTGTTGAAAAAACATCCCGCCGTAGTCGCTCGGCAGCGACGGCAGCACCAGTGTACCGAGCCCCGCTCCATTCGACAACTGCGAACAGGGAGCCCCGGAATATTTTCCGCTATTGCTCCGTCGGCACACGTCTCTATTGCTTCTGTTTCACGGGTGTGCGACGCACAGCCGGCAGCCAGGACCGCGGCCAAACAGGGGACCACATGATGGACAGCGGGCGTCTTTCGATCTTTCAACCGGCATGATGACTATTCGCTACCGTCCCCTGCTGCTTGCGGTTCTTCTCACTGTCGGCCTCGCCGTCGCAGGTGTCCTGCGGCTGGACATCGAGACCGACATCGTGCGCTCACTGCCGGCCGGAGAAAAGGTCCTCGCTGATGCCGCCCTGATCTTCGAGCATCATCCCATCCACGATCAGGTTGCCATCGACATCGCCCTGGCCGACGACAACCCCGACCTGCTCGTGGACTACGGCACTGCGCTGCAAAGTGAGCTTGCAGCGAGCGGTCTATTCACCCGAGTCGGTTTTGCCGACGTCGGACAACAGCTGCAGGAGCTGACGCTCCATGTCGTGCGCAATCTGCCGGCTCTGTTCTCGGCCGCCGATCTGGAGCAACACGTCGCTCCCCTGCTCACCCCCCCGAAAATCGAGCAGCGGTTGAACCGACTGGTCACCGAGCTGAGTACCATGGAGGGGATCGGCCAGCAGCGCTTCATCGAGACCGACCCGCTCGGTTTCAAGGACCTGATCCTGGCTAAACTGGCCCTGCTGACGCCGTCGAGCAAGATCAGATTTTACCGAGGCCACCTGCTCTCCGCCGATGGACGCCACCTGCTGCTAACCGCCGATCCACTTGGTTCCGGAACAGACTCCGCGGCAGCGCGGCAGATTGCCGAACAGATCGACGACAGCGTTCGTCTGCTGGCCCACCGCTTCAACCTAACCGAGCAGCAACTCAGCGTTACGCCGGTCGGCGCCTATCGCGCGGCGCTCGACAACGAACGCATCATCCGCCGGGATGTCCGGCTGGCACTCGGGCTGGCCACACTCGGCATCGCCGCGCTGCTGTTGTTCTCCTTTCCGCGCCCGCTGCTCGGTCTGACGGCACTGCTGCCGGCCTTTGCCGGCTCGGCGGCGGCACTGTTCTGCTACTCCCTCCTGCATGACACGATTTCGGTGATGGTGCTCGGTTTCGGTGGGGCGCTCATTTCCATCACCGTCGATCACGGCATCACCTACCTGCTCTTCCTCGATCGGCCCTATCAGACCAGGGGCAGGGAGGCCTCCCACGAGGTCTTCGCGATCGGCATCATGGCCGTCGTCACCTCGGTCGGCGCCTTCCTGATCCTCAGCCTCAGTCCGTTCCCGATCTTTACTCAACTCGGCCAGTTCACCGCGCTGGGTATCTGTTTCTCCTTTCTTTTCGTGCATCTGGTCATGCCGCGTCTCTTTCCGACGATGCCGCCGGGCAGCCCACGCCGCCTGCCCCTCCAGTCGCTGGTCGGCAGACTCTCGCATCCGAGCAAAACGCTCGCCGTGGCCGCACTGCTGGTGACCGCCGGTCTGATCTTTTTCGCCAGACCGCACTTCGCGGTACAACTGAGCAGCATGAACACCGTCGGAGAGAAGACCCGCGCTGCCGACGAAGCATTCGCCACGGTCTGGGGAGACGGCGACGACCGGATATTTTTGATGCATTCATCGGCCTCTCCGGCCGATCTGCAGCGCGAAAACGACCGGCTCTTGGAACAACTCGAACAAGATATCGAGCAGAACATTCTGGCGTCCGCCTTCGTGCCGTCGCTGCTCTTCCCCGGCCCCCGGCGCCAGGCCGACAACCTGGCGGCCTGGCAGGAGTTCTGGCACGAGGAGCGGATAGCGCAACTTACCGCCACGCTGCAGAACACGGCCGCCACTCGGGGATTTACCGAAAATGCCTTCAGCACCTTTCTCGCCACTGTCAACGAACCGTCCGTCCCGGCCGCCGAACCGGTCCCGGCCGACTATTACCAACTGCTTGGTATCGTCGAAGACTCGCAGCAGGATGGCCTGATCCAGTTCATCAGCGCCCTTCCCGGCAGCATCTACGCGGCTCCGGACTTTATCAAAGGATTCACCGATGCGGTCACCATCTTCGATGGTCCTTATTTCAGTGATCGGCTTGCCGACGTGCTCTTCTCCACGTTTGTCACCATGCTGGCGGTGATCGCGGTCAGCGTCACGGTGCTGCTTGCTCTCTTTTACCTCGATCTGTCCCTGACCGTGCTCACCTTACTGCCGGTGGTTTTTGCCTATGTCTGCACCCTGGCCACCCTCCGGTTCATCGGCCGGCCACTCGATATTCCGGCCCTGATGCTCGCGGTCGTCGTCTTCGGCATGGGCATCGACTACTCGATCTTTTTCGTCCGAGCCCACCAACGCTATCGTCGCACCGACCATCCCTCGTTCGTACTGGCCGGCAGCGGA
>NPIE01017691.1_pt1 | contig 16433 bp, 11 predicted proteins | sample 8637661 | NCBI WGS metagenome assembly NPIE01 (sample SAMN07420842, study PRJNA396082) | bioreactor metagenome | isolation source: sample BA12 brine-fed electro-methanogenic bioreactor BA | place: Japan: Kochi | collected 2016-12-09 | reverse complement strand
GTCCGCTTCATCCGGATATTGAAACGGCGATTGCCGATAACCAATTAAACGTCGTATCGGTATTGTCGGGCAACAGAAATTTTGAAGCCAGGATTCACCAGAGCGTCAAAGGCAACTATCTGGCGTCGCCCATGCTGGTTGTGGCATTCGCCATTGCCGGACGAATCGATATCAACCTGGCCACCGAACCTGTCGGATTCGATCCGAATAATGAACCCGTGTACCTCGATGATATCTGGCCTTCGGATGAACAAATCCGGGAGCTGGTTCAAAAACATGTGAAACAGGAATTTTTCGTGAAAGAATATGACAAAATTTTTGACGGAGATCGCTTCTGGCAGGGCCTTGATGTCGCAAAAAGCACCACGTTCACATGGGATGACCAGTCCACGTATATTAAAAACCCCCCTTATTTTGAAAATTTTCAAGTGGAAACAGAAAAGCCCGGTGATGTTTCAGAGGCAAATGTACTCGTTTTACTGGGCGATTCAGTGACCACCGACCATATTTCTCCTGCCGGAGCAATCTCCAGAGAATATCCTGCCGGCAGGTATTTAATCCAAAACAAGGTCCAACCTGAGGAATTCAATTCCTATGGTGCGCGCAGAGGCAACCATGAAGTCATGATGCGCGGCACATTCGGAAACATCCGGATAAAAAATCATATGGCCAATCTCAGGGAGGGCAGTTTTACCTTGAAGTTTCCATCGGGCGAAGAAAAATTCATCTATGATGCGGCCATGGAATATCAAAAAGAAAACAGGCCTCTGGTGATATTCGGCGGAAAAGAATACGGCACCGGCTCGTCACGGGACTGGGCCGCCAAGGGAACCGCCCTGTTAGGGGTGAAAGCGATCATAGCCGAGTCATACGAAAGAATTCACCGCAGCAATCTGGTCGGCATGGGGGTGCTTCCACTGGTCTTCCAAGACGGAGAAAGCTGGAAAAGTCTTGGTCTGGATGGTTCTGAGACGGTTTCAATCAAAGGAATCGAGAACATGACGCCTCGAAAGACTCTGGAAGTGACTGCCCGGAAAACCGATGGCACGCAGATCAAATTTTTCGTCACTGCGCGCCTGGATACGGTTGTGGATGTGGAATATTTCGAAAACAATGGCATTCTGCCGTGTATTTTAAGAAAGCTTTTAAAAATGGAATCAACGGCATAAGCCGTATCCTGCTGTTGCAATCATCACAAACCTCCTTATTTTTTACAGTATAGGACAGAAGGCAGTTCCTGTGATTCACGCATGCTGCCTTTCTTTATAATCAATATTGCCGGGAGGTGTTCCATGGCAGAATCATTTAATTTCAGTGAACGGAACGGTCGTACCAACGAAAAAGAAAGCCTCAAACAAGAAAAAAGAAAATGCGAAGATAATACCTACACGCGGGATGACCGGCAGGCTTGTTACCGTTGGGCCGAAAAAAAAAGTTCAGGGGACAGCCTGGACAAAAAGGGTCCCATGCCGCAAACACGTGAAAGCCCGTTTCTGGTGGATCTGGATATATTGAACACCTATAATGAAAAAGGATGTGAGGTCTGCAACCAGAAATTCAGTCTCGGAGAAACCGTAGTGATGGCGTGCGGGCCGTGGCCGGATGAAGATTTTAAACTGATCCATGAGCAGGAAGCCGTGTTTGATGAAAACACCCGGACCTGGTATGAAAGAGCCTATTACCAGAAGCGTCTGGCGAAATCCTGAATGATAAGCCGTTATCGGTTTCCGGTCCGGCCGGCTTCCCGGACCCCGGATTCTGAAAACATCAGGACGGTCAGGGGAGTTCAGTTGAGGCCCTTTGTCAATGGTCAATTGGCACGCCTGAGCCGCCGGGCTTCGATCCTTGCGATTTCACGGATGATTCGGTATCCCAGCCGGGGATGGGCTTCCATGATTCCGTTCAACAGCGCGTTGTCTAAAGCGATATAATCGGTATCGGAAAGAAGGAACACATCCGCACTGGCGGGAGCCCCATCCAGAAATTCAATTTCCCCAAGAAGGATCTCCCCGAACAGTTCCACCACGTGTTTGCCGTTGACCCGGACCGATGCATGGCCATCCAGAAGAATCACCATCTGTTTCATGGCCATGTCCTGGAAAATGATCTGTTCGCCCTTTTTCCCCTGTTTCAGGATGGCCGCTGTTTCCAGAAGCTGTTTCTCTGTATCTGTCAATGTCGAAAAAATTGCTGCCTGTTCCAGTGCAGCCGGCAGGGAAATCTGCTGGTCCTGTGCCGCGGCATGGAACGCCCATAAAGGGCCTCCTGCAAGGATCCATAGCATGACTACAAACCTGGGGATGACGTTTCTTTTGTATTGCATCCGCTTTTCCTTTTAAATGTGAGATTCATTTTTACTGATAATACCATACCATGCCGGCAGGGGCTTCCCAAACATTTTTTTTGGGTAATAATGCATAGCAGAAAAAATTGGTAACGACGCATGGCCGGCGGGAACCAAGCGCGGCTGAAATTCCTTAAATAGTATTGAAAAAGGCTTCAGCCTTTTTCAACTCTTTGTTTGCCCCAGGCAGCATCACCGCCTGGGACCGCAATCGCAGCGATTGCGGCTTTTCGAGACATGTGCCTTTCAATGCTATTTTGCCATAGATGAAACCGGCAGGCATGCCCAGGATCTGCGTTGCTGTCATGTGGAGATATCCGGGCCTGGTCCTCGTTCCAAACCGCCCTGACATACTGATTTTGGCCACCCGGTAAATCGGTGTGTTCTGCTTGATTGTGTATGGGAAATACCGTCTGGCTGGTTCCGGCAGATCAGAGGTCATCCAGGGATTGAAACGCGCCGGCTGTAGTGGCTGAAAAGACATAAGCAGGCGCATGGCTTCACGATCAGCAAGGGGATCAAGAAGCCGCCAGGCAGAAAGCGCCACCCCGGCAAAAACAATTATCCTGGGAATTTTTATCATGGGATGATTATCTATGAGCAGGATAAATAATCGGTATTTTTTTGATTTTAATTGTGTTGTACAAAAATCAAGTTTTCTGTATCAAAACCACGCAATTTGGACATTTCAAGGAATTTTTCAATAATTTCTATCTCTACTGAAGACGTCCGAGACAACAACCACAAATATTTTGTGCTTGGGCCGGAGACAAAGGCATATTGATAGTTTTCATGATCTAACTCGAAAACGACATAGGACCCATAAAACGGACCAAAGAATGAAACCTTAAGATAGCCTTCTGAATCGTTGTTCACAAAATAGGCTTTGCCCTCAGCCTCTTTCCATTTTTTTTCAGAGTCAGAAAAACCTCGGTTAAGAATCAGAAGACCACCATCTTCTCTCAATGTGTATTCAGCAGTAACTTGGCTTAAGCCCTTCTCAAATGAATGATCTAATCGCGCTATTTCGTACCATTTGCCAAGATATCTCTCCAACGCAAACCCGGTAACCGGCTGGACAGAATCTGGCATTCCTAAGCATCCATGAAGGAAAAATAAACTGATCAGCAAGATAGTAGTTTTCAAGGCACTTTCCTGATTCCAAAATTTATGAGATTTGATCAATAGTCCCGCCCACAATTATAGATAGTCTGGGCTTCAGTCCAGAACTATCTGACCATATCAGTTTTTGAAGACTCATGGTATCCCAAAAGAAATGAACCTGGAAATTGTTATCCATGTTTAATTATTGTTGAATGCACAACGAAAGCCCATTTCCCACCAGCCAATTGAAAACACATCATGACAAAGCATGGTTTAAGAAATATCGGTTTATGATCTTTTTAATATTCAAAAACAATGGTTCCCAAGACGGCAAATTTGTTTTGCCCATCTTTCCGGACGATCACCATTTCTCCTGAACCGGGAGAAATATCCGTTAAAGCGGTTATGTTGACCTGATGGGTAACAAGGATGAGGGGATACCTGATTTCTTTATCGTTGATCCAACTTTTTAGCGCAGCAGTTTGTTCTTCTCATTTTTTCAGCTCCTGCCAGAGGCCCTGCTCGGTTGCCCTTCCATATCGGATCATAGAACCAGACAGGCAGAGGCAAAAGACAAAACACAGTAGAAATAATTGAATTGGCAGTTTTTTACAAATCTTCATTGATTTCAACCATCTTCATTATTTTCAGAAGTATTTGCTTTTAGGATAGCATCCTCTTCCTCTTTTAATGTTTTTAAAACATGCTTACTGAAATCATCTGGATTATCAGACTCAGTATCAATATACATCGCGAACGCTTCAGGATATAATGATTTCAAATTAATATTTTTTTTGGAGTTTTTGAAATTTACACGAATTATATTATCAGGATCTGTTTTTCTTTCGGTCATGCGTTATCCTCCTTGCTTTCAAAATCAGCAGAATCAATGAAAACAAATGGAAAAATTCAAAAATATCATCCGGTTTATGCAATTTTGTTACTTGTTCCGTAACAAACAGGCGGGAGGTGTTTTTCAAAATTCTCCAGCCGCTTGCTGAATACCGACATTACCAGGTTTTGGTTGTATTGGTATCCTCTATTAAAAAGTCCTGAAAAATTAACCAGAATTTTTGTTTGATGGAGTATCCAAAACTTCCCGAACCTTTTCTGCCATGTGCGCCATTGAAAATGGCTTCTGGATGAATGCCACCCCGTCATCCAGCACCCCGTGATGGGCAATGACATTGGCAGTATACCCGGACATGAACAAAAGCTTTATTTCCGGGTAAAGCCGTTTCAATTGTCCGGCAAGGTCCCTGCCGTTCATCTCAGGCATGACGACATCCGTCATGAGAAGATGAATATTATCTGATTGGGTTTTGGCCAGGTCTATCGCCTCACCAGGTGCGGCAGCCGGTAAAACCGAATATCCCTTCCTTTCCAGCATCATCTGGGTCATTCTCAGAATGGAAGGTTCATCTTCCACCAGCAGGATGGTTTCAGTACCTCCGGCGGTTGTTTTTTTCTCAGGCACGGCCTTGTATGTGTCTTCATCGGCAATCAACCGGGGCAGATAAATGTTGAAAGTGGCACCTTGGCCGGGCTTGCTGTAAACATGGATGAAACCCTTGTTCTGTTTCACAATGCCATAGACGGTAGCAAGACCCAGGCCTGTACCTTTACCCACCTCCTTGGTAGTGAAAAACGGTTCAAACAGATTGTCCAACGTGTCTTTGTCCATGCCGCAGCCATTGTCACTGACTGCCAGGAGAACAAAATCACCGGGAATATAATCGGGGTGTTCACTGCAGTATTCTTGATCAAAGGTATGCCTGCCGGTTTCAATGGTGAGTCTGCCCACGCCCGCTATGGCATCTCTGGCATTGATGCACAAATTGGCAAGGATTTGGTCGATCTGGGACGGGTCCATTTTAACCGGCCACATATGAGAAGCCGGCTGCCAGACCATATCAATGTCTTCACCGATGAGTCGGCGCAGCATATTGAGCAAACTTTCCACGGTATCATTGAGGTCCAGTTGTCTTGGGGAAATCGTCTGTTTTCTGGCAAAAGCCAACAGCTGTTTTGTAATTGAAGCCGAGCGTTGCGCTGCCATTTGAATTTCTTTCAGGTCGGAATACAGATCGTTATTTTCATCTGCCTGCAACAGTGCTAGTTCAGTATGTCCGAGTATCACCCCCAACATGTTATTAAAATCGTGGGCCACACCTCCGGCCAAACGGCCTACGGACTCCAATTTTTGGGCCTGGAGAAGCTGGTTTTCCAGTCTCTTGTTTTCATTGATATCTATGCTGACACCAAGCGCAGAATACATATCACCATTCTGATCAAAGAGGGGGTATGTTGAGAATATTGCAATGAAGGGTTCTCCGGACTTTCGGATCAGCGTGGTTTCTCCTGTAAACCCAACATTACCTTCTCTCATTTTCTTGTGTATTTCCGGAAATCTGGCAGCATCATCCGGCGTGTGGAGGATGGACACAGGTTTGCCAATGATTTCTTCTTTTTGATAACCAAAAATTTTTTCAGCACCCGGGCTGAATTCGAGTATGGTAGGTTCCGGATCACGGGCATCCGTGATGATAAATGAGATGTTTTGAGCAGCTTGAAAAATTGCCTGAAGCTTTTCAGTTTTATCTTTGAGGGCTTTCTCTTGATTTTTCTGATGAGTCACATCATTGTAGATCGTAACTACCTCTCCGGATGGAACTTTAAAAATGTAATTTTCATAATAACTGGAAAAGATGTCGTCTTGGTACATTTTCACTGGATAGTAAGCTGGCCTGCCGGTTTCCCATACCTGTCTCATGACAGGAATCAGGCCGTAATCGTCAATGTTCGGTCTCAAATCTAAAAGAGTTTTTCCAATCACCTGGTGCCTCTGTTTCCCTTCTATTTCAAGACTCTTCTTGTTAAATTCCACTATGATGTAATCACTGCCTTTTGACCCGTCATTGATCACTTTATAAACAGCCGAGCCGGAGGTCATGTTGTTGTAAAGGCCCTTGAACAATGCCTGGCTTTTTTCCCGTTCTGCTTCAGCCTGTTTCAGGTCGGTAATATCCACATGGGTCCCGACAACCCTGACAGGTTTCCCGTTGGCATCTTTATATATGTTTGACCTGGACAGGATATGAATCCAATGTCCGTCTTTATGCCGCATCTCAAATTCTACTTCAAACCGCTCACGCTTGCCTTCCACAACCTCATTCATTATTTGCCAGGATTTTTTCACATCTCCAGGTCTGGTAAGTTTTTCCCAGACCGAAAAATCATCAGGCAGCTCATCCGGTTCATAGCCAAGCATGCGTTTCCATCCAGGAGAATAATATATTTCCCTGGTTTCCAAATCCCATTCGTATACACCGTCTCTGCTGGCATCCATAGCTAGATTATACCGTTCTTCGCTTTTCTTCAGAGCATTTTCCGTCCGCTTGCGGTTTGTAATATCACGGAGGAAACATACAAATTGTCCACTATCTTCAGGGTGAAATTGAATGCTGACCTCAACATCAAAGACGGTTCCATCTTTGCGGCGATGCTTGGTTTCAAATCGATCTGATCCTTTCATGATAACCGCTTGCATGTGTTCAGCGACATTTTCTAGTGTTTCAACAAACTCCAACTCGGAAATGTGCATGTTCAGGAGTTCATCTTCATTGTAGCCACTCATTCGGCAATAGGCATCATTGACTTCAAGCAACAGACCATTGGTATCCGTTAACCAATATCCGTCTATTGCCGCCTTAAGAATTGAACGATACCGTTTCTCGCTTTTCTGAATCTGTTTTCGTTGTTCAATTTCTTTGAGTTTTTTCATACCGCTTTCAGAAATAACAGCAATCAGACCTTTGATGAAATACAGGTAATTTTCAAGTTGTTCCCGTGTCCAGATCGGTACCTTTTTGACGGCAGCAATATAGGCTTCTTCATTGAAACCATATTTTAGAGCCTGGGTTTTAAAAAATTTCAGATCTGGTTCTTCCAGAAAAAACTGTCCGGTGAAAAAATTACCATAATGGATTCCGTCAATGATTATTGGTGTAGCATTGTCCATAAGCCCATGTGGGCAGCGATAACTTATTGCCGGTTTTGCTTCATGGATGTGGTCTGAAATGTATTGATCGCTTTTTATACAAAGCATTTCCGTCTCTTTGTTTTTTCTGTGGAACTTTGTGCAAACATCCTGCCAGGCAGTTGCTGTCAAAATGTTTCCGTCGTTATCAATAATTGAAGAAGGAAATGAATAAATTTTATTCAACCTGTCTTGCAGGTTTTGGAAGTGTTCAATGTCGATGAGATCTTGCAGTCTGTATTTCATCATCTGTCCTAAAAATATTTGCTTAGCCCCTTTCTGAGGGCATATCCAAAACCTCCCGAACTTTCGCCGTCATGTCCGCCATTGAAAACGGCTTCTGGATGAATGCCACCCCTTCATCCAGTACTCCGTGATGGGCAATGACGTTGGCCGTATATCCGGACATGAACAAGAGTCTGATGTCAGGGTATAGTAAAATGATCTGTTCGGCCAGGTCCCTGCCGTTCATTTCCGGCATGACCACATCGGTCATTATCAGATGGATAGGGCCTGGGTGGTTTTTTGCTTTTTCCATGGCCTCAGCCGGAGTGGCAGCAGGTATCACCGTATACCCTTTTCTTTCCAGCATCATCCGGGTCATCCTGAGAATGGTCGACTCATCTTCCACCAGCAGAATGGTTTCAGAACCCGCGGCAGCGGTTTTTTTCTTCGGTAAGGCCTTATCAGTGTCTTCATCGGCGACGAACCGAGGGAGATAGATCCTGAATGTGGAACCTTGACCGGCTTCGCTGTAAACATTGATGAAGCCATTGTTCTGTTTGACAATGCCATACACGGTTGCCAGCCCCAGGCCGGTACCTTTACCCGTTTCCTTGGTGGTGAAAAAAGGTTCGAACAGATTGTCAAGGGTCTTCTTGTCCATGCCACACCCATTGTCACTGACTGCCAGCAGAACAAAATCACCGGGAATAAAACCAGCGTGTTCTTTGCAGTATTCCTCATCAAATGTTTTTCTTCCGGTTTCTATGGTGAGTTTGCCCACCCCCTCAATGGCATCCCGGGCGTTGACACAGAGGTTGGCAAGGATCTGATCGATCTGGGACGGGTCCATCTTTACCGGCCACAGATGGGCAGCCGGCTTCCATAGCAGGTCAATGTCTTCACCAATGAGCCGGCGCAGCATAATCAGCATACTCTCCACTGTATCATTCAAATCCAGCCGTCTGGGAGAGATGATCTCTTTTCTGGCAAAAGCCAGCAGCTTTTTTACGAGGTCAGCCGACCGCCTGGCGGCATTTTGAATTTCATTCAGATCGGCAGACAGATCGTGAGTTTCATCTGCATGCAACAGTGCCAGTTCCGTATGTCCCAGGATCACCCCGAGCATATTGTTGAAGTCATGGGCCACACCGCCGGCCAGTCTGCCCACGGATTCCATTTTCTGGNNTGATTGAGCTGGGTCTCCATTTTTTTCAGATCGGTAATATCTGTGGCAATCTGCATTCGAACCAGGCGGCCGTCCGTCCATTCGATGGCACGGTCATAATTGATATAATACCTGCCTGTGACAGGATTCTTGTCATCCCAGATACGGACACCCGAGGGGGTTCCGTGATTGTCGATCAACTGATCATTTGTACAGCATTCGCAGGGTTCTGAATAATTTCTGAAGGCATGGTAACAGATATCACCGGTTTTATCCCCGCCAAAAACGGTGATCATCTTTTTGTTCATAAACAGTATTTCACAGGTGTCCATGTCTGCCACATAAACGGTTGAGTCGATACTGTCCAGAATGGTCAGCAATTTTTCATGGGCCATTTTCAACTTTTTTTCAGCTTGTCTGCGATCGGTGATATCCAGGGCGGTGAACGTGACCCCTTTTGACTGGTCCTGCAAGTCCACTGGTGTAGAGCAGAGAAGGACATCAATGATGGGGCCGTCTTTTTTTTGCCAGCGGGTTTCCACCATGCCCGTGCCGTAGTCAGCTATCTGGGCATATTTTTCCCGGCCCACAAATTCAAAATCTTCATCAGTGGGGTACAGCATCCGGGAGCTTTGTCCGATTAGCTCTGTTTCATCATATCCAGTCATCTCGCAAAGGCGGTTGTTCACTTTGATCAGCACCCGGTTGACAACCGACCCAATACCGACGGGAGCGCTCCTGAAGATACTGCTGATCTGATTTTCACTTTCCCGCAGAGCCACCTCTGTCTGCTTGCGCTCGGTGATGTCATGCAGGCTGCCATACAGCCGGTTGACGGTGCCATCGGCACCGTGCTCTGGAAATCCCCGCACGACGCAGTGACGTAACTGCCCGTCTGTGCGTATGACACGCACTTCCAAATCATAGGGGACGCTGTTCTGCAGGCATTCTTCAACAGCCTTAACCAGACGGACACGGTCCTCGGGGACATAGAAAGCCTGATGCTCGGTGAACGAAGGTGCTTCCGGCATCGGTTCCAGCCCGAATATGCGGAACATTTCTTCCGACCAGGTCACCTTGTCACCTTCTGTTTCCCACTCCCAACTGCCCACATGCGCTACCGCCTCCGTTCGGGCCAGCATCGTGTGCTCCCGGTTCAACGTTTCTTCAACCTTTTTACGCTCGGTGATGTCTCTGGTGCTGGCAATGACCCCTGAAATATTATTTTCCCCATCCCGGTAAGGGAAGTAAGTGACATCAACAAATCGGTTTCCCTTTGTAGGATATTCAAACCATTCCTGATAATTGACAGTTTCTCCATTCAAACACCTGTCTATGTTGGATTTGATTTTCTCTTCAAAAATATCCTTCCCCATATAGTCAGCGACGGTCATGCCGATAAAATCATTCTGTTTAACCCCTGAGAAATCTTCGTAAGCATCATTGACAATAATGTAACGGTAATTTTCATCAAGATAGGCGGTAGCATCGGTCGTTGAAGAAACAATGTTTTTATATTTTTCGAGTAATTCTTCATGTTTTTTGCGTTCAGTGATGTCATGAAAGATACAATGGGTCTGCTGAAAATTTCCTTTTTTATCTCTGCTTATTTTTCCGGTAAAAGAAACCAGAATAAGGTTCCCGTTTTTTTTGACCATTTCAAACTCGACCCCCAGAATTTCGCCGATGGACTTGAACCGGGGGAAATTTTCTTTGAAGTGGTCCCGCCACTCAGGATGCAGAAAATCAGCAAAGGATCTGCCAATCACTTCTTCTTTGGTATATCCGAGGGTGTTCAGCCAGGTTTGGTTTACAACAATAAACCGGCCATTTTCATCCAGTGATTGATAACCTAATGGGGCTTTTTCATAAAGCATCTTGAACAAGTTTTCATTTTCCCGCAATGCTTCCTTGGAATAGTTGTGTTCGGATTCTATTTTTTCCAGTTCCTGAACCCGTTTTTCTAATTCTTCATATGTGGGTTTCACTGTCATTGAGCCCCCCTATTAATGTTCGAAGCATGCATTTCGACGCGGCTAATATTTCTGATTGAAGTTCAGATTTTAAAATCTCAACAATTATTCCGATATCACGAAGTCTGTCAAAATTCAACTGGTTGGCAATCAGGATGCAGCAGAGTCTTTCCGGGCTCAATTTGTTGATGAGGGGTACAACCGGATATCCCCATAATATCCGATGGTTGTTTCCCCTGTGTCATCCGTGTCGGTCATGATGCCGACGCCGATGATCTCCGGCGGCGGGCGGCCGAACGCCTGCCGGTAGTCCGCCACAATATTCCTTTTTTCAGTGATCCACCGGCTGGCATGGGTGTTCCCGCTCTGCACGGCCACCATCATGGATTCTGACAGGTATGGGTTTGTCAGGATCGACTCTGCGGGGACCCTGTTGGCCCAGATATAGTTGAGGGCTGATCCGGGGATCTCTTTGTCGGACAGCATGGCAGCGCTTTTGTGCCGTGCCCGTTCCCACCAGGATGCCTGGTCCGGGTCAAAGGCAAACGCCACATAGATGCGGGCCGCATAATCATCGCCCTGGCGGGTGCCGGCATCCCCTTTTTCCAGGACATGCTCGATTTTCCACTCCCACTGGATGACCGGAAAGTCGGCCGGGTCCACCCGCAGAGACCGGATCAGACCGGATGCGGCATTTCGGCTGTCTGCCAGGATCACGGTCCTTCCGTCATCCTGAATCAGGGTATACCGGGTATGGCGGTCAATGCCAGAAAACGTCATCGGTTCCCAGGTTTCAGGGAAATCCCCGCCCGGTGCCAGATCTGAAAAATGTCCCACATTCAAGGAATCTGCATGGATAAAGGAAAGCGATCCCCATAAGAAAACGATCATTATCAGGAGTATCCGCGCCCATTTTTTCAGCATTGGATTTCTGCCCTTCTCCCGGCTTTGTCAATCAGTCACATGACAGGCCCGGCCCTTGAGATTGAAGAAGAATTTCAGTCCCTTTTTGATGGTGGGGGAGAAGATTTTGGGGGACAGAAACGTGCCGGCCACCCGTTTGTTGATCTCAGCGATGGTGGGATAGGGATGGATGGCACCGGCCAGTGTGGACAGTTTGACATTGCCGCTGAACGCGGCCACCCATTCGCTGACCAAATTTCCGGCCCCAGGTCCCAGGATCTGAACCCCGATGGGTTTTTCCTTTTTATCCAGAAGCAGCTTGATGCTTCCTTCGGTCTCTCCTTCGGCCAGGGCCCGGTCATTGTCCTTGAACGCTTCGGTGATCACGGCATACTTGATACCCGCTTTTTGGGCCATGGTTTCATTCATGCCGATGCTGGCCAGTTCCGGGTCGGTATAGGTCACCCAGGGCAGCCAGGTGTAGTTGACCTTTCTGGGAAGGCGGAACACGGCATTGGCAATGACAATGCCCCCTTCATACCCGGCCGCATGGGTGAACTGGAACCCGCCGGTCACGTCTCCGGCCGCATAGATATGTTTGTGCCGGGTGCGCAGCCGGCTGTCCACACGAATCCCGGCCCGTTCCACCGGGATATCGATGTCCTCCAGGCCCAGGCCGCCGGTGTTCGGGGACCGGCCCGTGGCCACCAGCAGGGCGTCGGCTGCCATCTGCCCCTGTTTGCCCGCGCAGTCCGTGAAAGTCACCCGGGCCTGACCGTGGATGTGTGCCACCTGTTCGATGGACGCTTCAAGCACAAACTGAACCCCTTCATCGGTCAGGATCTGCATGACCGTGTCCGCCATGTCCCGGTCCTCTTTGCCCAGTATCCGGGGGGAGCGGTTGATGACCGTCACCCGGGATCCCAGGCGGTTGAAGGCCTGGGCCATTTCGATGCCGATGGGACCGGCCCCCAGGATGATCAGGGATGCGGGCAGGGTGTCCATGTAAAAGATCTCTTTGTTGGTCAGGTGCGGGGTTTCGGCGAGGCCGGGGATGGGGGGGACCGCCGGCGAGGAGCCGGTGGCGATCACCCATTTGGCGGCGGAGATGGAAGTGCCGTTGACCTGAACCATATGCTCATCCACAAACCGGGCCTGCCCGAATATCACTTGGGCGCCCAGGGTGCAGAACCGCTCTTTGGAATCGTGTTTCTGGATCGTCGCCACCACGGACCGGATCCGGTCCGCCACCTGCCTGAAATCCACCGGCGGCAACGCTACTTCCGGCAGCCCGAACCGGGATGCCTGTGTCATCTGGTGATAGACACGGGCGGATTTGATGAGCGTTTTGCTGGGCACGCATCCATAATGGAGGCAGTCGCCTCCCAGGCGGTCCTCCCGCTCGATCAGCAACACTTTGGCCCCCAGCTGGGCCGCTCCGGAGGCGGTGGTGAGACCGGCGGCCCCGCCGCCGATAATGCCGATATCATAGTCATACTGACTCATGGTGCGTTCCTTTTCTTTTTCGGTTGATCAGCGCCACCCCTTTTCTGGCCAGAAGCGGAAAAACGCCCAGCAGGGCAAAGGACAGCAGCAGTCCCGGAGACAAAATTCCTTTGAGTGAATCGACCTGTGCCAGCTGGGTGCCGGCATTGACATACACCAGGGTGCCCGGCAGCATCCCTACCTGGCTGATCAGGTAAAACCGGGTGGTGCGGATGGGGGTCAGGCCCATGACCAGGTTGATGATGAAAAACGGGAAGACCGGCACCAGCCGCAGGGTGAACAGATAAAACGAACCGTCTCTTTCAATGCCCTGGTTGATGGCGTACAGTTTGTTTTTGAAACGGCTCTGGACCCAGTCTTTGAGTAAAAAACGGGAGGCCAGGAATGCCAGGGTGGCGCCGATGCTACTGGCAAAAGAAATCACCACGGTGCCGGTCACAAGGCCGAACAGCGCGCCTCCGGCCAGGGTCATGACGGCGGCTCCCGGCAGAGACAGGGCCGTAACCGCAATATAGCCGAGCATGTAGGTGCCAATGGTCAACAACGTGTGACGGGTGTAGATGTCCACCAGCCATGTTTGCCGGGATTTTAGAGATGCCAGGGACAGATGCTGTCCGATATCAAACACGAAAAAAAGGGCTACCAGGATCATGACGGCGCCTGCCACAATCCATCTGAATACCGGTGCTTTCATGAAGTCGTACCGATCACTGTTTTCATTGTTATCCGTTATGAGCTCATGCCGTCCCTGCCTGTTGTTCCGGTATCAGGCAGATGCCTGGGTCATCCATTCCCGGATTCTTTCCCGGTCGCCATCCGCCATGGCCGTGATGTGAAGCTGCGAATGATACCCGTCCCGGTCCGGTTCGGTATCGATACATTTGGCATAGATATCATCAAAGCAATGGGCTTCCAGGCAGAAGTCAAAATTGAGCTTCACATCGGTCAGCGGTTCAATGGCGGTAGCGGTTTGAATGTGAACACTGGTTTCGTCCAGGGCGAGGGTGGTGCCGGCCAGGGGGATGCGATCCAGTTTCTTGCCCTGGATGAGCCAGCAGTGAAGCGGAATATGGATTTCCAGCAGTGGACCCGGAGAAGCGGTCACATCAAGGGAAATGGATTGACCGTCCATATTAATGGCGGACACCGAATAAAATACCAGGGGTTTTTTCATGCCTTTCATCATCAGGGTTTTGGGAGGATCTGCCTGAACCTGGGACTGGACGGCCCGGTATGTGGATTCGCCGATCAGCACCTGTCCGCCGATGCTGTTGGATTCGATCCGGGCGGCCCGGTTGACCGTGTCTCCCACGATACCGTATTTCATTCGCAGGTCCGATCCGATATTGCCCACAATCACACTGCCGGTATTGATGCCGATGCCCATCTCAAGGGCGGGGTATCCATCCTCCATGAGTCCTTCGTTGAGGCGGGCCAGGCGGTTCTGCATCTCGATGGCGCAGGCCACGGCCCGCTGGGGATCGTTTTCATGGGGGTCCGGTGCACCGAACACGGCCAGGATCGCATCTCCGATGATTTCATCAATCATCCCGTCATGGGCCAGAATAATGGTGGACATCTGCTTCAGATACCGGTTGAGCAGCTGAACCATCTCTTCCGGGTCACGGGATTCCGAAGTGGTGGTAAATCCCCTCAAATCAGCCATGAGCACGGTGACGGTTTTCCGGGAGCCCCCGATCTGCCGGCCTTTGTCTGAAGAGAGGATCTCTTCCACCACTTTTTTGGAAAGATACCGGCCGAAGGTGTCTTTGATGAAACGGACCAGCTGGAGCCGCTGATCCGACACCCGGATAATCCGTTCAAGCATGGCCGCCCGGGTGGAGACAATGGCCTTGATTTCATCGGGCGTGTCCGCCGGCAGGTCGATGCCGTCTGCTTTGGAAAAGTCGGTTCCGATCTGCCGGTTGGCTTGAACGATCCGTTCAAGGGGGTCGATGATTTTCCGGGTCAGAAAGTGCTTCAGGCTCACCACCATGAAGACAACGATAATGCCCACCAGCACCATGATGCGAATGGCATACCAGAACAGCTCCATGGGGGTGGCCCCTTCGGCCAGCCACCGGTAACCCAGGGAAAAGATCAGCAGGACCGCCTCGATGAAAAGAATCCGCCAGAAAACACCCATGACAAGAATTTCCCGGACTCCGGTCCGTTTTTTGTCCCTTATCGGCATGGTGTGCTGTCCCCGTCTGTTTTGGTGATAGATATTCTAATACAATATGATTCAATTGACAAAATACAACCCATTGACATGGATTGGTTCAGGGAAATTTCAAAGATCCGGGAAACCGTCAGGATGATGGCCTGATTTCAAAAAAATCATATGCCGGGACGGTTGGGGGATTTTCAGGGAAACAGCAACTCTGACAGGTGGCAAACAGAGAGATCCCGGCCCTGTTGCGCGGCCCCGCCTTTGAGCTGGAGCACGCATCCCGGGCATTCCGTCACCAGCTGGTCGGCGCCCGATGCGGTCACGTCGTCCAGCTTCCGGGTCAGGATTTCTCTGGAGACCGCCGGGAAGGTGGTGGAGAAACTGCCGCCGAACCCGCAGCAGGTTTCTTCCTCTTCCGTCGCCACATACTGGTTCCCGGACTTGTCAATGAGATCGCGCGGGGCCTGGTGAACATCCATGCCCCGGCACAGATGACAGGGGGAATGGAAGGCCGTACCGCGGCCGGGCCCCGGGACCGGATCGATTTTCACAATATCGTTCATGAATACGGAAAACGGCACCACTTTTTTCGCAAAGGCGGCTGCCTTTTCCGGGGCATAGTCTTTGACCAGTTTCGGCACCCCATGGGTCAGGTGGGAGGCGCAGGACGCGCACAGGGTGACGATATAATCCACCCCGCCATAATCTTTGCCGTTCACGGCCATGGCATCCAGGTTCTGCAGGGCCACCTGTCTGGCGGCTGATGTTTCTCCCATGCTCACGGCGGGCAGGCCGCAGCAGGACTGTTCCATGGGAAACACCACGTTGATCCGGTTTCGGACAAACCCTCTCATGGCGGCTTCCAGGTGTTCGGGATACACAAAATCCTGGACACACCCGGAAAAAAGGGCAATGGTGAACCGGGGATTTTCCACGGGCTGGTTCAAGCCGGCAAACCGGTCCCGGAACGGGATTCTGGCAATGGCGGGCAGGCGCCGGAA
>NPIE01000442.1_pt2 | contig 16443 bp, 14 predicted proteins | sample 8637661 | NCBI WGS metagenome assembly NPIE01 (sample SAMN07420842, study PRJNA396082) | bioreactor metagenome | isolation source: sample BA12 brine-fed electro-methanogenic bioreactor BA | place: Japan: Kochi | collected 2016-12-09 | reverse complement strand
GGAATCGATGTTCCGAAGAAGAGATTTGAAGGTAGCCCAATAACGGCATCCAGAAGGTTATTCTTGATCACCTGTTTCCTAATTCGCCCCTCTGAAGAGCCTCTGAAGAGAACTCCGTGAGGAGCAACTGCGGCTATCCTTCCTCGCTCCGACATGCTGTGAATCATGTGAAGCAGGAAGGCCCAATCACCTTTGCTGGCAGGGGGTACGCCCCAGTCGAAGCGGTGGTATTTGTCAAGAGAGGCCTCCATCTTGAACTTCTTGCCGTTTCCTGCGTTCTCACCGCCCGGATTGAAGCCCGATGCCCACTTATCCTTTGAGAAGGGCATATTTGCAACGATTACATCGAAGAGCATAAGGTTACCGTTTTCGTCCAGATGGAGCGGATTAGCAAGAGTATCGCCCCAGGCTATCTTTGCGTCCAGGATCCTGTGTAGATACATGTTCATCTTTGCCATTGAGAGGCTTGAGCCATTGAGTTCCTGCCCGTAGATCTGAACCTTGTCCATTTCTTTTCCCGATCTCTTGGCTGCGTGGATTAGCAGAGAACCTGAACCGCATGTGGGATCGTATATCCTGTCATTAGGCCTAGGTTCAACAAGACGAGCCATAAGTTCGGAGACCGCCGTAGGGGTGAAAAAGCTTCCCGCCTTTTTTCCGGCTCTGCTTGCAAACTCGCCGATCATATATTCATATGCGTCGCCTATGACGTCTGCGGGAATCTGTCCGGGATTTGTTTGTATCTGTGAAGGGCGTAAATCGAGGTTTACAAAATCGTCTAACAGTTCTCTCAGTATGGCGTTTCTATGAGCCTTGTTTCCCAGAAGACTCTCACTGTTGAAATCTATGCTTCTGAAAACACCGTTGAGCTGCTCGAAGTTTTTATCTTCTATACCTCTCAAACAGGCGTTGATTAACTGGCCAAGGTCGTCGCTATTCTTGTTTTTGTAGAGGTAATCGAACTTATGCTCGTCGTCCATAACAACCGGAAGCCTTTTTAGTTGACGTTCTAGTCTTACATCGTCGTCATAATTGCTTTTGAGTTCTTCCAGTAACTCTGTGTGAGTATCGCTCAGATACTTCACAAAGAGAATCGAAAGAACGAAGTCTTTGTAGTTGGCCGCATCGATCGTGTCCCTGAAGGTGTCGGCTCCTCTCCATAATACGTTTTCAATGTCTTTTCTAGTCGTCATCTGCCTCTCCCCTCACTTAGCGCTCTGATATATATAGATTTTATGTGATCGCTTTCTTTTTCCGAAAGCCTCGAGAGCAAGTCCCGCTTTTGCTTGTTCAGAAACCAGAGTTCTCCAAGGATCTCCTGCGTCTTCAAATCTGGCAAGGGGATCAAAAACTCATTCAGCTCCTTCTTGCTTACCGAGTGCATGGTCATTCCTCTTTCCGTATAATGTTTCAGAGCTTCAAGTCCTCTAAGCTCAAGATATCCAGCTAGAAATGCTGGGACAACGCTTCGATGACAGCGAATAATCAACATGTTGCTCGAAACAACTACGCCAGAGATTTCACTCGTGACTAACGTTACAAAGTTAGGACTGACTCTCTTTATAAGTAAATCACCCCTACGGACTAGATTATGATCTCCGACCTCCGTCTCAAGATTTACGGATTCAAGCCTTTCGAAGTCGTTCGAATCATCCAGGTCAGCTGGGGTCACTATGTGATAAGTGAACTCCCCCGACTTCTTGCCTCTAACCTCATTTATACCGATTATCACATCGGCAATTTGCTCAAGCTTTATCCCAGTTATCCTCATTTGTAGCTCCCAAATAGAAACGAAATCGACGTAAGTTTTCAGCATGGATCAACGTAATCTATTATCGCTAATTTCTTACACTCGGAGCTTGTACCAATCGACGCTCATCAGGCCCCTTTTAACAGAATCCTTTGTTAAGACTTTTCTTATGGATTGACTCTCATCAGAAAACAATCGACTGAGTGCTAAAATGAACTGATAGGTCTCAGGAAGCGACTGCCAATCTGTTATTAGTATAGCACAATCCAACTACAACTGAAGCAATATATAAATTGTAAGTGTCTTACGACAGTCCATCGCTTGACAAACTGTGTAAATAGTAGTATCATTCTTAATAGAAATCCTAGAGCTGGGGCTCCAGGATTTGAGAAACGAGTTTCGTGCAAATAAAACTGTCACTACAAGTGTACTGGATATCCTTCTCCAAATCACTCTCTTTCCACACACTTCTCCAGACTCAAATGAATCTTACTCGCATGAAACTCCTTAATTGGGGGATTATCTGAACAGAATTGAATTGATAATCAAATACCAGTGTGGGTCTTTCTTTCTTATGATTTACAAACAATTATCTTAAGGATATGTGAGAGATCGTAAATCCAGCGAATTAAGGAGGACAAGATTGCTAGCAAAACTATTGATCGTTTTGGCGATTTCGATTGTTGTGTTTCTTCTACCCTGGAGTTTTGGTCAGTTAGTAGGTTCCTGCTTCATTAGTGCTTCCATCAGCTGGGCATTTGCGTTAAATAGTATACAGTCAAATAAGCTACTTGCTATCATTTTGTGTTTTTTCTGCAAAAGAGTTCGTCTATCTGTTTCATATCTCTTCAAAATTGAATTGGATGGGAAATATCTGCTGGTCAAAGGTCATAGAATTCAGCATCAATATCAACCAGTTGGTGGAGTATTTAAATACAAAGAAGGTGCTCTAGGAATTCTTGACGAGCTTAAGAGAGAATCTGACGACAAACTGGCTGTTGATGAGACTAGCAAGAACGATCTTAGGATCTATATCTCCGGCAGCAAACTCTCTGGTTTCTTCAAGTGGTTTGACAGCCGCAAGTACAGAGAATTATCACCAGAGAGAGAGCTTCGTGAGGAGCTTTTCGTTCCTGGTATTCTAAGCGATTTTTCGTCGACAAAACCTGATTTCTATCAATTGATTGGAACTAAAATCACTTTCAAACATAAGTGGCTTTCAGTTCTGAAATGTCACGAACTTCTTTATGCAGAGATCTACAGCTTAGATATTACCCAGAATCAATGGAATGAAGTTGGAGCTCTAATGAAGAAGGAAGATAAAAGAATTGGGTGGTTCACAAAAGAAGAGATAGTAAAAAGGGGAATATCAGAAAAGAACTTCGGAGCCATAATTTCTGAGCATTCACAATGGATTCTGTGAGGAGTGATGAGTGTGCTGTATGAAGCTTATTTTGTTACTTCAAAACCTGTAATGGATGAATTACTCCAACGTATTGGAAATGAACTACAACTGCCGCAAACAAAAAGAGAAAAGGCAAGTCAGACCTATGATGCAATTTTCAATTTCCTTGATAGCGATGAAGATCTATTTCAGGGGAACGATATCGATGTCTTTCCGCAAGGCTCCTACAAAATAGGCACTACTGTAAAACCTTTGTCTGGTGAGGAGTATGATCTTGACATTGTGTTGAAGATAAAACAAATATGGCATTCCGATTTGAGCCCAAACGTTTTGCTTGATAAGCTTTACAGGAAATTCAAGGATAGTGATAGATACGCCGACATGGTAGAGAAAAAGCGAAGATGTGTTCGCATCAAGTACGTTGATGACTTTCATATGGACATTCTACCTGCTTACCCATTTGCGAATATTGAGTCAGAAAGACTGCGAGTTCCGGATAAGCAACTCAATCATTGGGTGCCATCTGCTCCAAGGCTATATGCAAAGTGGTTTGAAGATCGGTGCATTAAACTGCAGAGAAAGATTATTGAGGTAGCTCAGCAGGAACCACTGCCTTATGACATTCCGTTTGAAGTCAAACCCACTCTCAAACGTTCAGTACAACTCATAAAGAGACGAAGAGATTTCTATTTCTCAACGAAAAATGATGAAGCGCCTAGGAGCATAGTTCTGACAACCTTGGCTGGTATGTACTATCAGGATAAGGGTTCTTTGTTTGATGATATGGGCCATATTCTTGACTCAATTCTTTCCAATGTGTGCAGTCTGCAGTCTCCTCCCGCTGTTTTTAATCCTATAGAAAACGGAGAAAACTTTGCAGAATCTTGGAAGGCTAATCCTGCTGAATTCAGGGCCTTTAAGGAATTTGTCTCTGATTTCGCGAATCGGTGGAAAACCCTTAGCTCTATTAGGGGAATCAATGATATATCTAGACATCTTGAAGAGATGTTTGGTGAGACTGTGACAAAAGAAGCTTTGACCAAATACTCTGAAGACATTCAGGCACTTAGGGAAGCGGAGCGTCTGACTATGGGAAACGCAACAGGTAATCTCAGTAGTGTGGGGGATTCTGAGCTGAATTCAACTACTGTGAGGAAGAATACATTCTTTGGAGAGAGCAGGTGAAGAAGAACATACTGAAACCCTTGACAATTATGGAGCAATACAGCCACCTGAAACAAACATTCCCAGGGTTCAAATGTATAGCTAAATGCAGTGAACTGAGAATAAGCGGGCAAATATCTCCCACAACGATTTCATCAACGTACACATTCACATTGAACTATCGTCTCCAATCACGCCCTAGAGTCCGAATTACTAAACCACAACTGGAGAAATCGGATGGGAGAAATCCTCCTCATTTGTTCTCTGATGGATCGCTCTGCCTATATTATCCGAAACACTATGAATGGAAACCAACTATGCTTATTGGTGAGACAATAATCCCCTGGACATCCCTATGGCTTTTCTATTATGAAGTCTGGCTTGCTACAGGTACATGGTTTGGCAAGGGAGTACATCCAACTTCAAATAAGAAGAGAGACCGTACTCCCTTAAAGACCAAAGCCTTCCGTACCATAAGACCGGGTAGGTTTTCATGAAATACGGTTATCTAGTAACTGGTTTAAGCGTTCCAGAAGGCAGCAAAGACCACAAGAGCACCTATATTATGCGTAGTGGTCGCAAAGTAACACAGCATTATCTTCGAGCTTCTCGGAAAGCCCTCAAAGCGATAGGATGTTTATTGAAGACAGTTCTTGTTGTCGATGAGCAAGGTAACCCTTTTTTGGGTAACGAAACTCATTCAAGACGTCATGTGATTGTCTTTGGTGATGGCGAGGAATCGGACAACCTTTCTGAAAGGATCGCCGATGCATTCCAGGGAGCATTTCTACTCTCGATGGGTTCTCTACCTCACGAAGAGCCTTTTTACTTATTCAAGTTCCCTCTGAACTTAATAAACACTAAGAGCATTCTGCATCTTCAATCTCTTATGCGATATCATACGGAGAATATTGAGTACTTTGATCTCTTAAGCTTCGAGACAATTATGCATAACAGTCTGGCTATTGGCGAAGACAGACTCAGATACATCTTTCAGTTGGTGCCTGTTTTGGTCTCCAGTGAAAAGCTTCTTCTGAGCGCTGGTTTCCTTGCAATGAGCCACAGAGACTTCTGTATGCCGAGAGCTACAGAAATACTGAGTGATCCTGGTTTCGTGCCGCCCACCAGATTTGAGAAATGCGCCTTTGAAAATGCTCTTCACAATGCCTATAAGTCAGTTGAGGTAATAATTGGAGATCCCCCAAAAAAGGAAAAAAAGCTCCTTGAAAAGTTTGTAAATGCAGGGATTGATCCACTTAAGAAGATGAAGAAGTACGATAGTGATACTGGAAATTACGTTGATAAGTCTTATCATGAGCTCATAATAGAGTTCGAGAGCTTCAGGAATAAATATTCGGCCCACGGATCAACCAATCTTGAAAATAGAAAGATTACGATTATAGAATTGTGGAATTATCAATCCCTCGCATGGAACATTTTCTGGACTGCCCTTGAGTTTCAGCAAAGGAAATTGAAGGAAGGCAATCCAACATGACAAAAGTTTACGATCGTCTCTACGTTGGTTCTGAAAGAGATTGTTTCCATTCTAGACCGGAATGGGCTGTGGTTCATGCGTGCAAGAATCCATGCCACGTCAATGCAGTTGGGTACAAAGGTTCACTACCAAAGAACCACCATAATTACCTTAGTCTCGAAAGAGGAGCTAATCTCTATCTGAACATTGTCGATCCAGATATTCCTCTTTTCATGCCTCAGACCTTTGTTGATTTCATGAACTTCTCCCAGAAGCATTACAGCGAAGGCATGAATCTACTGATTCACTGCAATCTTGGTGAATCAAGAGCTCCCTCTCTGGCACTGCTTTCATAGCCAAGGGGCTGCACGTGATCTCCGATAGAAGTTATGAAGAAGCACAAAAGGAGTTTCAGCTGATCTATCCCGAATACATGCCCGGCTTGGGTATCTCCAGGTATTTTACCGAGAACTGGAACGAACTGGGAAAAGAAACCTGATTAATGCAAATTGCGTGGAGTTATCAGTAAGTGGTATGGGATGTTATGAGTGAAAGATCTCAACACAGCTATGTATGCTCCAATTTGATCGATAGTATATGTGATTCGCGAAATTGGTATGTGACATCTGCTAATAAACATTCGAGACAATTCTGGACTAAGAAATAGAACCTCTTGAAATGGTGATTGTCAGTCGGGAAAGCAGCCATTTCGGCAGTATACTTACGCGAGGAGATGAAAGAACGGCGGACAAGACGAAATTCGAAAGATTCAAGAAGTGGTTTCCTGAGCAGAGGGAATACCTAAGCATAGTTAGGGACCCGGATTGTCAAGGTTTCCCAGATAGGATTCTTCTGACAATAATTGGAATAAGCAGAAAGAATCTGAAACCGTATACTGAAGATCTTTTCTCTCTTTTTAGAGATAATCAGGAATTCTCAGAACTAGTTAATGGCATTCAGGCTTACAATGAGTTCCAGGATATTCTGGACATCTCTATCAATGCGGAACTTGATTTCAAACCAAGGACCGCTGCTGAGATCCTGCGAATGCATGTATGGAACAGGCATTACTGCTTCCATGAGAGTCTCTTGTATTTGCGCGACAGCATATCGTCATGGCTGGACGGGAATATGCTCGCTTCCTTGGCATTGTTGAGACCATTTCTGGAGCTTTCTGTCTTGCACATATACCGACATGTAACTGCTGACAAGAATGGGCACGAAAAGCATCTCGAGTGGGTTCATGGAAAGAAGAACAAACCTAACTTTCATGGAATGGTTGACTTGAGTATAGAACACTTGGCAGCGGCAGAATTCTGCAATACTGAAAGGCTGAATCTGTTGAAAGAATCACTTAAAAAGGCATTCAAAAGCCTCTGCGCTTACAATCACTCTCCTCAACTCGACGAAAGCATTTCGACTATGAGCAAAGGAAATCTCTCGATCTCAGCTGAAAGTGTTCTCTTCTACCTGGTTGTGGCCAGTTCTGTCCTTAGGCAGGTAATCTTCCTGTTCGTTCTGGCGTACCCTACTTCATTGTTTCCGGTAGACAAGTACAGGAAGTGGGGTGTAAGCCCACCCGTAGGTCTCTATTTTGATGAGTATAACTATGCCGCAATTAGAGAGTTCTTAGGGGCAGAAAACATTGAAACGCTTAAGCTTCAGCTTGAGAATTGTGATGACGTTGTTGATCTCATGAGTTTCTACAATTCTTGTGAAGATCTTCCAGAGGAAACACTTAACGAGCTATGGGCCGACTTCTGCGAGCAAACGAGAATGCCAATGAACACAGGCATAACAGACAGAAAGAAACGGATTCTCCTCTCAAAGGCAGTAATAAGAGCATTACATTGGGGATCGAGTTACACAGAGAAAGATAACGAGGAAAGGATGAACAACGACAGTCTGGACTCGCTTATGAGCTCCTGGAGCAAACTGAAAGATTGGTGAGACCGTCTCTCTTCTTCTAGATTGTCAACACATTTCATGTCTATGTTTACTTTTTAGAAGTCAACTGTAGAATCCGGATGTGAGTTTTCGTCTTCATACAGTGAGTGTTATCTGTCATGTTGCGCATGAAAGACTCCTGTTACTCCTCTCGGTGTTTTGGGTTGAAATGTTCTTTTCTGGGTCGCTAGCTATTAAACACTGGTTAGGTAACAGGGAATTTCAAGAGGTTGACATCTGTCTTTTCCTGCATCAAGGGATCTTCAACGACGTGAGAAAACTGTCTGCAACGATTTCTGAGTGTTTAAGTGGTCTGCAGAGAATGCTGTAACTAAGTTCTTGCTTTCAGTAAATTACTGGCGGCTAATGGAGCAATAGATCAAATGGGTGCCTAGGTTGGTTGTATTTCGTCCAGTCTGTGAATAATCGACTGTAGTAAGACTTTGTTGAAGCAGTGGTTTCTTGTTATGATATATCGTAAACGTTTACGTATTATCCAGAAAGCAATAGCAGACTATTAGTGATATCTATGTCTCAAACGTTTACTGAGAATATCTTCGAGCTGAAAAGGAGGGGTCAAAGTGAAAAAGTTCTTGTTACTGTTTCTAGTTTCTGCGCTTCTTGTTGTTACGGCGGTATCTGCAGAGATCACTTTTTGGAAGTTTACTGACACATACGCAGATGCTACAATTCAGAGATTTGTTGATCTCTGGAATGAAGAAAACCCGGACAAGAAAGTGGTATTTGAGACTTTCCCCTGGGGAGACTACACTGGGACTAAGCTCACCACTGCCTTTGCAACTGGCAAAGGACCTGATGTTTTCTTCATAAGTCCAGGTGATTTTCTCAGATACGTCAATGCTGGAATTGCTCTGCCGCTCAGTGAATACTTGACTGCAGATATCATTTCGGACTTCTTGCCCGAGACGATTGAAGCTGTAACTGTTGGAGGGGAAATATATGCCCTTCCACTTGAAATGGAGCCAGTAGCTTTGTTTTACAACAAGACTGCTTTCGAAGAGAAGGGGATCGCCCAGCCTCAAGATTGGGCGGAGTTGACGGAAATTGCAGCAAAACTTAAAACTCCCAACCGCCACGGAATCATCGTTGAAGTTGCACCTGGCTACTATCAGAACTTCACATGGTATCCGTTCCTGTGGACTGCGGGTGGAGACGTCGTAGACGAAAACTGGGAGAAATCGACATTCGATTCAGAGGGCGCCGTTGCTGCTCTTGATCTTTGGGGATCATTTGTCAAAGAAGAGTTGGCTCCGTCCTCGCTTCCAGCTGGAGCGAATGATATTGGTATATTCGGAAACGGGCTTGCCGACATGATCGTCTGTGGATTCTGGGGCGTCAAGCAATTACAGACAGAATTCCCTGAATTCGACTTTGGGGTATTTCCAATTCCTCCTTACGAAAAGGGAGGAGAGAGCATCAGCGTATATGGTGGTTGGAAGATGATGCTAAATGCCAGAGGAGAGAACACAGACATAGCCGCCGAGTTTGCCAAATGGCTGGTAGCAGAGCAGATAGACTTCCCGCTTGACTGGTGTACAGTAACTAATAGTAAGTTCTCACCCAGATACTCTGTTCTCGATGCAGGGGAAGTGTTCTACAGTACTCCACCAAATGATGTATTTCTGGAGATTCTGAAGACGTCGAAGTCGGAGCCGACATTCACTCCGGAAATGGTTAAGGCCGTATCGGACGCTTTGCAAGCCGTTATGTTTGCAGGCATGGATCCCAAGGCTGCTGCAAAAGGGGCTTCTGCGGCTATCGATGCATATCTTAGTAGATACACAGGTGGAGTTCCCGGAAAGTAAGTGAATTTTCTTGGCCCGGGATTGAATCCCGGGCTGGTTTTTCGGGAGGATTGCTGTGAATAGAAAAAACCGGGAAAGACTGGTTGGATACACTTTTATAGGTCCAGACATAACTGGACTGATAATTTTCGCGATTGTCCCTGCTATTGTAGCTCTTGTAATAAGCTTCTTTTCTTGGAATGGCTTAAGTGATATGCTCTTTGTCGGTCTGGACAATTACAGGACAATGTTTCAAGACCCACAGTGGCGAAACAGTATCCTTGTGACTCTAAAGTACTCGGTCTTCTTTGTTCCGTTGAACTTCGTATTTGCTCTTCTCTTGGCAATGCTTGTTCAGAAGCCGGGGCCTGGAATAGGGCTTTTCAGGGCCATTTTCTTTGCGCCCACCGCCATGTCTATGGTTGCGGTTTCTTTCGTCTGGAAATACATGTTTCAGCCTTATGGTTTCGTCAACTACTTTCTGTCATTCTTTGGAATAACTAGACAACCACTTCTTGGCTCTATGTCTCAAGCTCTTTACAGCATTGCTGTGGTTAGTCTATACATGAGTGTTGGCTACTACATGGTAATCTTTCTTGCAGGCCTGAACGAGATTTCGAATGAATACTATGAAGCTGCTGAAATAGATGGTGCGTCAGGTGTACAAAAGTTCTTTAGCATTACTCTTCCTCTGTTGAAACCAACTGTCGCTTTTGTTCTCGTAATGACTTTTTTGCAGAGCTTCCAGGTTTTCGACCAGATATACATCCTTACAGGGGGAGGTCCATTCTACAGTACTTCAACAGCGGCATTCTACATCTATTACACTGCTTTTAACATGTACCAGTTCGGTTACTCATCGGCTCAGGCTTTCACGCTATTTGCGATTCTTCTTGGAGTATCTTATTTCATGCTGAGAGCACTGAGAGGCGGTAACGTCTCCACAGGATCGTGAGGGGGTAATTATGAAGACCAGAAGAGTGAAGGGAATTCTGAGGTATTTTTTGCTAGTGATTCTAGCGATGTTCTTCCTCTTTCCAATCTATTGGATGTTCGTGAGTTCTCTGAAGTCACCTAGCGAGATCTTCGCTTTCCCACCGAAACTAATCCCCGAGAACCCGGTGTGGTCAAACTATACAAAGGTATTTTCGCAAGTGCCTTTCGCCAGATACATGCTAAACACTTTCTTTGTTGCCTCCGTTGTTACTATAGTTGCACTTCTTCTTCACTCAATGGCCGCATATTCACTGGCGAGACTCAATTATCGAGGCAGAAATTTTCTATTTATTCTTGTGATCAGTACTCTGATGATTCCGTTTTCTGCAATCCTAATCCCGCTGTTTCTTATTGTAAGAAACTTCGGCTGGATCGACTCTTACAGAGGGCTTATAATACCGGCTATTCCCCACGCTTTCGGGATTTTCTTTTTGAGGCAGTTCTATCTGGGGTTCCCTAGAGAACTAGAAGAAGCGGCGATAATTGACGGAAGCGGATTGGTGAGGGTTTTCTTCAAGATCGTACTGCCGCTCTCAAAGCCCGTGCTCTCGGCACTTGCGGTCTTCTTTTTCCTTGCGAACTGGAATTCATTCATGTGGCCGCTTGTGATAATTAATTCGCCGCAAATGAGGACAGTGCAACTGGGAATCGCCCAGTATGGTGGAGAGTATAATAATCCATGGGCTATTCAACTGGCTGCTTGCACGGTAGCTCTTATTCCCACTTTGATAGTATTTGTGGTATTGCAGAAACAGTTAATGCAGAGCATAAAAATGACCGGAATGAAACTCTGATTGGAGGAGGAATCGTTGGCGCGAAGGGTTACCATAAAAGCAATTGCCGAAGAACTGGGTGTCTCGGTAGCTTCTGTTTCAAGAGCTCTTAACGGGAAGGGTGAAGTTGGTCAGACTCTGGAGAAGAGAATTTTGCAGAAGGCAGATGAACTTGGATATATAGCCAACTATTCTGCCAGGAGCCTCAAGCATCAGAAGACAAATCTTATAGGCGTGCTGGTTCCGGACACATTCAACCCATTCTTTGCACATTTTGTGACAAAGATAGAAGAGCTTCTGTATGATTCTGGATATGAGATACTGCTTTCTACGACAAGGGAGTCTCTTGAGAAGGAACGTGAGTATCTTGAGATAATGGTCTCCAAGAACGTTACCGGTATCCTTGCAGCGCCTGTGGATAGAACCGGTAATGTTTCAATCTACAAGAGGGTGAAAGGGATGGATATCCCTATAGTCTTCTTTGATCGAAACGTTGAAGGGCTTGGTGTAAGTCAGGTGAATGTGGACAACAGAAGCGCGGTCTACAAGATAGTTAGATACTTGTACCGTAAGGGTCATAGAAGAATTGCTTTTGTAGAGAGTGTTCCCAACACATCAATGGGAGAAGAGAGATTAGCTGGCTACAGAGAGGCAATGAAGGATTTTGGTCTCAGTAAAGAATTCAGCCTCGAAAGATTCGGATTATTCATAGAAAAGGATGTCAAGTCCCAAACTACTGAAATCCTCTCTCATAGACCAACGGCACTCATAACCGGTAACCTTGTCATAACAAAGGCTTTTCTTCAGGCATTGAAAACCCTTCGGGTAGAGATTCCACAAGAACTTTCGTTTGTTTCCTTTGACGACATTGAATGGCTTGAAGTAACGTCTCCGCCAATTACTGCATTCCGACAGCCCATCGAGTCCTTGGCGATGAACGCCGTGGCACTTTTGAAAAGAGAGATGAGGAACAATGAATCAAACTCTCAAATCGTAGTCGTCGAAGGTGAATTGATAATTCGTGATTCAGTTAATGATCTCTCTTCAGAAAAGCAAGGAGGTTGATTTCATGATAAGAGTAGCGGTACTCCTATTAAGCGTGGTGTTGATTTGCTCGTTTCTCCTTGCCACATCTCTTAAGGATGTTTCAGAACTGGAAATGGTAGCAAAGCTTACAGGCCCCAACGCAATCAACAACACGCTCAAGTATGACGTCTTCGGAACCGATCTTGGTCACAGTTTCAACGATGGTGAGATCACATTCTTTGTTTTTGGTGACACTTTTGGAATCAACAACACAAACTGGCGCAAGAATGTTATGGCATTCACCACCGACCAAGATCCAAGTGACGGTATCATTTTTGAAGGGTTCATAACAGGTGATGGAGGTTCGACATACGAATTTTCCGAAAACAAAATCAAACTCAATGTCCGAAAAGGAGCCGATTTATGGTCTAGTGTTGATCTCGCGCCGAAACTTCTGAAATCGCAGCTACCCGGAGGATGGTCAATAGAAACAAGAATCGAAAGCAACTCTGCTCCTGTTGGAGCAACGAATTTGTGTGGATTACTTTTCTTCAGCGGAATGCGGAGTTGGATTATGTGGGGCCATTTGGGCAACAGGACAATGGAAGCTAGCGGAATCATCGGAGGAGAATTCGTTAAAATCGCTGAAGTGAACTCCTTATATCCATACCTGAGAATTGAAAACAGGTTATTCTCCAATGTTTACGTCTTCAGCTACAGCCAGGATGGAAAGAACTGGATTGAAGCGGGCTCTTTCGATGACAAAGAGGGCTTTCTGAATTCGGCAAGGTATGGGATTGGCGCAAAAGAGTGGGGCACTTCCGAGTATGAAGTGATCTTTGCGGATATTACCGAGAATTCTGTGAACTTTGCAGCGCAAGAGCTTCGCGAAGCCTTCTACTGGGGAGGACCAGAAGAATCTTCCGGAGCAGCAAAAGAACTGATTCATTCAATGCCCGGAAATATTACCGCGATTCCTACTAACGGAGTAGCGGTGAACTCCAAACTGTATATCCACTATATGATGGTCAACCGCTGGGGGGAACCGGGGAGGTGGAACACGAGCTATTCTGGACTGGCGGTTTCAGAGAACGGCGGACAGACCTGGGAAATACTTGACTCAGTGAAATGGAGTTCGGAGAGTAACTTTGCCCAGGTAGGCATTGCGAAGGCTTCCCAATGGCTAAAGATTCCTGATGGATGTGACGTGAACAGTGATACTTTATTCTTCTTTGGCATCCCTAGCGGAAGGTTCGGTGGAGTCAAATTAATGAAAGTGAATGGCGAAGAAATAGAGAAAATTGGTGCGTATGAATACTTCTCAGGCTTAGATAACTCAGGAATTCCTCAGTGGTCAGGAAAAGAAGAAGACGCAGCGATAATTATTGACGCTCCAGTTGGCGAATGTTCTGCAATGTACAATCACTTCCTCGGGAAGTGGATAATAACTTATTTGAATGAGCACAGTCACGATCTTGAGATAAGAGAATCTGCCAATCCATGGGGGCCCTGGAGTAAACCATATCAGCTTGTTTCTTCCAGGGAGTATCCGGGCTTGTACGGGGCCTTTTTGAATCCTCTGTTAGTTGAAAACGAAGGAGAGCACATTTACTTCATTATGTCATTATGGATGCCATACAACGTCTATTTAATGAAAGCCAGATTAGTCAGATAGGAGGTTTAGGATGGACTTTTCTAGAGGAACTCTTAGAAACCTGATGACACTAAAAGATGCAAGGAGAGGAAGAATATCATCTTACGATGAAAGCGGCGGCAACAGGGACTGGAAAGCAATAGCAGCAGGAGAGACATTGGTTCTGGGAGAAATTGAAGGACCAGGAGTTGTCAGCCATATTTGGATGACATTCAGGTCTACTGAGAAGCACTTCTTGCGCAAGGGCATACTCCGGGTCTTCTGGGATGACGAAAGTGCGCCAAGTGTTGAGACTCCAATAGGGGATTTTTTCGGTGCCGGTCATGGGAAGACAGTTAACTTCTCTTCGCTGCCCATACAAATGTCGCCCGAAGATGGTCGTGGATTCAACTGCTTCTTTCCTATGCCATTCAGAAAAAGGGCACGGATAGAAATTACTAACGAGAATTCTTCCCAAGATCTTGTTGCCTATTACTATATTGATTACGAACTCTGGCCAAAGTTGCCAGAGAACATAGCTTACTTCCATGCGCAATGGCGAAGAAAGCAGGGCGTTTCGAGAGATGAAAGTGTTCTGGTGAAGACACTTGCTCCCGATAATCTAAAGGATTTCGCTCTGGAGCCGTTTGTAGCGAACAACATTTTCGAGTTTCAAGGCCAGAACAAGACCGGCAGGAACAACTACGTCGTTCTTGATGCTCAAGGCAAAGGTCATTACGTCGGTTGCTTCTTCTATGTTCATAACATGCGAGAGACAGATCAGTGGGATTGGTACGGAGAAGGCGACGACATGATTTTCATCGATGACGATTCGTGGCCACCTTCCCTCCACGGTACGGGCACTGAAGATTACTTCAGTATGGCCTGGTGTCCATCTCAGAGATATGCGTCAGATTACTTTGGACTGGTACTTCCGGGAGACAGCAACTGGAAGGGTTACATGAGCATGTACAGATTTCATATAGAGGATCCGATTTATTTCAGCAAGTCGTTGAAAGTAACCATAGAAAAGGGGCATAACAACAATCGCTTTGACGACTATTCATCTGTTGCTTTCTGGTACCAGGCAGAACCTCACAAAAGTTTCGAATCACTGCTGCCACCTGAAGATAGGTTGCCCTATGCTGATTAGGAGTGAATTAATTCGACGATCACTCGATCTTTGAGCGATTTTCGGTGCTGTCCGAATTCATTGACTGCGATTCCCCAGAAGCAAGCAGAAGGGTCAAGTTGCTGCTCCTGTTATTCCTGTAAAGAAATTCGATAAGCGCGTTCTTTTGGAATGACTATTATTAGTACTAGCAACTGAAAACAGCATTTCTTGAACCCATTAGAATCGTTTCTTGGAGTTCTGTCTTTTCTTTGACTCCGCTGTGATAGTTGTCGGCCATTTCAGCGCGGTAGTTGCTTCGGGAAGGCGAATGCCCTGAGGAGAAGAAAGGCAAAGGCTTGAGGAAGTGGTTTCCTCAGCAAAAAAAGGAGTATCTTGACAAAGATTGAGACTGAGACCCAGATCGCCATGATTCAGTTGAAAGACATCATCAGCAGATAACTGACAAAGAAGTCTTTTCCACAGTCTAGCAGTACTATCGCATAGGGATCTTGAGAGACACTCCTCCTCTATCGAGTCCACCTCTTTCACTATCAAGGAAAGGGAACAATCAAGGCTGATCAGGATTGTCTTCCTGAGTAATCGGGTTCTTGGAGGCAATGTTTTTCCATTCACATTTACAGTGAGTAAGATGCTTGCTTAGCTTCGACATTTCTGCGAACGTCAGAACCGAATTCTCTTCAAAGGATGCCGGAGATTTCTATGGTTCGTTTCTCGTCTGACTCAGTCAGCCAGCGTCCCAGAGCGGAGATGCATGTCTGATGACAGAAAAAGGGCATCCTGCATGATAAATGGGAGAGTGCGTTTTCGGTGGTCGAATGCAAGTGCTGCAAATACTGCGACTGATCACCGAGAATTGATTACACGTTACACGAAACTCTTGTCACTTCAGAATGTATATCTGGTATCACTTCAATGTTAACGTTGATAAAAGCATTAAAATTACTATGATTATGGCATGCGATTGCGTCGATCACTTTTTGCTCAAAGAATTTGCGGCCACTTGGGGCGATAGAAATGTATGGACAAGTTGATCGAAATATTGACTGAGAACAGTTCCGATTACGTTGTCCTTCTCGACAGCGACGGGAAGATCTTAGGAGTAAATCCAAAGGTGACCGAGAGTCTTGGTTATGAGGAATCGGATTTGCTGGGGAAGCCAGTTGCGTTTCTCTATCCGGAGAGCGTTTTCCCTCGTGCAGAAGAGGTGGTTAGAGAGATGCTCGTTGGAAGTGAAAGGCGTTGTGAACTCCTGATGATTAATAATCGAGGAAAAATACATTATGTGGAGACAAGGATACATTCCTACCCCGGAAACAAATAAATAGGGTCAGACTC
>NPIE01004602.1_pt1 | contig 16447 bp, 14 predicted proteins | sample 8637661 | NCBI WGS metagenome assembly NPIE01 (sample SAMN07420842, study PRJNA396082) | bioreactor metagenome | isolation source: sample BA12 brine-fed electro-methanogenic bioreactor BA | place: Japan: Kochi | collected 2016-12-09 | reverse complement strand
GGAGGTGACCCTGTCGTGCGCCGAAGGGGACGAAGGGAAGATCTACGCCGGCCTTCTCGACTTCGAGGAGGCCGAGGTCAACCTCGAGGACCTGCCCGAGACCCGGACCCGGATCATGATGAACATCGCCAGCCCGGCCGCAGCCTTTCGCTGGTGGCGGCTTCCCTGCAAGGGCATCGGGCTGGCGCGCATGGAATTCATCATCAACGGCAGCATTCAGGTCCACCCCATGGCCCTGATCGAGTACGACAAGCTCGAGGACAAGGAGGCCCGGAAGAAGATCCGCGACCTGACCCGTCATTACGCCGACAAGACCGAGTACTTCGTCGACCAGCTCGCCCAGGGGATAGCCACCATCGCCGCCAGCCAGTACCCCGAGCCGGTGATCGTGCGCATGAGCGACTTCAAGACCAACGAGTACGCCGACCTGATCGGCGGCCGCCAGTTCGAGTTTGCCGAGGACAATCCGATGCTCGGCTTCCGCGGCGCCTCGCGCTACTACAGCGACCGCTACCGGGCCGGCTTCGCCCTGGAATGTGCCGCCATCAAGCGGGTGCGCGAGACCATCGGGCTCGACAACGTGATCGTGATGATCCCCTTCTGCCGCACCCTCCGGGAGGCCGACCGGGTGCTCGAGGTGCTTGCCGAAAACGGCCTGGTGCGGGGCCAACGGGGGCTGGAAATCTACGTGATGGTGGAGATCCCGTCCAACGTGATCCTCGCCGAAAAGTTCGCCGAGCGCTTCGACGGTTTCTCCATCGGTTCCAACGACCTGACCCAGCTCACCCTCGGTGTCGACCGCGACTCGGCGATTCTCAAGGAGCTCTTCGACGAGCGCGACGAGGCGGTCAAAACCTCCATCCGCCAAGCGATCCGGGCGGCCAAGAAGAGCGCCACCAAAATCGGCATCTGCGGCCAGGCGCCGAGCGACTATCCCGACTTCGCCGCCTTTCTGGTCGAGGAGGGGATCGACTCGATTTCGCTCAATCCCGACAGCGTGATCGGCGCCCTGCGCCGGGTGGCCGAGGTGGAGCAGGGGCTTTCCTGAACGGGCAAGCCTCGCGCGGCGACTCACCGGCCGCCGAATTTGAGGTGGTCGCGGATCCTGCGCAGGCCGACCAGACCGCGCCGGCGCACCACTTCCAGGGGGCTCTGGCCGCCGAAACTGGAGTCCGGGGTCCGAATCCAGTTTCGGCGGAAGCCGGACGAATCCGGGTAGGCTTCCCGTAGCGCCCGGTCGATGGCGAGCAGGTGTCCGGCCCGCTCCAGCAGTTGCGGATGGTCGGCCAGCGGCTCGCCTTCACGGTAGCGGTCGAGCGCTCCCGGGTCGGACAGTCCCAACAGCAGCTGGCGCTCCGCCAGGCTCAGGTGCCAGTAATCGAACAGGGCGGTAATCGCTTCGGCCAGGGCCCGGCGGGCCTCAGGCTCGCGCAGGCCGGATAGCAGAGAGGGATTCATTCTTTTTCCTCCACTTAGATCTCGATCTTCGGATCGGAAATTTACATTAAATAAATATCTTCCAGGCTTCTATCTTTTTTAACAGGTCGGGCGGCGAAATCCAGTCCCGGAAAAAATCCCTGCCCGGCCTCGAATCGGAAAAATGGGGCTATCGGCTTGCCCTTCCGGCGCTTTCTGGTTTTCTTAGGGGTAGGCTTTTTTTATATATGAGGCAAATTTTTTCCAAGGAGGTGCACGCATGCGAGGTGGTTGGATTGTGTCGGCGCTGGCGATCAGCGGCCTGCTTCTCGGGCTGCCCGAATTCGCCCGGGCAGGCGCGGTTGTGCAAATCAGTGAAGATTCGAAGATCGATCTGGGCTTTCGGCTCCAGGCCCTGTACCTGAACACCGATGAAGACCTCGACGGCGACGGCGATTTCGAGGACTTCGACGATTTCCGGATTCGCCGGGCGCGAATCCGCCTGGGGGCCGACATCACCCGGTGGGTGAGCATGTTTCTGCAGACCGAATTTGCCGAGGAGGCCGGCACCGGCGCCGACATGCGGATCATCGATGCCTTCGTCACCCTCAAACCCCATAAGCTCGCCTATCTGTACCTGGGGGAAAACATGGCCCCGGTGCTTCGGCAGAACCTGACCAGTTCGGGCGGCCTGATGGCCGTCGACCGGCCGGCGGTCATCTACAAGAACCTGACCTGGGGGACCCGGGCGCTTCGGTCGATTACGCCATGTGGACCCTGGATGCCTTTGCCGACTATCCGGTGGGACCGGGCTGCCTGACCCTGGAGGCCGCCTACATCAACCTCGATCTCGACGGCGCCGGACCCCTCTCCGCCACCGGAACCCCCGCCAAAAATTCCGAAGGGGATGGGTTTTATTTTCAGGCCGGCTACTTTTTCCAGAACATGGATCCGGCCTGGCTCAACAATTTCCAGCCCTGGTTCGACTTCGAAACCTGGGACAGCGACGGCGCGGGCGACCGCGGCCGTTTCGACAATTTCCGCATCGGCCTGAGCTATTTCCTCAAGGGGCACAACGCCAACATCAAGATCGGCTATGAAGTCTTCGATGCCGATCGGGACTTCACCGGCACCAGCGAGGATTCCATCGAAACCTTTGTTTCCGGGGTCTACGTTACCTATTGAGCGAGGAGCTGCAAGCAGCATGGATAAGAATCGCTGGTTGGCGCGGTTGCGGGAAGGCGCTGGCGTCGCCCCGGTCGGCAGAGTCCTGCTGGTATTTTTCCTGGCGACCGGTCTGGCCGAGACGGTCGACTCTCCCCTTCTGGAGCGCTTCCAGGTGATTTACCGACAGCTGCGGAACGACGTCGGGGCCAGTCTGCTGCCCCCGGCCGCCGTGGAGAGCCCGTCGGAAAACAAAAATTTCTTCCAGATCCGCACCGTTCCCGAGGATCTCAGTCGGGGAAAAGTCGAGTAACCCTTTGCCACGAACCAAAAGGCCGCTCCACCTCGCGGAACGGCCTTTCGCAATGAGGTAGTCGGTCCGGATCAGATCTGAAAATCGTATGGAGGGTCGCTTTTCGAACGGCCGGCCGCCGCTTCTTCACAGATCTCGCGCGACCAGACCTGCCAGCCCTGGCCGACCTTAACGTTGAAGTAACCATGGTTACAGGAAAGGATTTTGCCGACCTGGTGGGATTTCTGGTTTTCCAGCATTTTATCCTTACCGTCGGACGCCAACTCGCAGATGTTTTGGTAATCGAGGCGGGTCATGATTGCACTCCTTTCTTTTTCCGGTACAGGAGCTTGATTGCCGCTTGGCCCATTTCTCATCTTTAATTATACTACCCTTTGCCAGACCGTTGAACTGCGATGAACAAAAATGAACAATGGAGGAACGGGCATGAAGGCACCATGGTGGTTGGGCCTATTGGGACTGCTCGCCTGGGGGCATCTGGGCGGCTGCACGTGGGTTGCGCCGGCGCCGACCCGGGCTGTGCCCGAGGCGGAACTGGTGGAAGTGGCGCGGATTTCCCGGCAGTGGACCGGGCTGGCGATTTCCGAAACGGGCCGGATGTTCGTCAATTTTCCCCGCTGGTCGGGCAACCCCTGGTGGGCGGGGGAGGCGGAGGTCTTTCCTTCGGTGGGCGAGGTCCTGAGCCACGGCCGGATCGAGCCCTACCCCGACGATTTCTGGAATCGCTGGGACCCCGGCATGGACCCCGGCAAACACCTGGTCTGCGTGCAGAGCGTGCACGTCGACGATAACAACCACCTGTGGATTCTCGACGCCGCCAACCCCCGGTTCGAGGGGACGGTCGAGGGGGGACCCAAGCTGATCGAGATCGATCTCGCAACCGACAGCATGGTTCAGGTCTATTTCTTCGATGCCGCTACCGCGCCCGTGAGCAGTTATCTCAACGACGTTCGGGTTGACACCCGCCGCCGGGTCGCCTACCTGACCGATTCAGGGGCCGGGGCGCTGGTCCTGCTCGATCTGAAGACCGGCCAGAGCCGGCGCCTGCTCGACGATCACCCCTCCACCCACGCCGAAGACGTGACCCTGATCATCGACGGCAACAAATGGCTCCGGCCCGACGGCGGCAAGCCCCAGATCCATGCCGACGGCATCGCCCTGGATCCCGAGGGCGAATATCTCTATTACCAGGCCCTCACCGGACGCAGCCTCTACCGCATCGCCACCCGCTGGCTGCGCGAGGAAGGCCTCAGTTCCGAGCAACTGGCGGACAAGGTCGAGTTTCTCGGCAGAACCGGTGCCGCCGACGGCCTTCTCTACGGGCCGGACGGCCGGATCTATCTGTCGGCCCTGGAGCACAACGCCGTCCGGGCCTACACCCCGGGAGGCGAGCTGGTTACCGTCGCCAGGGGGCCCGAGCTGGCCTGGCCCGACAGCTTTGCCGTCGGCCCCGACGGCGCGGTCTACGTGACCACCTCGCAGATTCACCGCATGCCGCATCCCCGCGAGGCGTACAAGATCTTCAAACTCGAAAGGAGCGATTGAGATGGACTATCAGATGATCCATAGCTGCATCCGGGTGCTCGACCTGGAAAAATCCGAAAATTTTTATACGAAAGCCTTCGGCTTTGAAATCGCCCGCCGCCGCGATTTTCCCGACTACAAGTTCACTCTCAGCTACCTCAGGGCTCCCGGGGGGGATTTCGAGCTGGAATTGACCTACAATTACGATCAGAAGGAGCCCTACCTGCTCGGCAATGGCTATTCGCACCTGGCGGTGGGGGTGAAGGACCTGGAAGGCTCGCACAAGCGGCATTCGGAAATGGGGCTCGATCCCAAGCCGCTCAAGGGGCTGGCCGGGGGCCCGGCGAGATTTTACTTTGTCGCCGATCCCGACGGCTACATGGTCGAGGTGGTCCGGGTCGACTGACGCCCTGCAGCAGCCTGGATCCGGCGACCTGATGCAAGAATGGCCATCCCGGGGATGGCCATTCTTGGTTTACTAATCCGGCTGTTTGGTCGGATCCGGATACAGAAAACCCGCCAGCGCAATGAGCGCCATTCCGCTGACGAAAAGGCTCCCCGACAGCGTCTCGACCAATCCTGCCACGGCAAACAGCATCCACTCGGTAAATCCCCAGCACGCCAGAACCAGGGCGGCGACCGCCAGGCGCAGCAACTTCTGCAGGGCTGTGCGGGATCGACCCCCGCTTGATTTTCCCCGATCGACAGGATCCATGGCCGTGCTTACAGAGCGCGCACCTCCCAGCCGCCGCCGAGGGCCTTGATCAGCAGGACGCTGGTCTGCAGCCGCTGGCCGAGAATCTGTACCGCGTTCCGTTCGGTTTGCAGGGCGGTGCGCTGGGTGTCCACCACTTCCAGGTAACTCACCAGGCCGGCCCGGTAGCGCTTGTCGGAGATGTCGGAGGCCTGTTGCGACGCCTCCACGGAGCGGCTCAGGGCCTCGGCCTGTTCCGCCAGGATGCGCAGCCCGGCCAGGGCGTCCTCGACCTCGGCGAAGGCGACCAGTACCTGCTGGCGGTATCGGGCCACGGCCTCTTCGTGGGCAGCCCGGGTCCGTTTCAGATTGGCGGAATTGCGCCCCGCCTCAAAGATCGGCAGCGAGATCGCCGGACCCAGCGCCCAGGTGCGGTTGTTCCAGTCGAACAGCGCGGATGCTTCGGCGCTGGCGTAGCCGGCGCTGCCGGTCAGGCTGAAGGCCGGGAAAAATGCGGTTTTGGCGACGCCGATGCGGGCGTTGGCGGCGGCCATCTGCCGCTCGGCGGCGGCAACGTCCGGACGCCGCTCCAGAAGGCTTGAAGGGAGTCCCGGCGCCACCGCCGGCGGAGTCAGATCGAGCGGGGCCGAGGCCAGGGAAAATTCGGAGGCCGGTTGACCTGCCAGCACGGCCAGGGCGTGCTCCAGTTCGCTGCGCTGCTTTTCCAGGCCGACCGCTTCGGCCTGGGTGGAGGCCAGTTCGGTCTCCGCCCGGGAGACATCGAGTTGCCCGACCTCGCCGTTTTTGAACAGACTGTTGACCAGGCCGAGGTTTTCCCGGCGCAGTTCGACGGTGCGCTGCAGCAGCTCGATTTCGGCATCGAGAGAGCGCAGGGCAAAGTAGTTGCGGGCGACCTCGGCCTGCAGGGAAAGAAGCAGGCTCTGGTAATCGGCCTCGCTGGCCTGGGCATCGGCCCGGGAGGCTTCGATCGAACGGCGCACCCGCCCCCAGAGATCGATCTCGTAGCTCAGGTCCAGAGGGATGTTGTAATAATTGAAAGTAATGGCACTTGGCCCGCTAGAGCCAAGGCCGAACTGGTCGAGAGAGAACCTGGAGCGTAGCGCCGAGGCGTTCAGGTCGACCCGCGGCACCTGGTCGGCCTCGTCGATGCGGGCGATGGCCCGTGCCTGGGCCACCCGGGCAAAGGCCGCCGCAAGGTCCTGGTTGGCGGCGGTGGCCTGCTCCTCCAGGTTGTTCAGGACCGGGTCGCCATAGATCTGCCACCATTTCCCGCGGGGTACCTGGTCCTGGGGCGTGGCTGTCTTCCAGGGAGCATCCTCCTTGAAGGTGAGGGGGATGGCCGTATCGGGCTTTACGTAGTTGGGACCGAGGGTGCAGCCGGCGAGGAAAAGGCCTAGAATGGCAACAAAATATCTCTTGAACGGATGTCTTTTCATGTTGTTGTGTCTTTCATTGTTCACCATGGAGGCTATGTAGGGGCGATCCTTGTGCCTGCGCGCTGGAGCGCTTCGGCGCACAAGCGTGATCGCCCTGGGCGAATACGAGATTTGCCCCTACCCTGACCCTTTAGCGAGAACAGTCACAGAAACCTCTGGGGTCTCATCCCGCTGCGGTTGCCGGCGCCGGGCCAGCAGCAGATAGACCGCCGGGATGACAAACAGGGTCAGCACCGTCCCCAACGACAGGCCGCCGACGATGACCCAGCCGATCTGGGAACGGCTCTCCGCCCCGGCGCCATGGGCCAGGGCCAGGGGCACGGTGCCGAGCACCATGGCGCCGGTGGTCATCAGGATCGGCCGCAGCCGCAGGGTCGCGGCATCGAGGACCGCCTCCAGCTTGCTCTTGCCCTGCTCCTGCAACTGGTTGGCGAACTCGACGATGAGGATGCCGTGCTTGGTGATCAGCCCGACCAGGGTGATCAGCCCGACCTGGCTGTAGATGCTGAGGGTGTTGCCGGTGTAGTAGAGGGCCAGCAGGGCACCGGCCATCGACAGCGGCACGGTGAAGAGGATGATCAGCGGATCGACGAATGATTCGAACTGGGCGGCCATCATCAGGTAGATCATGATCAGCGCCAGGGCGAAGGTCAGCAGCAGGCCGGAGCTGCTGTCCTTGAATTCCCGCGACTGCCCCTGGTAATCGATGCGGGCGGTTTCCGGCAGAAGCCGCGCCGCCGCCTCTTCCAGGTAGGCGAGCGCCTCGCCCTGGGAATAGCCGGGGGCCAGGTTGGCGCTGATAATCGCCGCGCGGCTGCGGTTGAAGTGGTTCAGCGACTGGGCGGTGACCCCTTCGTTGATCGTCACCAGGTTCGCCAGGGGAATCATCTGGCCACCGGCGCTGCGCACGTGAATCCGGTTCAAATCCTCCGGAGTGGCGCGCAGTTCATCCTCGGTCTTGACGATGACATCATACTGCTCGCCGTCCATCTTGAAGCGGGTCACGTCCCGCCCGCCCATCATGGTTTCGATGGTGCGGCCGATGGTCGCGACATTGACGCCGAGATCGGCGGCCTTGTCCCGATCGACCTGCAGCCGCAGTTCGGGGGAGTTCAGCTTGAGGTCGGTGCGCGCGGCGAGAATCCGCGGGTTCTTGCGCACCTCGGCCATCAGCTGGTTGATCTGGTCATTGAGGTCGGTGTAGGAGTCGGTCGTCTTGACCACGAACTGCACCGGCTGATCCATGAACGGCTGACCGAGAGAGGGCGGGGTGATCGGGAAGCCGAGCACGCCGGGGATGCCGAACAGTTGCGGGCCCAGCTCACCGGCAATCTGCAGCGAGGAACGCTCGCGCTCCTCCCAGTCCTTCAGCTCGACAAACGAGATCCCCTCGGTCACCTTGCCGCTGAACCCGGTGGTGGCGAAGACGCCGCTGTTCTCCGGCACCTTCTGCAGCAACCCCTCGGCCTGTTTCAGATAGTGGTCGGTGTACTCCAGATTGGCGCCGTCCGGGGCGATGACAAAGGTCATGAACACACCCCGGTCTTCCAGCGGCGACATCTCCGACGGCAGACTCCGGAACAGCAGCCAGGAGCCGGCCCCGGCGACCAGGGCGATGGTCAGCCCGACCAGCACGGTCTTTAACGACCAGCCGAGAATCCGCCGGTAGCCCTGTTCGATTCTGTTGAAAAAGGCCTCCATCAGGTTGAACAGTCTGTTGTGCGACTGCTGATGGCGCAGCATCCTGGCGCACATCATCGGCGTCAGGGTCAGGGCGACAAAGCCGGAGACGATCACCGCCCCGGCCAGGGTCAGGGCGAACTCGGTGAACAGCTTGCCGGTTCGCCCTTCCATCATCGCCACCGGCACATAGACCGCGGCCAGGGTCAGGGTCATCAGGATGACGGCGAAACCGATCTCCTGCATCCCCTTGATCGCCGCCTTGGCCGGGGTCAGCCCCCTTTCCACGTGGCGGTGGACGTTCTCCAGCACCACGATGGCGTCGTCGACCACCAGCCCGACCGCCAGCACCATGGCCAGCAGGGTCAGGGTGTTGATGGAGAAGCCGAGGGCCCACATCAGGGCGAAGGAGCCGACCAGCGACACCGGAATGGTCACCAGCGGAATCAGGGTCGAACGCACGCTGCGCAGAAAGATGAAGATGATCAGCAGCACCAGGGCGACCGCCTCGAAAATCGAGCTGAAAACGTTGTCGATGGAGCGCTCGATAAAGATCGAGCTGTCATAGACGATCCGCGTTTTCATTCCCTCCGGCAGCGACGCCTGGAGTTCGGGAACCAATCTCCGCAGGGCCTGGGAGATCTCCAGCGGGTTGGCCACCGACTGCTTGACCAGCCCCAGGGCCACCGCCCGGCCGCCGTTGTAGCGCAGGCTCTGACGCACCGACTCCGGGCCGATCTCGGCCCGGCCGACGTCTTTGAGGCGCACCAGGGTCTCGCCCGATTTGCGCACGATGATATTTTCAAAGGCTTCCGGGCTGTTCAGGCTGGTGTCGGAGAGGACGGTGAATTCGCGGGTGGCGCTCTCCAGCCGGCCGCCGGGCACTTCGATGTTCTGCGCCCGGATCGCGTCCTCGACATCCTGCGGGGTGACCTGGCGCGCCGCCAGCAGCGCCGGATCGAGCCAGATGCGCATCGAATACTTGCGTGCCCCGATGACCTGCGCCTCGGCGACACCTGGAATCATCTCGACCTGGTCGGTGACGTAGCGTTCGACGTAATCGGTGATCTCCTCGTTGCTGTGCTGGTCGCTGGAAAAGGCCATATAGATGATCGGCGAGGCGTCGGCCTCGACCTTGGCGATGACCGGCTCCTCGATATCCAGCGGCAGATCGGCCCGCACCCGGCCGACCCGGTCGCGCACCTCGGCTGCGGCATCGTCGGCATTGCGCTCCATTTTAAAGACGATGCTGATCTGGCTGCGCTCCTGCAGACTCTCGGAGGTGATGGTCTTGATCCCCTCGATCCCCGAGAGGCTGTCTTCGATCACCGTGGTGACTTCGGTTTCGATGATGTCGGGGCTGGCGCCCTGGTAGATGGTGGTCACCGAAACCGTCGGTTCGTCGATATTCGGATATTCGCGCACGGTCAGCCGGTCATAGGCGACCAGGCCGATCAGCACGATCAGCAGGCTCATGACCGTCGCCAGCACCGGGCGCTTGATGCTTATTTCTGAGAGTTGCATGGGGTCGATTCCTTAACGTCTTTGTGCACTACAAGATCGTCAATAAATTTAGCTCAATCGAGTTTCGCGAACAGCGCCGGGTCCGCCGGCAGCGTGTGCACGGGGCTGCCCGGACCGATTTTCTGATGGCCGCCGGTAATCACCACATCGCCAAGGGACAGACCCGACGTCACCTCGACCCACCCCTTCCGGCGCATGCCTGTCTGGACCGGCACCATCTGCGCCGCGCCGTCGACGACCGTGTAGGCAAACTGGGATTTCGGCTGGCTGATCAGCGCCTGCTCTGGGATAAAGATGGCATCGGCTCGCGTCTCCAGGGTCAGAGAAACCTTCACGAACTGGCCCGGACGCAGCAGGCCTTCGCGGTTGTCCAGCAAGCCACGCATCACCAGGCTGCGGCTGTTCTCTTCCACCTGGGGATTTATCGCATAGACCTGCCCGACAAAGGTGCGCCCGGCATAGGCATCAGACTGCAGCTTTACCCGCTGGCCCACCTTCACCTGTGCGGAAAATTTCTCGGGAATGCGGAATTCCACCTTGAGCTGCGAGGTGTCCTCCAGGTTCACCAGCTCCTGCCCCGGCTGAACATAATCCCCGACACTGATTTTGCGCAGGCCCAATGTCCCGTCAAGGGGGGCCACAATCCTCGTCTTGTCCCACTGAGCCTTGGCCAGGCGCACGCTGGCCTCGTCGAGCTGCCACTGGGCGTAGGCCTCGTCCCGCTCGCGCTCGGAAATCGCCCGGTCCTTGAGCAGCGCCTCGGCCCGCCTGTAGTTGGCCTCGCTCAGGGCACGGCTGGCCTCGGCCCGGTCCAACTCGGCCTTGAGCACCGAGGCGTCGAGGCGGATCAGGGTTTTTCCCGTGTCCACGCCTTCACCCTCGGCAAAGGCAATCTTGTCGATCCGCCCGGCAATCTCGGCAGTGATCACCACCGATTCATTCGACTGCAAGGTGCCGACGGCGGTGATGTCCCGGTCGGCGGCGGCAACGGCAACCTCCGTCGCCTCCACCGGCATCGGCGGCGGGGCCGCCGGCGCCGATGCCGTGGCTTGGGCGGTGTCGGTGGGGCGGAAGAGGAAGAAGGCACCTGCACCGAGAACGGCCAGCAGGGTCAGGGCAGGCAGGATCAAGGCGCTTTTTCGGGAAGCATGCTTTGCCGTGGCAGTGTCATGGTTCTGGGCGGGCTCAACGGATGGCGATTGGTTTTGCTCGTTCATGGAATTCCTCACGTTTCAACTCAGATCAGGAGTGAACGATCACTCCCAACGAAGGGCTTAAAAACAGGTTTTTGGGTAAATTGGGAATGAATAGTCACTCCGTTTCCATCTTTATAAAATGCCCGCCTTTTGCTTGGCGGCGGGTTTTTAATGGCCGGCGGTGAATTTCAGGCCGACGATCCCCAGGACGATGAGCAGGATGCAGAGGATTCGTGCCGTCTCTCTCGGTTCCCCGAGAATCAACATCCCGACCAGAGCAGTGCCCACCGCGCCGATGCCGGTCCAGACCGCGTAGGCGGTGCCGACCGGAAGGGTCTTCAGGGCGTGGGTGAGCAACCCGAAGCTCAGTACCATGGCGGTAGCGGTCACCGCCGAGGGCCACAGGCGGGTGAATCCGTCGGTGTATTTGAGGCCGATCGCCCAGCCGATTTCGAAGACCCCGGCGAGGGTCAGTTAGATCCAGGCCATTGTTCCTCCTCAGCGCTTGACGGCTTCCCAACTCGCCTCGACGAAGGCGGCGATGGCTTCGTCGTTGAGATCGAGGAAGCCGTTCAGGTGATCTCGGACCAGAAACAGCACCGGCCCGAAAGACAGGCCCATCAGAATCTCGAATGGCAGATCCTTGATCACCTGCTGTTGCTTCCCCTGCTCGAAGAAGGCGAACAGCGGCTTGTCGCATTCGACCTCCTCGGCTCGCTTCTTGGCAATGCCGTAGGGGGAGTTGTAGTACTGCTCCATGAACTTGATCTCGAAGGGGTTGGCGATGAACAAGCGGGTGAGAGCGGTGAAGATGCGCAGGTAATTTTCCCGGACCGGCAGTTGCGGATCATAGTTCTCGGCGAAGGTGTTGACAAAGATGGGGTGGATCTGCTCGTGGATCTCCTCGATCAGATCGTCCTTGTCCTTGAAGTAGCGGTAGATGGTGCCGACGCCGGTGCCGGCCTTCTGGGCGATCTGCGAGGTGGGGGTGCCGTGGAAGCCCTGGTCGGCGATCAGCTCCATGGCTGCCTGTAGGATGGCGGTGCGTTTGTCGGTCTTAATCGTCGTCATGGTCAATTCTCTGTGCGGAGTGATCGTTCAGTCCGAAAAAGGATAGGCCTGATTTCTGTTCTTGTCAATCCCCAAAATAATCGGTCCCGATTCAGGGTCTACCCCGATCCCCCGAGATGGAAGACGCCGCGCTCTTCCCGGCCCAGAGCTCCAGTAGCCGGCGATAGTCTTCCGGGGTATCCATGTCGAGCACGACCCCCGGATCGGGGACCTCGATCAGCCGGATTCGCTGCCGATCGCGGCGAACCAGGTGGCGCAGGGTCGGAGCCTCGAAGAGTTCTTCAAGGATCGGCCTGGGGAAAAGGGTGGGATGGCCTTTTTTTCCGTTCCAGCTCGGGATGACGATCATTCCGGGTTCCCGGCCATGGCCATCGAGCAGAGCCCGGATCGTGGCGGCGGTCACCAGGGGATGGTCGGACAGGCAGACGAGGACCGCACTGGCGGTTTTCGATACCCTCTGCAGGCCGGCGCGGACCGAGCCGGCCATGTCGCTGTCGGCATCGGGATTGTGGACCCGCGTGACCGGCTGGTCGTGGAGGGCGTTGGCGATGGCTTCGGCGCCGTGGCCGAGCACCACGACGATCTCTTCGATTCCCGAGGCTTTCAGGGGCTCCAGGCAGCGGCGAATCGCCGGCTGGTCACCGAGCGGCAGCAGCGGCTTGGATCGACCCATCCGCCGGGAGCGTCCCGCTGCCAGGAGAATCGCTGAGACGGGATGTGCCATGGTTCTTCCTCCACTCGATCAGTTGGCCTGATCATAGGAGCTCCCTCGTCTCCGGAGGAGATTTGGCAGATGCTAATGCGAACACGGGGAAGTGTAGCAGGGCAGGGGGTAACTTCAAGCGGGAGGCGGAAATTACGGCAGGGGCGGGGACCAAAAAGAGCGGCCTGCGGGCCGCTCTTCGCGCTTACTGGAAATCGATTTCGGAGAAGATCGTATCCGGGGCTTTCGCCGGGAAGAAAATTAGTTCCCGCTGTTGACCACTTGGGCCCCGGCCTTGGGGGAGCGGCCGGGCGTGCGGCCCGGATCGATCTGTTCGGCCAGGTGACAGACCGCCAGGGCGAAATAGTTGGAGCGATTCCAGTGGCGCAGCGCCTTGAAGTTGCCGTACACCAGGTAAGCGCTGCCGTCCTTGCCGTCGGGAAGGACGATCGCCGCCTTTCGGCTGTCCGCGCCGCTGATCCCCTTGACCCCCAGCCGACGCCAGGTCTTCAGGGTTCGCTGCTGGTCGGCGCCGGCCTTCGACGGATCGAAATTCTTCGGCAGTTTCACCCCCTGTCCCCATGGCTGCCCTCTTTTCCAACCGGACCGGGACAGGTAATTGGCTGCCGAACCGAGCGCATCGGCCGTCGAGTTCCATAGATCCCGTCGTCCGTCGCCGTCGAAATCCAGGGCGAAATTCTTGAAGGAGGAAGGCATGAACTGGACTTGTCCCATGGCTCCCGCCCAGGAGCCTCGGGGCTCGGGGTCGGCGATGGCCCCCTGGTCGATGAGCTTGAGCAGCTCGATCAGTTCGCCGCGGAAGAACGGTCCGCGGCGCCCCTCGTGGGCGAGGGTGGCCAGGGCCCCGACCACGGGAAAACTGCCGGTCCGGCGGCCGAAATCGCTCTCGATTGCCCACAGGGCCACGACAAAGGTCGGCTCGACATCGAAGCGGGCCCCGATTTCCTGGAGCAGTTCCCGGTTCTTCGCGTATTTTTGGCGGGCGGTCTCGACCCGGGATTTCGGCACTACCCGCTGCAGGTATTTTTCAAAGGTCGGACGGGGGCCCTTCTGGTTCGTGCTGCGCACCGCCTGGCCGCGATCGAGCTCGATGACTCGGGGGATGGGCTGCAAACCCTCCAGGTGCGCCTTCAGGGTGATTTCGGAGATACCCGAACGGGCGGCGTCACGCTGAAACCCCTCGAGCCAGGCATCGAAGTTCAGGTTGGCCCTGACCTGGGGGGGCGAGGTCAAAAGGAGGGAGCCGAGAACCCCCAGTGCGATCAGTATCGGACGGCTTTTTGACATGACTCACCTCTACGAAAAGTTGGTTGCCCGCCGGGAGGAAGTGAGGCCTGTTCAGACCCTGGAAGCGAGAAGGGATGGGGGGAAGTCGGTCGGACGGGGCAATGGCCCGATCAAAAAGCAAAAAGGGCACCAACTTTTCCAGAAGGCGGAAGATTGACAAGGAGGTTCGTTCCTGCAGAACAGGCGGGCCATTATCCGGGATCCGGGGGGCAATGACGACCGGGCTATTTCCCGTGCCGGCTCGGGCCGCACGATGCAGGCCGAGCCGGCCCCCCTTTCGGGGTTCCAAGCGGTTGAAATTGAGGCTCTTTTGGTCAGTTGTCAACAGTGCCAACAGGGTTGTCCACAGCTTTGCCGCCGCCCTTTCCGAGCATCCCCAGCAGGACGTAGTTGAGGATGCCGCCGGCCTGGTGGTAGGCGACTTCGTTGGCCGTGTCGAGCCGGCAGATCAGGGTGAGTTCCTGGCTGCTGCCATCGGCCCGGGTGATCACCGCCTGCAGCTGCTGGCCCGGTGCCGGCGGCTGTTGCTGGCCGGCCAGGGAGACGGTTTCGCTGCCGTCGAGGTTGAGGGTCCGGCGGCCCTGGCCCGGTTCGAACTGCAGCGGCAGCACCCCCATGCCGATCAGGTTGGAGCGATGGATGCGCTCGAAGCTCTCGGCGATCACCGCCTTCACCCCCAGCAGAAACGTGCCCTTCGCCGCCCAGTCGCGCGACGAACCCATGCCGTAGTCCTTGCCCGCCAGCACCACCAGCGGCGTGCCCGCCTGCTGGTAGTTCATCGCGGCCTCGTAGATGCTGGTCACCTTGTTCGTGGTGAAGTCCGTCGTCCAGCCTCCCTCCGTCCCCGGAGCAAGCTGGTTACGCACCCGGATATTCGCAAACGTCCCCCGCGTCATCACCCGGTCGTTGCCCCGCCGCGACCCGTACGAGTTGAACATCGACACCGGCACGCCGTGCTCGACGAGATACTTACCCGCCGGGCTGTCCGTCTTGATCGAGCCGGCCGGGCTGATGTGGTCCGTCGTCACGCTGTCGCCCACCTTCACCAGGCACCGCGCCCCCGCGATCGCCGCTATGGGCTTGACGTCCGGCGTGAGACTGCTGAAAAACGGCGGCGCCTGGATGTACGTGCTCGCCTCGTCCCAGGCGTACAGCGCCCCGGCCGGCGCCGCAATGTTCCGCCAGTCGTCCGACCCGGCGAACACGTTGGCGTACTGCTCGGTGAACTGCGCACGGGTGACACACCGCGACACCATGTTGTCCACTTCCGCCTGCGTCGGCCAGATGTCGCTCAGGTATACGTCCTTGCCGTCCTCCGTCCGCGCGATCGGCTCGTGCGCCAGGTCGATGTCCACCGTGCCCGCAATCGCGTACGCCACCACCAGCGGCGGCGACGCCAAATAGTTCGCCCGCACGTCGGGACCGATGCGCCCTTCGAAATTGCGATTCCCGCTCAGCACCGAGCACGCCACCAATCCGTGTTCGTTGATCGCCTTGCTGATCGGCTCGGGCAGCGGCCCGCTGTTGCCGATGCACGTCGTGCACCCGTAGCCCACCAGGTGAAATCCCAACGCTTCCAGGTCCGGCATCAGCCCGGCCTGCTGGAGGTACTCCGTGACCACCTTCGATCCCGGCGCCAGCGACGTCTTCACCCACGGCTTGCGCGTCAACCCCAGCGCCGCCGCCTTCTTCGCCACCAGCCCCGCCCCGATCATCACGTCCGGGTTCGACGTGTTCGTGCAACTGGTGATCGCCGCGATGACCACGTGCCCGCGCTTCAGCGTGAAGGTTTTCCCCTCGTACGTCACTTCCGCCCCTTCGGCCGTCGCGGGCGCCGCCACCGCCGTCGCCGCGCCGCCCTCGTTGGTCATGCTGCTCGCGTTCGACCCGCCCCCCGAACCGGTCCGCCCGAACGTCACCGACAGGTCCTGGCGCCACTGCGCCTTCATCGCCGACAGGGCGATCCGGTCCTGCGGCCGCTTCGGGCCCGCCAGCGACGGCTCCACGCTGCCCAGATCCAGCTCCAGCGTGTCGGTGTAGGTGATCCGCCGGCTGTCGTCCCGCCACAGACCCTGAAGCCGGCAGTACTGTTCCACCGTCTCGATCAGCTTTTCGTCCCGCCCGCTGAGCCGCAGGTACTTCGTGGTCTGCTCGTCCACTGGGAAAAAACCAATGGTGGCCCCGTACTCCGGCGCCATGTTCGCGATCGTCGCCCGGTTCGCCAGCGGCATATTCGCCAGCCCCGGCCCGAAAAACTCCACGAACTTGCCCACCACCCCGCGCTCCCGCAGCATCTGCGTCACCCGCAAAACCAGGTCGGTCGCCGTCGTCCCCTCCGCCGGCTTGCCCGTCAGCTTGAACCCCACCACCTCGGGGATGAGCATGTAGATCGGCTGG
>NPIE01005694.1_pt1 | contig 16448 bp, 14 predicted proteins | sample 8637661 | NCBI WGS metagenome assembly NPIE01 (sample SAMN07420842, study PRJNA396082) | bioreactor metagenome | isolation source: sample BA12 brine-fed electro-methanogenic bioreactor BA | place: Japan: Kochi | collected 2016-12-09 | reverse complement strand
CGTATCGGATGCTGCCGGAGCCGGTGCCGACGCTGATTCAGATGATGAGGGCAGCGGGGAACAAGCTGCAACGCGCCCGGAAACCGATGAGGATGGTCAACCGCGCAAGCGCCGCCGCCGTGGACGCAGGGGTGGCCGGGGCCGGCGCCGTAACCGGGCAGACGGGAGTGGTCCGAACGATGAGGGACAGCCTGATTCGAATGAACCGGCGAATATTGCCGAAGCGCCCGCAGGCATGACGGTGATCGATCCGGAGGCTGAAGCTGAAAGCCTGCCAGCCAGCGAAACGGGGACCGGGACGTCAAAACGCCGGACTCGGCGCAGAAAAGCCGAAGCCCCGGCGAAGACAGAGGAGGTTATCGTATCCTCCGAAGCTGCGCCCGCAGATGCCGCCGCTGAACCGGACGCTGATGCGAAACCTTCACGCGGCCGCAAGCCCCGCAAGAAACCGGATGCCGAAACTGAGGTGAAAGCTGCCGATGCAGATAAGCCGGCTGCCGAAGAGACGCCCAAACGCAAGCGGGCGCCGCGCAAGAGCGCAGCTGGTGCCATAGCCCGAACCGGAACGGATGAGGCCGCGGCAGTGGCCGATGCCAAGCCGAAAGCCGCGCGCAGCCGCAAGAAGCCGGCCGCCAGGTCTGCAGATATTACCGGGAACAGCGCCGAAACCGCGGATGAGACCAAAGCGGCCGAAGAACCGGCCAGGGAGGACGGACCCAAGCGCACCGGCTGGTGGCAAAAGGGTGCAAAGCTGTTCGGTGGCTGATCAAATGCATGTGAGGAGCGACGGATGGGCTTGGTCCATCCGTTGCATGTGCTAGAGTCCAACCCAGCGGGGGCTGTTGGAAGGATTGTTTTATGCGTGCCCTGATCGCCCTGTTTGCCGGCTTTCTGACTGTGTTTGCCGCCAGCGGGCCTGCGCTCGCTCAATCGCTTATCCGCGATACCGAGATCGAGATCATGCTGCGGGATTATACTGATCCCTTCCTGCGCGCTGCGGGGCTTGAGCCAAGCGATGTCGGCCTGTTCATTATTGCCGATCCGGAAATCAACGCCTTTGTTACCGGCGGCCAGAACATCTATGTGCACACCGGCACCATTCTGGAAGCCAGCGACCCGCTGCAGATCAAGGGCGTACTGGCGCATGAGACCGGTCATATTGCCGGCGCTCATTTGGCCCGGACGGGAGAGGCCCTGAATCAGGCGTCCATTCCGATGATTGCGACGCTTGGCCTCGGTGTGCTGGCGGCGTTCGCGGGTGAAGGGGGGGCTGCCGGCGCGCTGATGGCGTCCAGCCAGCAATTCGGTGCGCTCCAGTTTTTTACCTATACACGCACCCAGGAATCCGCCGCAGATCAGGCCGCCATCCGCTTTCTTGAGGAAACCGGCACATCGGCGGAGGGGCTGATGGATTTTGCCAAACGCTTTCGTTATCAGGAGGCTTTCAGCCCGGCCCGGCGCTATCCCTATTTCCGGACACACCCGCTTTCTTCAGCACGCGTTGCGTCCTTGCGGGAGGCTGTCGCCCGATCCCCCTATGCTGACCAGCCGGAAAGCCCTGAAGAGATTGAACGGCTCGAACGCGTACAGGCAAAAATCTACGGTTTCATGGCCGAGCCCGGGCATGTCTTTTACCGTTACCCGGAATCAGATCAGAGCCTGCCGGCACGATATGCCCGGTCTGTCGCCTATTATCATGACGGCCGCATGGAAGAAGCGCGCGGGGAGATCGAATCCCTGNNACAATCCGTTTTTCTACGAGCTTTATGGCCAGATGCTGTTTGAAAGCGGCCATGCAGTGGAGTCCATACAATATCACCAGCACTCGGTGGATTTAATGCCGCGGGCACCGCTTTTCCGGATCAACCTGGCCATGTCGATGATCGCCACCGACGACGATGCTTATCTCGAAGATTCCCGGCAGCATTTACGCGCCGCCCTTGATATGGAACCGGATAATTCATTTGCCTGGTATCAGCTCTCCATAGTGCATGAGCGCAATGGAGATACAGCGCGGGCTCAGCTGGCAATCGCCGAACAATCCTATGCGCTGGGTAATAGCGGACGCGCCATGCAGTTTGCGGCCCGTGCCCGTCCGCAACTCGAGCCCGGCACACCTGACTGGTACCGCGCCAGCGAGTTATTGGCGATTGCCCAGGCCAGCCTGCCGGAAGGCGGCCCGCAGCGTCAGCGCCGTCTCGGCATTGTCCAGTAACAGTATCGTCATTGGCACAACCGGACCTGGCGTCTAAATGATGACCAATATTTAATTCGGGGAAATCTCATGAAATCGTTTTTTGCCACTCTGACCGGTCTTTTTACCCTGATCGCCTTTGCCAGCCCGGCCAGCGCACAGTCTGACAGCGAATTTTCCGAATCCGGACGGGACGAAATCCGTGACATGATAGGTGCCTATATTCTGGAGAACCCGGAAATCATCGAGGAAGCCCTGATCGAACTTCAACGGCGCGCCAACCAGCGCGAAAGCGAAGCCATGATGTCAGCCATAGGCGCGAATGGAGACCTTCTCTATAATGATATGCGTGATCCCTCCATCGGTCCGGATGATGCGCCGATCGTGATCGTGGAATTCATGGATTACAAATGCGGCTATTGCCGGATCGCGTCGCAATGGGTGTCGGAAGCCCGCCAAGCCTATGGCGATCAGGTCCGCTTTGTGTTCAAGGAATATCCCATCCTGGGTGAGGAATCACGTGCCGCCGCCCGTGCCGCCCTGGCCGTGTTGCGTCAGGGAGATGATGTATATTGGCGCTTCCATACCGCCATGATCCAGTCGAGCGGCCCGCTGCCCGCCGGCCGTATCGAGAACTTTGCGGGCCTGGCCGGAGCCAATGTTGCGCAAATGCAGGAAGATATGGACGATCCTGAAATCACCGCCCATCTCGAACAGGTCTATGCGCTGGGACGGGCTGTTGGCGCAGAAGGCACGCCGTTCTTCGTCATCAATGGCCGTCCGGTCCCCGGAGCCAATCGCAATATGCTGGATGAATTGCTGGCGGCGGAGCTGAGCCGCGTACGCCGGGGCGGCTAAATCAACCCAGCCAACGGGCTCGACGGATCGGCATAGCGCTTTTTCGGCATGCGGCCGGCCAGATAGGCCTCGCGCCCGGCAATGACAGCATGTTTCATCGCGGACGCCATGCGGATCGGGTCTTTCGCTTCAGCGATGGCGGTATTCATCAGCACGCCATCACAGCCGAGTTCCATCGCTACAGCAGCATCAGACGCCGTGCCGACACCGGCATCGACGATGACGGGAACCTTGGCTTCCTCGATGATGAGGCGGATATTGACCGGGTTCTGGATGCCCAGACCGGAGCCGATCGGCGCGCCCAGCGGCATGATGGCGCAACAGCCCGCCGCCTCCAGCTTCTTCGCATAGACAGGATCATCCGAACAATAGACCATGACCTGGAAGCCTTCGCTGATCAGCATGTCAGCAGCGCGCAGGGTTTCCTCCATATCCGGATAAAGGTGTTTGGGGTCCGAGAGCACTTCCAGCTTTACCATATCCCAGCCGCCGGCCTCACGTGCCAGGCGCAGGGTGCGGACCGCATCCTCACCGGTAAAACATCCCGCCGTATTGGTCAGGAAAATGTATTTTTCAGGATCAATGTGATCGACCAGCATGGGCTGATCCGGATCGGTCAGATTTACCCGCCGGACCGCGACCGTGATCATCTCCGCGCCGGACGCTTCCAGCGCCCGGGCGTTCTGCTCATAGCTTTCATACTTTCCGGTACCGATGATGAGCCGGGATTTCAGCGTCCGGCCAGCGATGATGAGTGGTGTGTCTTCCATGATTATCCTCCGCCCACGAACTGGACGATCTCGATGCGGTCACCTTCGGCCAAGCGGGTTTCTGCATGCTGCGATTTCGGCACCACTTCCCGGTTGCGTTCGACGGCAACTTTCAGCGGATTGAGGCCCAGATACTCGACAAGGCCGGAAATGGTCAGCCCGCCGTCAAACTCGCCTGTCTCGCCATTGATGGTCAGTTTCACGCCAACCGCCTCGCATACTTGAACTTGCCTGTCCGGAGGTCGTAGAACCCGGGCTCGACGTCAAGGGGCAAAGCGCATTCATGGCAGCCAGGCTAATGATCCTCAACGGGCCGAATCTCAACCTGCTCGGAAGCCGTGAGCCGGAGATTTACGGTCATGAGACCCTGTCAGACATCAAATCCTTGTGTGCTGCCGCAGCCAGAACACACGGGCTGGAGACCGATTTCCGGCAATCGAATCACGAAGGCGTACTGATCGACTGGATCCAGGAGGCGCGTGAAGGATTTGCCGCACTGATCATCAATCCGGCCGCCTACACACATACATCCATTGCTTTACATGACGCTTTAAAGACGGTTTCCATACCCGTCATAGAAGTGCATATCAGCGATCCCTCCACGCGGGAGCCGTTCCGGCATCACTCCTTCGTGGGACTTGTCGCAACCAGAACAATCGCAGGGCGCGGTGCGGCCGGTTATGTTGAGGCGGTGGAGATTGCCGCAAGTCTGATCTAGGGTCAGGCCCCTGGAACACACCCACTGAATCCGAGCCGAGGGATGAAACACGCATGACAACGACTTCCAAGTCCGGTGCGAAGCCCGGATCCGCTTTTGATCCGAAGCTTGTACGGGAGCTCGCCGATATTCTCCGCGAAACCGAGCTGACCGAAATCGAGGTCGAGCGCGGCGATCTCCGGCTGCGCGTGTCGCGTACCCTCACTGCAGCACCGGTTCAGCAAGTCATGGCAGCACCCGCGGTGGCTCCGGCCACTCCTGCCCCTGCAGCTGCGCCTGCGGCGGCACCAGCCGGTACCGGCAGCGAAGCGCCCGCCAATGCCACGCCCTCCCCCATGGTCGGTACAGTCTATATCCGCCCGAACCCGGACGCAGACCCGTTCTTCAAGGTGGGTGAGCCGGTGAAGGAAGGCGATACGATTTTGCTGATCGAGGCGATGAAGACCTTCAACCCGATCACGGCTCCCAGATCCGGCAAGCTGACTGCCATGCTGGTTGATGATGGCCAGCCGGTCGAATTCGGCGAACCTCTCTTTGTGATCGATTGACCGGCGAGACCTGATGTTTGAAAAAATCCTCATCGCCAATCGCGGCGAGATCGCGCTGCGAGTGCTGCGCGCCTGCCAGACGCTTGGCATTCGTACCGTGGCGGTTCACTCGACCGTCGATCGCAACCTCAAGCATGTCGGCATGGCCGACGAGTCGGTCTGCATCGGGCCGGCACCTGCGGCCGAGAGTTACCTCAACGTGCCGGCGATCATTGCGGCGATGGAGTTGACCGACGCCGAGGCGGTGCACCCCGGCTACGGCTTCCTGGCCGAAAACGCCCAGTTCGCCGACATGTGCCGCGAATCCAATATCGAGTTCATCGGACCGTCCTCGGACTCGATTCGCCTGCTGGGCGACAAGGCCGCGGCCCGCAAACTCGCCAAAAAGTCCCGCGTCCCCACCGTTCCGGGCAGCGACGGCGTCGTCGAGGATGATGCCGAAGCCCTCCAGGTCGCCGAGAAGATCGGCTTCCCCGTGATGGTCAAGGCGCTGGCCGGCGGCGGCGGCCGCGGGTTGCGCATCGTCCGCTCCCGCGACGAACTCAAGCATGCCCTGTCCACCTCCCGCCAGGAGGCCCTCAAGTCTTTCAACGACGCCGGCGTCTATATCGAGAAGTTCATCGAGAATCCCCGCCACGTCGAGATCCAGTTGCTCGCCGACCAGAAGGGGCACGTGGTTCACCTCTTCGAACGCGACTGCACCGTCCAGCGGCGCTACCAGAAGCTCATTGAGGAATCCCCTTCGCCGGGCATCGACAACCGCACCCGGGAAGAGATGGGCAAGGCCGCGGTGCGACTCGCCAAGGCGGCCAAGTACTATAACGCCGCCACTGTCGAGTTCGTGGTCGATCAAAAGGGCAAGCCCTATTTCATCGAGGTGAACACGCGCATCCAGGTCGAGCACCCCGTGACCGAGATGATCACCGGAATCGACCTGATCCGCTGCCAGATCGAGATCGCGGCCGGAAACCCGCTGCCCTTCACCCAGCGCGAGATCAAGCGCAACGGCGCGGCCATCGAGTGCCGCATCAACGCCGAAGATCCGGAACACAACTTCCGCCCCTGCCCCGGGCGCATCGAGACCTTCATCGCGCCCGGAGGTCTGGGCGTGCGGATGGACACGCACGCGCATGCCGGATACACGATCCCCTCACGCTATGATTCCATGATCGGCAAGCTGATCGTCCACCGCCCGACGCGCCGCGAAGCCATCGAGGCCATGCGCCGCAGTCTCGAAGAGTTGACCATCGAGCCGATCCGCACGACCACGCCGCTCTATCGCCGGATCATGGAAAACGAGAAGTTCATTTCCGGCAAGTTCGACACCAGCTTCGTCGAGAGCATGCTCTAAGCCCCCGCGACCGCCACCGCGCAGCCGGGCCCGGGCGGTTGGGCGTCCGGGGACGCCGCAGACCGCCCGCAACCGGCGCCACCAGCCTGGATCCGGACTACGCCTTGCCCGAGGTGCTCGTGCCCACGCACGAACGCCAGTGGTGGATCAGCGTCGATAGCGCCCAGACCGCGCCGATGGTATACGTCACTGCGGCCCCGAAAAACCAGAATTGACTGGTCAGATCGTCGCGCGACATCTCCGGCGAGAGCGTTTGTAGTGCATTCCCGATCGCCATCGCGTAGTATAAGAAAAACACCAGGATGAAGCAGCCGAGCAGGTGGCGGTCCATCAGCCGCAGGTCGCTGCGCGATTCGAGCCAGGTTTCCCAGCCGTTCATTCCGCCCACGTTGGGTTCGATGTTCTCGCGAATATAACGCCCGGCGCGCATCAGCGCGTTCTGCTCGGCCAGGAACATGATGATGAGCACCAGCACCAGGTAGGGCACGAGCAGCGACACGAATTTCGTCGCGTCCCTCGCCAGGTACGTGATGACCGGCACGCCGAAGAGCCCCATGGCCAGGATCCAGAAGGACCGCGACTTGATGGCCTTGATCTCCTCGCGCAGGGTCTTGAAATGCTCCTTGAGAAACTCGTTGCTATCCATGGGCCGTCTCCCGTTCGATGCCGATGCTTGAGTGCTGATCAGATATGCTCCTATGCTCCCGGCGAGCAGGCGCGACGCCCGCCATGTCGATTATAGCGGGACCTCGGCTTCTGCCTGAAAGGCAAAGCGCACCGTCCCGCCACCACTGCATTTCACCGGCGCGGCCGTCGGGATGCAAGCGCATTCCCCAATTGCCGCCGTTTGCGCCGCATCTCCAACGCCCGCTCTGCCGTCTCCTTCTCTGGCGTGCGCTCGGGCAACCTGGTCCGCCCACCGCGGGGCGGGGCTGACGCACACCGGTCGCCACGTTAGAATTGGTCGCCATGTGCGCAAGTGCTGAGCGTCGCTACAGGCTTCCGGCCTTGATCGCCACGTGCGTTCTCGCCACCGCTCTGCCCACCGTATGCGGCGCGACGACGCCGCCGGATTGGACCGCCGACGCCATCTGGTATCAGGTCCTCATTGCCCGGTTTGCCAACGGCGAGCCAAGCAACGATCCGCCGCAGGTGCTTGCCTGGGATGAGGATTGGGACCACCTCCTCGCCGCAGAAGAACCGCCATTGCGAACCCGGCTGTTCTATCGCCGCTACGGTGGCGATTTACAGGGCCTGCGTGACAAGCTCGGCTATCTGGCGGATCTGGGCGTAAACACGCTCTATCTCAATCCCGTCTTTCAGGCCCCCAGTCAGCACAAATACGACACCGCTGATCATCGCCACATCGACGATTCCTTCGGCGTGGCCGACAGCCGGATGGCCCTCTCCCCGGAGTCCCACGATCCGGCCACCTGGCAGTGGTCGGCCAGTGATCGCCTGTTTCTCGACCTGCTCGCCGAGGCCCATCGACGCGGCATCCGCGTGGTTATCGATGGCGTGTTCAACCACGTCGGAACCCGCTTCTGGGCTTGGGAGCACGCCATCGCCAACGGCCCCGATTCGCCCTACGCCGACTGGTTCGCCATCCGCAGTTGGGGACCGCCGGTCCAATACGAAGCGTGGGACGGCGACAACGGCCATCTCCCCGAATTCAGCCGGTCCGCCGACGGCCTGCATCCCGAGGTGGAGGCCTACCTCTTCGCCGTCGTGCGCCGCTGGATGGATCCAAATGGTGACGGCGACCCCCGCGACGGCGTGGACGGCTGGCGCCTGGATGCGGCCGAGCAGGTTCCTCTGGCATTCTGGCGCAAGTTCCGCCGCGTGGTCAAACAGGCCAATCCGGAGGCGGTCATCCTCGGCGAGATCTGGACGGACGCATCCGAATGGCTGGCCGGGGACGCCTTCGACATCGTCACCAACTACCCCTTCAGCAACGCCGTGGTCCGTTGGACGAGCGCCTCCAATCCCCACCCATCAACCACAGCGCTTGCTGACGAACTGGTGCGCCTCAACGGCCGCCATCGGCGCGAGATCACCCTGGGCATGTTCAATCTGCTGGGCAGTCACGACACCGAACGGGCAGCCACCATGATGTTGGACTATCCGCCCCCCGTCGACGGTGTCCGTGCCAGCCGTGACCGCTTGCGTCCGGGAGACGACGCGTACCGCCGGCTGCGCTTGGCCGCCGTCCTGCAATTCGCCAGTCCAGGCGCACCGGTGATTTACTATGGCGATGAACTCGGCATGTTCGGCGGAAACGACCCGTTCTGCCGCGGGCCCATGCAGTGGTCCAGACTCGACGAGGCGTCTGACGGTGCGCAGATGCGCGACGTCTTTCGGCGGTTGTGTGCGTGGCGCAAAGCCTCATGTGCGCTGCGCCGTGGCGCTTTTCGGATCGTCGCTGCTGACGATGCCCGACAGCTCGTCGCCCTCATGCGCGACGCGTGCGGGAAAGAGGAGAGCGGAGAACTTATTGTCGTCAACGCCGCGCAGGTCCCGCACACCGTTGACCTCACGCTCGGGCCGGGGAATTACCGGCTTCAATGGCGGCGGCTGCTCGATGCCAGCGCAGCGCACCCCGATCTGCCGGCCGCCACCGACGCGCACGGGCGGATTCGCATGCAACTCCCGCCGCAGGCCGTCCGCGCGGCGCGGGTGGTGGCGCTACCCTCCACGCCGGATGAACGGGGGAGCGGGACGGCCCCGTAGATTGCCATCTCAGTGCTCCGGGGACCACGCTTATGCTAGGCAGGCTCGCTGCGGTTGCCGCCCGGCTATGTTCAAGTCTTGTCCGTTGGAGTCCCACCGGATCAAACGCGGAAAGCCGAGGCGACTGTCGCTGAGAACCGACCTCCTTGGGTCCCATAAACCCTCAAGCCCACGCCACCGCGGGGCCAACGGAGGCGCGATCCGCCAGCCGCCATGGCTCTTGGACAGGGCAAAACGCCCGGAAACGCGTTGACACGGCTTGCGGCGATGGCTAGCATTGGAAGCATTAGGGAGGGTCTAAGCGCAGACCAATGACGGCCGTTGACGGCACGGCTGACGTAGGTGTGCGCAATGGTTTCACCCGTCTTCGCGTCCGGATGAGCCGTGGTCGGCACTTTCCCGGACGGGCAGGATGGTTGCATCTGACGCTGAACGAAGTCCCGCCTCGGCGGATTCGTCGCGGCGTGCTCTTGCGGCGGGCGGCCGATGCTCTCGCGTCGCCACTTCTGCTTGGCTGAGCCGCATAGAAATTGCGTCAGTGCCCGGCGTTGCCCTCAGCGCCGCCCGTCCCATGAGGCGAGCGGTTGCCGCGGGTCGCGGCTAACAGGGAAGTGCGTTCGGCGGCGCGGTGCAAGCGCTGGTCGAACAGGGTAAACGAGCATAGGAGTGATCCACCATGGCAAGCGGCCAACGTGTAGGCGGCGCGACCAGGCGCTGCGCGGTACGGGGGCGTCATCCGAGTTTTCACCAGACACCTCCCAACTCAGCCACCCGGGCGTTCACGCTCGTCGAACTGCTGGTGGTTGTCTCCATCATTGCCCTTCTCATTTCGATTCTGCTGCCCTCCCTCCGCTCCGCCCGCGAGCAAGCCAAACTGGTCAAGTGCATGGCCCATCAACGCGGCCTCGCCCAGGGCGGCATGGCGTTTTCCTCGAGCCACAACGACCGTTTTCAGTTGGTCTCCAGCGGCGTCGGCGTCAAGGCTGCGGACTCTTCCAAGTCCAAGTACGCCTACAGCCCGGAAGGCGAACTGCTCGCCTGGCCGGTCGCCATCGCCCAGGGCTCCGGGATGAACATCAGCGCCAACTGGGAATGGGGCGCCCGCGCCGACAGTGCAGCCCAGGCCCTGGATCGCACGGAACTGATGTCGGACGAGTTCGGGGGATTCGTCTGCCCCGCGGATCGGGTCAAGGTCGCCACGACTTTTTACCCGCGCGGTCCGGAGAGCGCCGATACCCCCGGCATGTTGTCGGGCCCCGGCAACCCGAGAACGAATATAGACGACTCCATCGGCGCCGACACCTCGTACTGGGGCCATCTCAGCTACGGAATCAATGAAGACCTTGTCGGTGCGGCCGTGCAGGTCGGCGGCGCGCCGCCGGTGGGGCGTTGGGTGCAGCGTCAGTCCGACGGGCAGTCCTACTGGGCGGTCGGCGAAGGCGACGCCCGAGCCGGTAACCGGTTCGAGGGCAACATGGACCGCGTGTTTGATCCCTCCACCGTCCTCTTGATTGCCGACGCCGGCCCGGATTCGGAGCAGGAACTGCTCTCCGGCACGTCAAATGACCGCAACGATCCCGCCGGCCTGATCAATTTGATCATCTCCGCCAAGTGGCGGGTGCAGAATACCGGACCGTATGCCAACGATGACCAGCTCGGCTTGTTCATGCACACCTGGCGCAATCGCATTCCCTACAGCCGTCATCCGGAAGGGGCGCTGGGAGTCGTCTTCGCCGATTATCACGCCGAGACCGTGCGGCCGACGGAGTGGAAGTTCAACTCGGATGCAGACCGCGAGCTGCCGTATCGCTACAGCGGCCAGGTGAGAATCTCGCCTTATTCCGCTTCCAGGCGGTCCATGTAGGTTTCCGGGACGCCCGCAAGCAGGGGCGAGCCCGCAGTTGTTTTGGGGAAAGAACATTGGTCGTGGGGAAAGGGTAGCACGCCACGAATCTGGATGTCCCAAGTCAGAGAAGCACGGCCGCGTTGATGCGCGAACGTAGCGATGTGCGCGCACGGCAAAAGCCATTGGCTGTCGCGCGGATGTGAGCACATCCGCCCGGACAAAAGTGACGGTGGCGATGCTGCCGGCACAGGGTAAATGAGGAAGGAGCAAACAGCGATGAAAAAGTGTCTATGTGCAGCACTCATGGTACTGGGACTCGTGGGAACGGCTTTTGCCGCGGCCCCGGGTCCGCTCGACGGGCTGAACATCCCGTCGGACTACGCCAATTCCACCGAGTTGGCGGTGCAGACGAATCGGACCGGATTTGGAGATCAGGTCGTTGAGTCCGGCGCCTACACCGCCGGCTCGGAAATCGATGCCCTTTTCCTGGCTCATGACAGCACGAACAATGTGCTCCGCGTGGGGGTTACGGGCAATCTCGAACAGAACGGCCATGCCTTCGTGATCTTCATCGACGTCGACGACTCGACGGGCCTGGAAGGCCAGTCGGAGTTGCGGGCGGAGGGCGTCGATGGCCCTCCCTTCGGCATCCAAACCGCGTCGCTTGAGATCATCATTGATACCAATGGCACCCCTGACGACGCCACCGACGACACCTGGGACGTCGGCACGAACAGCACGGTTCTGCCGCTTGCCGCCGACTACGCCATCACGGCAGATGTATTCGGTGGGACTCTGTCCATCAACGAATACCAGTTGCGCGATCCCGTCGTGTGGGCCGGCGATCCCTTCAGCAGCTACGATCCGACGCCCGAGAATACCGGCGATGTGCCGGCGACCTATGATCGCTATGCACGGAAGATCTGGTTTGGGCAGTCGCCGGTCAATGACAACAACGAGGATCTCGAGACCGCGGGCGACGACGGCAATCGTTACCCCTTCGCCGGCTTCAACAACACCAATACCACCGGCATCACCAGCGTGGATGTGGCCGACGCCGCCGTGACCACCAGCGGATTGGAAATCGCTATTCCATTGGATCGCTTCAATGGCATCTTCGGTTACAGCGACAACATTCAGATCATGGTTGCGCTGATCGACGGTGGCGGACTGACCGGCGCCTTCGTGCCGCAGATGCTGCCCGCCGTGTCCGACCCGGATGCCTGCACCTTGGGAATGGCTTATCCCCTCCGGGCGGATCTCAGTGGCCAGACGACGCCGCTTTCGGTAACCGTCAGTAGTCTGCCGGCGTTCAACGGCGCTTCCGACGGCATCATCCGTCCTGCGGAATACGGCGTTACATCGCCGCTCGAAGTGCAGGATTGTCCGACGCCTTACGGCGATCAGCAGTGGGATCCCAACGCCGCGAACCCGTCGGGGGGCTCGGAACTCAACGTGCTCTACGCCGACAACGACGATCAGTTCCTCTACCTCGGCATCACCGGCAACCTCGAGCCGGGCGGCAATACCCTGCACATCTTCATCGATAGCGATCCGCTGGGGGCCGATTTGGGCCAGAGCGAGTTGGTCGATACCGAGTTTGTGCCCTTCCAGGCATTGAGAGGCCTGGGCGGCGATTTCTTGCCCCTTGCCGAGAACGACGATTCCGTGGCCTACAACTACGCCTACGGAATCAACCTCGACGGTGGCAACAACAGTGTTTACGTCGACTTCTGGGACCTGGTGAACACCAATGGCACGTATCGCGGCAACTCGCAGCGCGGAAGCGGCGACGGGACCCTCTCCGGCGGCACCAATCCGAACGGGATGCTTGTGGCCCTCAACAACCTGAACGACGATGGTGTTCTGGGCTGTGGTGATGGCGAACCGTGCCACCTGGAGACCGCGGCCAACGTCGCGGCTCTTGCCCGCAGCGCCACGCGCGGCTTCGAGATCGCGATCCCACTTGCCGACTTGAACATCGACAGCAACTCGTTCCCGCACCCGATCAATCTGTGGACATACATCACCGGCGGCGGACCCGACGGCTTTGGTTCGGACCAGGGTCTCCCCAGTCTGCGCAACGTGTCCAGCAACGGCATGCAGGTACAGAATGCCGGCATGGGGCCGGTCGATTACACCGACCCGTTCAACCCCACGCTGTACCGGAACTTTGAAGCCCGGGCCGCGGCCTACATTCTGACTGCGGGCCTGCCCGCTTGCGCGCCCGCCGACGTGGACTGTAGTGGTTCGGTCAACGGTCTGGACATCGCGGCCATCAAGGCCCCTGGCACCTGGCAGGAGACTGTCGGCGATGCCAATGAGCCGCGTGCCGACGTCGATGGCAGCGGGCAGGTCAACGGTCTGGACATCGCCGCTGTTAAAGCACCAGGCACCTGGCAGACGTCGACCGGTCCTTGCACCTGTCCATAGGCTTGCCCCCGGTCATGCCGGAGTGACAACGAACAGCCGACCCTGCTCGCCTCTCCCGGTTCGTCGCCGGGAGGGCGGGCAGGGGCGGCAGATTTTCCGGCTCTCGAGCCTATCAAGGATCTGGGGCCGTCCTTATGCAGTACCAGTTCGCCCCCAGCACAGCCTGAGCCGAGGGCGAGGCCAACCAAGTGGTGCGGAATCCAGTTGCAACAGCAGATTGGATTCCGGTAGAATCTAGGAGAATCTGCGGACGGGAAGGAAGCACCGAAACAGGGGCTGAATCCTTCCTCCTTTCGCTCCGCGTGATTCTGATCCGGGAGAGAGTAGAGCGGTATCGGCGCGTTCGTTGCGCGCGGATGCTCCGGCGGTGCGCGACCGCGATCGGCGTCCGATCAGGGCACCGGCATCGGTGACGCGTCTGCCTATTGTTGCGCCCAAACGGCGCTCGGCCACAGGGGCCGCGCGTCAGAACAACAGGCTCTCTCGACAGGTTGGATTCACACTTTGCAAGCGCCCGGATCGAGCCGGACGCCCATCGAAAGGAGCAGGAAATGAGGAAGCTGATTTCAGTGTTGACCGTGGCGCTTCTTGCAGCGCCCGCGTTTGTGCTTGCCGGAGCGGGCGAGTACAACGCACGTGGGTCGTTTAACGGTTGGGGCGAAACCCTTATGAACGACGATGGCGACGGCAGTTGGTCCGTCACCATCGGCGGCTTGACCCAGGGGGACTGGCATGACTTCAAGGTCGCTGAGGACCTTGACTCGCCGAACGACTGGGACAACGCTTGGCCCGGCAACAACGTTCGCGCAGCGGTTGGAGCCTCCAGTGATCTGGAAGTGCACTTCTACCCCGGTGCGATTGCCGATGGCTGGAGCCCGGCGGAGAATCGCGTGGGCTATAGCGACACCGGCGAGGTCGACTGGGAGATTGCCGGAGGGTTCAACGGCTGGACGGCTGGCGATCCGCTGGCTCAGATGACCGACCAGGGTGGCGGACTTTACTCCGTGGACTACACCATTGCCGCCGCCGGCACCTACAACTACAAGTTCAAGTCCACCACCACGTGGGACGTCTCGATCGGTAACGACTTCGGAAACATCGGCTCCGGCGACATCTCCGTGACCACGGCCAACCCGAACGAGATCATCCGCTTCGAGCTCGATCTGCCGGGCGGTCGGTTCCGGACCTTCGTCATTCCCGAGCCGGCTTCACTGGCCCTGCTGGCGCTGGGTGGCTTCGCCCTCCTGCGTCGTCGCGGTTAGGCCATTGCGTGTCCGTTTTTGCCGTATCTATCCGGGGCGTGCTCCTGCTGGGGCACGCCCCTTTTCGTTACCCGTCGCAGGGCGGGCCCGCCTGCACATTCTCTGTCGGCGCCATCGCGGGTATACTCAGGCGTCATGACCGAAGGCAAACTGCCGAGTGATTCGAAGGCGATGGACTCCCCGCCGCTCCGCGCTTCCGCCCGTCGCCGACGATTGTACGCTTTGATCGCCTGCGGGCTTCCCTTTCTCCTGCTGCTCGCGGCAGAGGGGGGGCTGCGTCTCGCCGGTTACGGCGGTTATCCCCCGGTGATCAAGCACGTGGGTAGCGATGGTCGCCGAGAATGGTACTCCACCTATCGGCCGGGAGTGGACTCCTTCTTCTACACCCGGCTGTCCCACACTGGGGGCATGCGCTCGCTCCAGTTCACCACCCCGAAGCCGCCGGACACCGTGCGCATCCTCCTGCTCGGAGGGTCCGCCATGCAGGGATACCCCCACCCCCTCCCTCTGACCAACGGGGCGTTTCTTGAAGCCATGCTCAACGACGCCTGGGCGGGGCAGCGTCGGGCGGAGGTGCTCAATCTCGGCGCCACGGCGATGGCCAGTTTTCCCGCGTTGCACTTCCTTCGAGAAATGCTGGATCACGAGGTCGATCTCGTCGTCATCATGACCGGCAACAACGAGTTCTACGGCGCGTATGGCGTGGCTTCCCTGCACACAGCGGGAACCAGCCCCGGCGGCATGCGCTGGGCGCGGCGATTGCGCGGTCTGGGTCTGACGCAGGCGCTGGGCGACTTGTGCGCGAAGCCGCCGCCGGTCAAGGAGGTCCGCGGTCAGCCGTTGATGCAGCGGGTGGCCGTGGATCCGTACGTCGGTCCCGACGATCCGCTCCGACAACGGGCAGTCGCCTCGCTCGCAGCAAACCTGCGCGAAATGGTCACGCTCTGCGGTAAGAACCGCGTACCAGTCGTCGTTTGCACTGTCCCCACCAATGAACGCGACCTGGCCCCTATCGGTCGCGACAACCTCGACGACCTGTCTCCGGCCACCCGTGAGCGTTTCGATGCGCTGCTCGACCAGGCGGAGGCGGCCGCGACTCCGCTGTCGCGTCGCGAGAATTTGGTAAGCGCCCTCGCGCTGTGGGATCGTCACGCCCGCACCCACTACCTGCTCGGACGCACTTGTGTCGATCTGGGCGACGATGCCGCAGCCCTGGTCGCCTTCGATCGCGCCCGCGCTCTCGACTCCATGCCCTGGCGGGCTTTGCCTGCTGTGAACGCGGTTATTCGCGGCATGGGCGATCACGGAGCCACCGTCTGCGACATGGAGGCCGCCATGCGTGAGGCAAGTCCCCATGGCGCAATCGGATGGGAACTGATGGCCGACCATGTCCACATGACCCTCGCAGGGCAGGCGCTCTTCGCCCACACCATCACCCGCTGCCTGACCGACATGCCCGCACCGCTGCACGTCGACCCTCAGGCTTTGGATGGACTGCCCCGCTGGGAGTTCTACGCTGAACGGTTAGGCCGCAACGTCTACAACGATTACGTCGCCGCCAGTCGCATGCGCACCCTCTTCGAAATCCCTTTCCTGGCCACCAGCAATCCCAATGCGCTGGCCCGCGTGTCCGCCGAGTGTGACCGACTGCTTTCTGCGATGTCGCCCCGCGACCGGGAAGCGGCAGAGCACTGGCACGATCCCGGCCTTCATGTCTCGAATCACCGCCCACTCACGT
>NPIE01010299.1_pt3 | contig 16453 bp, 16 predicted proteins | sample 8637661 | NCBI WGS metagenome assembly NPIE01 (sample SAMN07420842, study PRJNA396082) | bioreactor metagenome | isolation source: sample BA12 brine-fed electro-methanogenic bioreactor BA | place: Japan: Kochi | collected 2016-12-09 | reverse complement strand
TTATTATCTTGATCAAAGAGAACGTGAGAAGAAAGATCTTTTAAAGAAGAAATTTCAAGATTACCTTTTGATGACCAAGATGATTGCTTCCATGCTGTACAAGAAGTTTTCTGTACAGAAAGTATTTCTCATTGGATCTCTATTAGATTTTGAGTGGTTTCATGATCGCTCTGATATAGATATTGTTGTAGAAGGTCTTGATCCTAAACAATATTTTAAAGCTTGGTTGGAAATTGAGAATATTACAGATGGAGAACCATTTCATCTTATTGATGTAAATGATATTTCTGAGGAGTTTTACAGCAAAGTGGTTACAAAAGGAAGGCTATTGTGAACTCAAAATACCTGGTTTTAAAAGAACGGATTATTGAAGAATTATTCTTCGTAAAACGATCTATGCAAAAAGCTGAAGAAGCTTGGAACAAAGCTAAATTGTACGAAATATCTACACATTCCAATATGATCTTGATAAAATAAACACCCTCATAGCTCTGTTAAAAGAAAGTAGTACAGCAATTTTTCATGAGTTTGACGAATTCAATACATTTCTTTCTGCTTCTTTCGTAGATTAGTTTTCTTTATTTCCCATATATCCTTTATGGCAAACAAACTAAATGTACCTTAATAAATAATTGATAATGAGGTTCCACTTTTTTGACTTTGTGTATTTTTCGAGTATTCTCAAATTCATAATTCATTACAGGTTTTTGGAAGAAGGTTGTTTTGGTTACAAGAGCAATGTTCTTGGAGGTAGTAATGCGTAAAATTGTTTGTTTATTATGCTTTCTTGTGTTGTAGTGTGGGATTGTACATTGTGGGTCTGTTTTACGATTTTAGGTATTGAAAGAGAGGTAGAATATGAAGAAACAATGTGATTTGCAGAAGAAAAACCAAGTGTATGGTACAAAGTATACCAATCTCGTTGTTAAGAATGGTAAGATTTTCACAAATAGAAGTATTGCAACCAGTATTTGCTTATTGTTAATGTTCTCCCTTACTGTCTGTTCTTTCGGTTGTAGCCAAGCAAAGACAAACACAATCAATAATGATGAAGAGAAGATTCCTGCAATCAACACCTATGGCAATACTACGGGTAATATTGCCAACGGAGGAATAGTAGCCATTCAAGGAGAGTGGATCTATTACAGCAATGTAAGTCGTAGGGGTGAGTTATACAAAATACGTGTTGATGGATCAGATAAAACTCTTTTGTGTGAAGACAATGCAACATTTATCAATGTAGTAGGGGATTGGGTCTATTACAGTGACTATTTTGGAGACGATAAGTTGTATAAAATACGAACAGACGGTACTGAAAAAACGCTATTAAGCGAAGATCCTGCATGGCATATTCGAGTAATGGGAGATTGGATTTACTATTCCATTTCAGGGATGGGGATTTGTAGAATCCCCATCAATGGAGGTAAACGTATATTGGTGAGTGGCGATCATGCATTAAGTTTTCCAATCGTTACTGAAGATTGGATTTACTGTATAAAGGATTTCGACTCTGAGAATATCCTTTGCAAAATTCGGACTGATGGTACAGATCTGACCCGAATCAACAATGATTTTCCGGGTTTTCTGAATGTTGTAGAAAACTGGATCTATTATTGTAACGCCAGCGACGAAGGAAAATTATGTAAAATTCAAATCGATGGTCCTAAAAAAACTATTGTAAGCGATATCCAATCATGGGCAGTTAACGTTGCAGGAGATTGGATTTATTTTGTGAACTTAGAAAAGGATGTTCCTAAACTTTGTAAAATCCGTACCAATGGGACCAAATATACGGTATTGGCGGAAGGAGATTTTAATCAAATCAATGTCGTGGGAGAGTGGATTTATTGTACCAAAAAGGTATTTGGAGATGATATGTACCGCATGGGAAGAGACACTCTTTACAAATTAAGAATCGATGGCACTGACTTCCAGCTTGTCAAATGAAATAATATGCACAACACAGTTCTTAAGATTAATTTCATGTGTTTTGCATAACACTTATACTGATTTTGATGTGTGAAAAGATATCTTGTTAAAAACTGATGAATGCCTAGAGTGAGGGAGGTTTTTCACATAGTTCAATGAGGGTTCCATTGGTGGCTTTGGGGTGGATGAAAATGATACGGTTGCCTTTGACTCCAATGGTGGGCTCACCAATGAGTGGAATATCTTGGTTTTTTAATGATTGCAGTGTTTCTTCAAAGTTTTCTACTTCAAAAGCAATGTGGTGCAAGCCTTCTCCCTTTTTTTCAAGGAATTTGGCTATAGCTCCTTCCTCACCCAAGGGTTGCAGAAGCTCGATATGCGTGTTTTTTGTTTCTACCATGATGGTTTGTATGTGTTGAGAAGGCAGGTCAATGACTTCGTCAAGAGGTTGATTCAAGAGGAGTTCGTATACTTTTTTTGCTTTTTGTAAGTCGTGAACTGCAATGCCGATGTGATCTAATTTCATTTCTTTACATCCTTTTCTATCGATAACAAAACATGATCGATGGCTTCATCAAAACTACTAGTGCCTTGTATAATGTTGTGAAGGTGGTTTTCAAAACTTACCTCTTGAAGGATAGGATCAATGAAACGAGAAGTAAAGCGATCGATGATGGCTTCTCGAATTGTTTTTTTCAGATGGTTCTTTCGGCGTGTGTAGAGTTGATTATGCAGGGTCAGATAGGTTTTGTGTTCTTGGATGGTTTGCAGTAGCACATCCATGTGTTTTCTCTGGTTGGCTTGAATTTTTACAATCTTGGGAGACCAATTGCCATCAGCTTGCACTTTCATATTCTCCCGAAGCATGTATTCCATTCTTTCTGCACCTGCTAAATCAATTTTATTAATGACATACATGTCGGCTATTTCCATCAGACCAGCCTTTAAGATTTGAATGGAATCTCCTGATTCGGGGGCAGATATAACCATTACTGTATCGGCAATATCAGCGATATCAATTTCATTTTGACCCACCCCAATGGTTTCAACAATGACAATGTCATAGGCAGCAAAAGAAAACAGCTGGATGACATCATAGATGGATTTGTTCACTCCTCCAAATATGCCGCGATTGGACATGCTGCGAATAAAAACGTTGGGTTTGCTGAAGAGAGGTGCCATGCGGATACGATCGCCCAATAATGCCCCTCCATTCATTTTGTTGGAGGGATCAATGGAGACAATGCCAATCTTGAGTTGAGAATCCCACGAACTGACCAATGCTTCAATAAGGGTACTTTTGCCAGCTCCTGGTGCACCAGTGATGCCAAGTACATATGTTTTACTGGAGGTAGTGTAGATTTCTTTGCGAAGAGATTGAGAGAGATTTGGGATATTGTTTTCTAATATGGAGATCGCTTTGGCAATGATTCGTTCGTCTTGATTCTGAATGCTTGTTCGTAGATCGTCAATCATTCGTACTTTGGGGTACATTGGTTCGGATGAAGGATACGATGTCTTCTAGCGAACTACCAGGAGGGTATATAGCTTTAATCCCAATTTCTTGTAAAAATGGGATATCATCTTTGGGAATAATTCCTCCGGCAATCACAAGAATATGATCCAGCTTGTGCTGTCTCAGATGTTTCATAATCTCGGGAAACAAATGGTTATGAGCACCGGATAAAATGCTTAATCCAAGGACATCAATGTCTTCTTGCAGGGCAGTTCTGGCTATGCTTTCAGGGGTTTGCTTAATGCCTGTATAAATAACTTCCATACCAGCATCTTTCAATGCCCTGGCAATGATTTTTGCACCTCGGTCATGACCATCTAATCCGGGTTTTGCAATTAATACACGAATGGGTTTGTTCATAGGATTCCTCTAAAAAATGCTTTCTGTATATTCCCCATATTCTTTGCGTAGAATATTGGCAATTTCTTCAATGGTTGCATATTCTTTGACTGCATTGATAATGGGCTGCATAAGATTATCGCCTGCTTGTACGGCATTTTGTAAGTGTTCAAGACAATGCTGTACTTTTTCGTTGTCTCGGTCATTTTTAATTTTGTTTAATTTTGCAATTTGATCATGTTCGTTTTTTGGGTCTACTTTCAGCAATGTAAAATCTTGTTCACTTTCTTCAACAAAGCAGTTGACTCCTACTTGTTTGTCAATTTTAGTATCCAAATTTACTTGCAGTTTATAGGCGTGGTCTTGGATCTCTTTTTGGATGTATCCAGTTTCAATTGCATTTACCATACCACCCATATCATCAATCTTCTGAAGGTATTTTTCGACATCAGTGCAAATTTCTTTGGTTTTGTTTTCGACGAAGTAAGAACCTCCTAGTGGGTCAATAGTGGAAGGGATGCTTGTTTCATACCCAAGAATTTGCTGTGTTCGAAGAGCGATGCGAACAGCTTTTTCAGTGGGTAGGCTTAGTGCTTCGTCAAAGGAGTTGGTATGCAAGGATTGCGTACCCCCAAGCACGGCAGAAAGTGCGGCCAAGGTAACCCGGATAATATTATTTTCGGGCTGCTGGGCTGTAAGAGATGCACCAGAGGTTTGTGTATGGAATCGCATTCGTTTTGATTTTTCATTGGTGCTATGGAATCGATTGGTGATGATATTGGACCAAAGCCACCGGGCAGCACGGAATTTGGCAATTTCTTCGAAGAAATTCATACTTGAATTAAAGAAGAAGGAAAGACGGGGTGCAAAGTCATCAATCTTCAAACCTGATTCTAGTGCAAGTTTGACATATTCAATGCCATCGGCCAATGTAAAGGCTACTTCCTGTACTGCATTGGAGCCAGCTTCTCGAATGTGATAGCCACTGATACTAATAGTATTCCATTTGGGCATTTTTTCGGAACAATATTGAAAAATATCAACAATTAGTTTAAGAGATGGCTTGGGAGGGAAGATATATGTGCCACGAGCTACATATTCTTTCAAAATGTCATTTTGAGTAGTGCCTCGAAGACTTGCAAGGGAAAGATTACGTTTTTCAGCCAATGCGATGTACATAGCAAGAACAATGATGGCTGTGGAATTGATGGTCATGGAGGTACTGATGTTCTCAATAGGAATCTCTCGGAAAAGGTCTTCCATGTCGGCTAGTGTATCAATAGAAACGCCTACTTTTCCCACTTCTCCCTTGCACATTGGATTGTCAGAATCATATCCAATTTGTGTTGGTAAATCGAAAGCAACGCTTAAGCCTGTTTGTCCTTGCTCAAGTAAATATCGAAATCGTTTGTTGGTTTCCGTGGATGTGCCAAAACCAGCATATTGCCGCATTGTCCAGAGCTGTTTTGTGTACATGGCATCATATACACCTCTGGTGTATGGGGATTTACCAGGATGCCCAATATCGCTTTCGAAATCAATGCATTCTACGTCTTGGGGTGTATACAATTCTTTTTTCATGCGTTTTTACTTTTATACCTTATTGCTTGAATTTTACTATATTTATAGCAAAATAAGTGTGTTTCACAAAAATAGTTTTGTATGTTGATCAATTCTTGATAAATCGAGGTTATTATGAATACTGGTGTTCTGGTTGTCTATACGGGAGATGGTAAAGGAAAGACGACTGCAGGTCTGGGATCTGCTTTACGTGCCTATGGACGTGGAATGAAAGTAGCTGTTTTTTATTTCTTGAAAGATTCCAATCAAGGAGAGATTTCAGCTTTTGAGAAACTTCCCGGTTTTGATTATTTCATTTTTGGGAGTGGTCGATTTATCGATTTTGACAATATATTGCCCTCAGATATGGAACCCATATTACAGGGTATAGCAAAATTGAAACAATCGCTACGTGATCAAACCTATGATATGATTGTGTTGGATGAAATATTGATCACGTTGTATTATGGATTGGTAAAAACAACTGAATTATTGGATATTCTAGACACTCGGAAAAATACACATATCATTTTAACAGGACGAAATGCTCCTCCTGAAATTATGACAAAAGCAAATATTTGTAGTGAGATTAACAAAGTGAAGCATCATTTTGATGAAGGTGCTTCCTGCATTGAGGGCATCGAATATTAGTTTTGGTTGTATTGAACTAATATGCAATCTATTCATTTTGTAGAGTGATGGTGATTAACATATGAATGGTATTACAGAAAATCCAACACGTACTCTTTTGAAAAATGTGATTCTTACGGCGCTGTTTATTGCCATTAGTGTTGTTTTCGGTAAAATGCTCGAAGCACTTCCCAATATTGAACTAATCAGTTTTTCTGTATGGATGTCTACATATGTTTTGGATAGGAAATACAGTACTGTTGTAGGTTTTCTTAGTTTTTTGATTCATTCCATGCTATCTCCCTACGGAGTTGCCCCTTTGCCTTTGCTTTTGTCACAGGCAATAGGGGGTGCATTGATAGGCTTCTTTGGGGGTAGTGTGATCCGATCAAAGAAAACAAAATACTCTACTTCTCTTCCCTATGATCGGTGCTTGGCCTATCTTGGATTTGGTTTACTGATTACTTTTGTGTACGATGCTTTAACCAATTTCGGTGGTTTTGCTGCTTTCAGTGAGAATACAAGTACGCTGGTTGCCTATATGATAGGCGGACTTACATTCAGCGTGGTTCATATTGTTAACAACGGGATAGCGTTTATGCTACTCACCCCTTTGGTAAAAAGGGCGATTGACCGAGTCTATTTTCCAACAAAATCCAACCTAAAAAGGAACGAATATGTGGATTCAAAAAGCAATTGAAGAATTAAAGAAAATGGTCGAACTTGCTCACACGGGTGGGGGCAAGGATAAAATCAATAAACAACACTTGAAAGGGAAATTGACTGCTCGGGAGAGAATCGATAAACTTTTGGACCCGGGTACTTTCAACGAAATTGGTTCGTTTGTGAAATCCAAGAATCATGGATTTGGCAAGCAACCCAATGAATGTCTAGGCGACGGCGTTGTGACAGGTTATGGGAAAGTAAATGGGGTATTGGTCTATGTAATATCCCAAGATTTCACTGTAGCAGGAGGTTCTCTAGGAGAATCCCATGCATTAAAAATCTGTAACCTCATGGACAAAGCGATGGACAATAAAGCACCCGTTATATCGATCAATGATAGCGGTGGAGCTCGTATTGAAGAAGGAGTCCATTCTTTAAGCGGCTATAGCGAAATATTCCTGCGAAACACTCTTGCCTCGGGTGTGATTCCTCAAATATCGGTGATTATGGGAAGCTGCGCTGGGGGAGCTTGTTATTCTCCGGGTATTTGCGACTTTATTTTCATGACAGAAAAAACGAGCCAGATGTTTATTACCGGACCCCGCGTAGTTAAAACAGTAACAGGGATGAATTCATCTCTGGAAGATTTAGGCGGACCCAAAATTCATGCTCAAAAAAGTGGGGTTGTGCATTTTGTCTATTCCAATGACGAGACTTGTCTCGAAGGAGTAAAACAGCTTCTCAGTTATTTACCCAAGAATTATACTGAGAAACCACCGATGACAAAAGTGAAGCTACATACCGATTGCCCTGGACTTGATGAAGTCGTACCAGACAATCAAAAAAAGGTATACGATATTAAAAAAGTGATTGACAAAATTGCAGACAAAGACAGCTTTTTGGAAGTTCACCAAGCATATGCTTTGAATATGGTGGTTGGATTTGCACGTTTGAATGGAAGAGCCATTGGAATCGTTGCTAACCAGCCCTATCATTTAGGTGGTGCAATTGATATCAATGCATCTGACAAAGCTGCTCGATTTGTACGCTTCTGTGATTGTTTTAATGTCCCTCTTCTCACCCTGGTGGATGTGACTGGATTCTTACCCGGCATCGACCAAGAGCAGGATGGCATTATTCGTCATGGAGCCAAGCTCTTGTATGCTTTTTCCGAAGCAACCGTACCCAAGGTGAGTTTGATCCTTCGAAAAGCCTATGGCGGAGCATACATTGCAATGAATAGTAAAAAACTGGGTGCTGATATTGTTTTTGCCTGGCCCATTGCAGAAGTTGCTGTTATGGGAGCGGAAGGGGCTGTTGATATCATCTTCCGTAAAGAAATTGAAAGCAGTGAAGATCCAGTTGCAACAAGAAACCAATACATCGAGGATTACAAAAAGAAGTTTATGAATCCCTATGTAGCTTCTGCAAATGGATATGTTGATGAAGTAATTTTACCTGAAACGACGAGAAAAAAACTGATCGATGCCTTTGAAATGTTACAAGACAAAGACGTCAGGATTCCTGGTAAAAAACATGGAAATATACCACTGTAAGGGGAGGTTGATATGAAAAAACAGCTTAAACATCAACCCACTCCAATTGCATATAGAATTGTTTCCTCTCGGTTTGAAAATCTGCTTCTTTCTGTAAAAGCGAAAATTGTTCCAATAAAGAGAAGCAAAAAGAGAAGTACTTCTGAAATTCGAAACGATCGAATGAAAAAAGAATTTCAGGAATCAAGGTCACAAACGCAACAAGTTGGGAACATCAATGAGGTTTTTGACATGATTGCAGAACGTGAAATACAGCGAAACAACGCACCCGATGATGAAGAAAAAGTACTACTTGCTGCTATTATTGCGTATCATCAAAGCATACCCAACAATCAAGTAATTCGAGCTGATGAATTTCTTCGCTCAGCTCTTCCAATGTAACGAAAGTGATGGAGTAAACTATGATCTATGTAATAGAACTTAATGGAAAAAAATATAGAGTAGATGTAGATGACAAACAGGTAACTTTGCTTGAAACAGTGCAAGAAGAGTTTGATCCACAGAAGTCTCTTGATGATCAAAAAATAGACCACCTGCAACAAGAAGATGAAAATCATCTTCATATTAAAGCTCCTATGTATGGTGTGATCATGAAAATAGAAAAAACCAAAGGTTCTTCTGTAAGAAAAGGAGACCTGCTTTTCATATTGGAAGCGATGAAAATGGAAAACGAAATCGTTGCTCCAGAAAACGGAAAGATTAAAGACATCCTCGTCTCCCCTGGCGAAAATGTACAAAAAAATGCTGTACTGTTGGTGATTGAGAAAAAGTAGGCTTCTCCTCGATCCCCAAAGCAGTGATCTCATATTGGTAATGATTCTTGTATTTGAAAGAAGGCGGGATATGAAAAAACTGTGTGTAGCTGTTTATGTATGTTTTCTTTTGATTGGCGTGATGATGTTTGGATTCACGTCTTGTTCAAATCAACAAGCTTTTGTTCAACCTGAAAAGGTAGCAGTTGCTATTGCAGAAGAACAACCCATCTTGCTCATGGAGGATCCTACAAAGCCCTATATAATAGATCGGACGTATGAGTATTCAACTCGCTGTGTATCTTCCCCAATACAAATGTATTACAAATACCCAATCAAGATGACAGAAGATAAATTTAATGAAATCTACGATTCAACCCATATTTCACAAGACATTTTTTTTCTTCATACTTGTACTCCTACTTTGGCTAAAAAGTGGGAAAGAATTCTTCATTTACATCCGAACTATACTCCAATATACCAAATGGAAAATGGGAATATTTATTTCGCTGGGACAAATATAAGTGCACAAACGCCTAATGGCACTGCTTCCTACGAGATTTTTTGGTATAACGATGAATACAAACTTCGGGGTAGTTTAATTCTTCTAAATCAACATGGTCTGGAGCTTCCCTTGTCTGAGGATGAATCTATCACTTCTTCTGAATGCAGCATAGTATATTGCGAAAAAAACAATCCTTGGATTGTATTGAAATCAAATCAAGAAACAGAAGATAGTCATGAAGAATCTACAGTGCTGATGAATTTGGAAACCCAAAAAGTCTATCCATTACCAGAACCAAAGATTCCAATATCCAACTTATACTCCTTTGATCATGGCTGTGTGCTGGAAAGCGTTCTCCCAAATCAAATTCAAAGTGAAGAAAAAACAAGTGAAGAAATCAAGTTCAAAGCTACTTCAAGTAATGAAGGACAAGTATACTCCCTTTTTTATCGTAATGTGTTCAAAAAAACACACCAGTCCTCCTATTCATATATAAGCTTTTCAGAAAAAACTTTGCATCCTTTATCCCCACCAACAGAAACATCGATGATTGTGATGTCACCAGGCAATCGATCCGTGTTGTGGTACGATACGAAAACTCATGATGCTTATATTCAACATTCTATGAAAGAAAAACCCGTAAAGATTCTTCAGGATTTTCCGCTTTATTCCATATATCCATCAACTGATAATTCTTACTGGATGATTCCTGAGCCATATATTGGGTCTACTGATACCCTATATTTCCTTGCCTTAGAAAACGACTCCATATCATTCCAAGAATTACAACTTCCTTCTCAATTTGAAGCTAGAAGCGGAGTATATGTCGATGAACAAGGTAGATTGAATTGGCTTCAACCTGGTAAGGTTGTTCTTAATGTTATTTTTCCAGATACACCCGAAACGCTACATCAATATCCCCTTGAATCAAAAATACCCATTCGCTCTTTAACTTTGGGAGAATATGTTGATTCTATGGATGGTAGACAGAGAGTAGTGCTTCATATAGCTATTGATATTACGGAAGAAAACAAACACCTTTATTATCATGAGGAAAAGAGTAATACATCCGGTTCATCGTATATGATTGCAGACCCTTGGGTAAATGACTTATTTCAATACTCATTACCATAGATGACTCTCGAGTAGTGATTTCTGATAGGGGCAATACGAAATAGAGTTACTATTTTTTCTTTTGAAGGAGCTTTTTGATGTTCTTTTTGTATTCTTCTACACCGGGTTGGTTGAAAGGATTGATGTGGTTTAGATAACCACTCATTGCGCAAGCTTTTTCAAAGAAATAGACCATATAACCAAAGTTGTAAGCGGTTGCTTTTTCTACTTCTATTGTAAAAACGGGAACTCCCCCTTTGAGGTGGGCTTCTTGAACTCCCTTCAATGCTATATGATTGAGCTCATTCATCGAGATGTTTTTATCGACAGGAAGGGGAGAAGCAGTGTCAGAGTTTACTACAATATCATGAGCAGGCTTTTTTATAGTAATCATTGTTTCTACAAGGATTCTTTGCCCTTCTTGAATATATTGGCCCATGGAGTGTAGATCCGTTGTAAAGTGTAAAGATGTGGGGAATAAACCGGTTTGTCTTTTACCTTCGCTTTCTCCAAAGAGTTGTTCAAACCAATTCCCAAAGTAGTTCAAGCAAGGATCAAAAGTGGCTAAGATTTCGATAGATTTTTCTTTGTGAAGAAATATGTTGCGTAGCACAGCATACTGGTAGCATTCATTGTCCAGAAGAGATGGATTCAGGAAGTCATGAAAAGCATCTTTTGCACCTTCAAGCATGCTTTCAATATCAATGCCAGCAACGGCAAAAGGTAGCAAACCCACTGGGGATAGTACAGAATATCGGCCACCAATATCATCCGGAACAACGAATGTTCTGAGTTGCTGCTTTTGTGCAAACTCTTTCAGTAAGCCTTTTTCCTTATCTGTTGTGACAATGATATGATTCTTTGCTTCATCGAGCCCATATTTTTCAAGTAGTTGCTTACGGAACAAGTCAAATGCAATGGCAGGTTCTAATGTAGTACCAGATTTGGAAATCACGTTGATAGTTGTTTTTTGAGGTGCTAAGAGCTGCAATAGTTGAGCAGTATAGGTGGCACTAATGTGTTGGCCTGCAAAGTAGATTTTAGGAGCTTTTCGAATAGCTTTTTCTAGTTCATTGTGGAAGGGGTGGCAAAGCATTTCAATGCCAGCTCTCGCTCCTAAATAAGAACCACCAATCCCAATAATAACAAATGCATCACTGGTTTCTTGAATCTGCTTGGCAGCTTGCTGAATTTGCTGGATTTCTTTTTGTTGTATGTGAATGGGAAGCTGAATCCAACCTGTGTATTCGCTTCCTTCTCCAGTTTCTTCATGAAGGTCTTTGTGATGTGCTTGTACTTTAGCCTGGTAATTGAGTAAATCTTCCTCAAGAAAATAGTGGGCATTCAATGCTTGGGTATAATCAAAATGTAATGGTTTCATGGTTATACAACCCCAATCTCAGCTTTCATGGTATCAAAAAAAATATCATTGTTCTTTCTTCTATTTTACGATCAATCATCTTGATGACAAGAATTTCAACAGAGATCACCATTTTGTATCATAATTTTCCCAAAGCTATCTCGTTTGATGAGACGTATTTCATTGACAGTTGGAAATTGCTAAATATAATTAGAAAAAACATATAAAATTACGAATCAGGAAGTTTAATGCAAGAATTATTGCGCAAGCACAATCCGATTTGGTTTGGTCAACAGTTAGAAACGGGGATTGAAAGAAGTACTTTGCATCAAATTGTTTCTTTTCTTTCCGTTCCTCATATAGTTGCGATTAGTGGTGCACGGCGATCTGGTAAATCATTCTTGTTGAGACAACTGATTAAGCATCTGTTGGGGACCAATGTTCCAGCTTCGAATATTCTAATGATGAATTTTGAAGATCCCTTTTTCGTGAATAATGATGATGTAAAAGTTCTTGATACCTTGCTATCAGAATACCGGGTGATGAAAAATCCTTCTGGGAAAGTGTTTTTATTCCTGGATGAAATTCAAAATATTCCACAATGGCACCGTTGGTTACGCGATTTATACGATCAAAATCCCGATGTGAAAATCTTTATCACTGGGTCTAATTCAGAACTTCTTTCTGTAGAACTCGCCTCCCATTTAACGGGAAGAGTTCTTTCTTTTGAAAACTTTCCCTTCTCTTTTTATGAATTCCTTCAAGATCAACCTGATAAAAAACTACCGAGTATACTTCAATTTGAAACTCTCTATCCAATGAAAGATTCACTCCAGCACCATATTGAAAAAATCTTCCAAATTGGTTTGTTTCCAGAAATTATCAATGTAGAAGATGTGAGCCTTCGAGAAGAGATACTGAATCAATATTTCCAGCAAGTTTTGTTTAAAGACATTATTCCGAAGTTTTCTATACGAAATAGCAAAACCATTGAACAATTGGCATATTATTGTTCCACTACGTTTGCTTCTCGGTTTAGCTATCACCGAATTGCATCTGCTGTGGGGAGCAATGAAAACACAATAAAGGAATACTTATCGTATCTAGAAAAGGCATATTTGTTCTTTGTGATTGAACATTTTTCTTATTCATTCAAGAAACAAACGCGGTATGCAAAAAAAATATACATTTCTGATGAAGGTCTTCGCAATGCTACAGCAAGCAGTTTTTCTCCCGATATAGGTAGACACGCAGAAAATGTTGTTTTTCTTCATCTTCGGAGAGAAACGCAGAAAATTGCATTTTGGCAAGATGATCACAGCGGTGCAGAAATTGATTTTATTATTCAAAGAAAAAATCAATATATACTATGCAATGTCTCGTATACCAATGAAATATCCCAACGGGAGTACAACGCTTTTTCTATGTTTCTTACTTCCAATCCTATAAAAGACTATCAATGCCTTATTGTTACTCGAGATGTGTACAAAAAAGTGATCCACCAAGGTGTTGAAATTCAATTCATTCCGATGTGGCTTTTTTTGCTACATATTCCACAGTGGCTAAAACGGTAAAACAATCGCACAACCTCATATTATATAGCTTTGCAAAGTTGACAATATTGTAACCTTTGGAAATTGATCTTTTCTATACCATCCCTACAATTAGAGAAAAGGTCTTTTTGACCTGAAAGGGGTATTCATATGTGGAAGAAGATGACAACCTTGTTTATCATTTTTGGTCTTCTATTGATGGGAGTATCTATTCCCAAAGCAAGTGCAGTGGAAAAAGTGTATATGGAGATAACGCCCAATTACACCGGAACAAATGCAGAGTATAGGTTTTGTTTCACCATCCAGAAGAAGCTTGAGTATGGACAGTGGATTCAGTTAAAATTTCCCAAAGAAATTGTGTTTCCCTCTGAAAAGCCTGATATACCAAGGCCTAATCCACATTGTCCAGACCCTTATGCTGATGCAGTATGGGATATGGAAAACAAAACCATTCAACTTGCAATCAACATGGAATTAAACCCTGCAGTGGAAGGGTATCGAGATATTGTTGCCACCATACCTACTAGCTTTCAGATATGCAATCCTGAAAAACCAAAGTCGTATATATTTGCTGTACGTACTGAAGCAGAACCAGACTGGGTAAATTCAGAACCTTTTGAAATTGTGAAAGGAGTACCTTCTGCAAAGATGGTGAGTTGTTTGTTCAAAGATGGACTTGATACAGCAAGAATAGAAGAAGAAACCTATGCTTGGTCGAGACAGGAAACTCTCCATAACGATCTTCCTTCGTCTTTGACACCCAAAGATAGCTTCTACATTCACCTAAATGATTTAAAGGCCGATATTTTTGATTTTTCAATTCGCAAATGGGGTTCAGGTAATACAAAGCACTTTGAAATTAAAAATCATGCCAATCATCAACTCCAATTTTCTTTGGATATTGTCGAAGACAAATCTGTTTTTTCTAATCCCATTTTCGATGGTGAAGAAAAAAAATGGACTCACCCACCAATAATGAATGAAAGTGAGATATATATTGACATTTATGAATTGGCATTTTTCTTTGGATACAAAATGCAAAGAGAAGAAAATCAACCAGTACTCATAAAAAACACTCGGGGACGGTCTTTTACAATATATCCTTCAACCCGACAAGTACATATTAAGCAAGCATCGATGTATGCGTACCACTATCAGTTGGGACACCCAACCACATACATAAATACGAAGTTTCGGGTGGATCTGAATTTTGTACTCTACAAATACCTGGAAACACTGAAATGGGAGAAGAATGAGTTTGAACCCAATCAATGGCAAATCAAATGTACAGGACTAGATCGATATCAAAAGACATGGGAGTTTATTTTCTTCCGTGACACTACACCTGGCAATGAACACTACAAAGATGTAGTTCTATTGAGTATCAATGGCAGACAAGTTGTGTGGAATCCAATTGTCTTAGATGCATCTGAAGAGATTTCACCCCATGTTATTGATGCACAATTTTTAGTACCGATTATTGATTTCTTTAAAGTAGTACCTTTACACACTGAACTGCGCGAAGAAGAAGGGGAAGTTTACGTACGATTTTAAAATGAGTTCATTGAAATAATGTCTTAGCGTCCTAATGAAGAGCTTTACGCATTTTTATGTCTGTTATGAGTTATTAACAGACATAGAATTTTATCCAAAATGACAAGGTACTTCATGTCCCTATATCGGATTTGGTATGTGCAACAATCTCATTACTTCCTTTTGAGTTTCTACTACGCGTCGCATGATAAATGCAATAAAGCCTTCTGGACTTGAATGGGATTCTTCCAGTAGTTCTATATATTCTTGACGCAATATGGGTGGTATAATGGCGATCATGTATCGATCTTGCAATAAGGATGTATTCATTATTAATCTTGCAATTCGACCATTACCATCCACAAAAGGATGAATCGTTACAAATTGCAAATGAAGTTGAGCAGCAAATTCTACAGGATGATACTGACTTCTTTTTCTTTGAATCCAATGAAACATCTGGTCCATTTTGGATTGTATTTCACCTGGAGGGCAAACTGGATACTTTGAACCCGTTATAATCACTTTTGATGTTCGATAGACTCCTGCAGATTCTGCATCAATTTGTTCATAGAAAAGCTTGTGCATTGCAAGGACGTCATTTTCAGTAATAGAGTGATTTTGGATGATTGCAAACATGTAATCATAGGATTTGGCGTGACCCAACGCCTCATATGTGTCCCGCAAAGGTTTACCACCAATTGTTAAGCCGTCCTCTAAAAGAATTTTCGTTTCACTTTCAGATAGTGTATTTCCCTCTATGGCATTACTAGACCAAGTAAGTCCAATGCGGTAGTAATTCCGTAATTCTTTCAGCAGTATTCTTTGAAAAGGTCGTTCTTTATTGATTGCATTTTGGTAAAGATCAATTGTTTCCAAAACTGTCATATTCTGGCTCCTACACAAAATTTAGCCTAAATCTCAAGTGCATTTCCAAACATAGCATCACGTCACTATATTATACTTCAATCCTTACCATAGCGATACATGAAGAAAAGAAAAACATAAAATAACACTAGCGGTTTGAACTGTTCCAAAAAAGTAGACACTCCATAAGAAATATACTATAGTACTAATAAGGAGTGTTTATTGTGAGACGAAGACAGTATTTCAATGAATTCAAGAAGAATTGATTTGTTAGGTTCAATAACAAGATTATTTTTATGAATAACAAAAGAAGAAATAGTCTACGATCATTTTTTTCCAGAAGTACATTTGGATGGATGATTGGATTTTTCATATTCATGTTTTTGTGTCTTTTCTTCGTAACAATTCTATGGGTTTTGTGGTTGATTCTGTAACAGTCCAAAATATGTTGTGTAGGAGGAATGAAGGCACTATTCTCTTTCATAAACCAATTCCCAACCGCTTTAGTATTTCCTGCTACCATACTTTCAAAATGAACGACAATAAATTTGTTTGAAAACATTGCCTTTTTATTTTT
>NPIE01007252.1_pt1 | contig 16454 bp, 17 predicted proteins | sample 8637661 | NCBI WGS metagenome assembly NPIE01 (sample SAMN07420842, study PRJNA396082) | bioreactor metagenome | isolation source: sample BA12 brine-fed electro-methanogenic bioreactor BA | place: Japan: Kochi | collected 2016-12-09 | reverse complement strand
AAACTTTTTTAGGAAACTTCAGTATGAAAATCGGCGGGACTGGTTTTAAGCTGTCCCCCGCTAACTTTCATTAACCGGATCTTCGGACCACGGTGCCGATTTTCATCGTTCGTTGTGACGTCCCGTCATGGGTGTTTATTACCCAATTGGTGACTACTACCCCCCGGCAAAGAATGTGTAGTGATGTCGAATAGATCAACTTCTTGAAAGCGGTTGCTGAGCATTTATTACCTTCACTCGGAGACAGACACCATGAACCCAAAACGGCATCACTGGCCATGCAACGTGCTGGCACTCTTTTTCGTAGGTCTGCTGCTGATCAACCTCACTGGCTGTAACGGAGGAGACGGCGAGATTGCCGCAAAGGTCCTGCACAGCTGTGAGCTGTTTTCCATCGATGAAATAGAGACGATCATCGGCGCGCCAGTAGATACGCCCCCAAGAGAAACCCACAAGGTTGATGAAGAGGGGAACTTCTGGATGAGTATGTGCGATTACTACGCACCTGGTCCGGGTATATCGGTTGGTTTTATGATACAGCCCTTAACGGCAAAAGCCTCTCCGGAGGAGGCGCTCAATTCCTATATCAGTAGTTTGCAAAGCAGCGTCCCAGACTACCAGATGACTCCCGTGCCTGATATCGGTCAAAAAGCAATTTGGAGTGCGGATTCGGGACAGCTGACAATCTTCACTGACAGTCACATGGTGCTTGTCAGCACTATGGAAAAAGGCGCCGCAGAAGAGAAAACGCTGGCTCTTGCCAGGGAAATCGGTCTTTTGACTCTCGAAAAGCTGCGCTAGCGCTCCGCTCCAACTTCCTCCTGGTACGGAACTTCTGGATCTCTGGCGTTGCGCGCCTTTTCGTAGGGCTCGTGACTGCACTCGGGTATCACTTCAGGAGTGTCTACCTTTGGCGCGAATCGTTCTGTCAGCAGTGAGCACAGAGACAATGCAATAACCATAACAAAATATCGCCAAATTGATTCAAAGGCATGAGAGAGCCTCTTCTCTCAAGCCCTTTTTGGTTGAGGTGTGATCAGGTAACCGCCAATGAATTTTTACTTCGGAGTGTCAATAGGGATCAATAACTCAGTTTCAAGTACGCCTCGCGGATCTCATCCGGCTGAATGCACAGATAATCCAGTTGATGGTCGCCTTAGGTCTTCCGCATGGAGTGGCTACCATCGTGGATGGCTTCAATTGGCGGATTGATCAGATGCTTGACGGCATGGAGCACTTCTCATTGTTCAGCGCATCACAATCTTGAGTGAGGAGAGAAATCCCTCTGGCAAGCTTCAATTGCAAAAAAAATTCCCCTGTTAAAGAAGAAACACTTTAACAGGGGAATTACTCTATCTCCTAGGATCGACCAGGAATCATTTTTTATACGAGGTATTGTCGCTCAACCCTTCTCTTTGTTTTGGATCAAGATAGCCGTTTTTGATTGCTGAGTCGGTCCACTCTTTGAATAGCGTGTTGCGGAATTCGATCTTGGCCTTGATTTCTTTTTCCAGGTCAACACCAGCAAGTTTCTGTGCCTTTTCTTTTGTTGAAAAATCAGGAACTTCGTAACCAATTACTCCATATTTGGCCAGAGTTCCTGCAAGCTTGATTCGTGCTTGTGACCCCTTATCGATAGCGATTCCAAGAACCCTCAATGTCTCTTCCGGAGCATGGATATAGCCGCCATGACTGGCTATCGCATAATCCCAGAACCACTGGCCTGATCGGAGGAGTTGCAGCACTTCTTCCATTTCAGCCTCGGTCGCACCTACTTCCCATGCCTTGCCTGCTTCCAGATGAGCGGTGGCAAGCGTGGTCATGGCTATCTGATTCAACTGCTCTTTACGATTGTACTTTATTTCAAGTATCGCTTTGAGTTCTTCTTCGGTTTGCTTGTGACATCCCAGGCAACTTTGCTTTATGTGGGTAATGGGATTACTCACCGCATGATCAGCTACGCCATCCTCTGTCTCGGGCATATGACAGTCAGAACACGACACCCCCCGACTGTAATGGAGGCCGGTGGTATAGAGTTCATAATCAGGATGCTGGGCTTTGATCATCGGGGCTTTATAGTGGACCCCAGTTTTAAGACAGTAGTTTAAGCTAGACGCAATCCCGAGGAACAAGAAAAGATGAGTGAAGGAAAGAAGAGAAAGTTCCATACTCCCGAGTTCAAGGCCAAGGTAGCTCTGGAGGCATTGCGAGGGATAAAAACGCTCAACGAGATAGGGCAAGAATTTGGGGTCCACCCTATTACGGTCGGGCATTGGAAGAAGGAACTTCAAGAGCAGGCAAAAACGCTCTTTGAAGGAAAGCGAGGTCCTACACCGATCGCGGCACATCGAGAACCTGAACTATTGTACAGCGAGATTGGCAAGCTGAAGGTGGAGCTAGACTGGTTGAAAAAAAAGTCCGGGATCAGCCGGTAATGATACGGCAATCCTGGATCGATAAAAGGGATCCGGTGTCATTGGTCAGGCAATGCGTGTTGGCAGGGGTTTCCCGTGCCACGATCTATGCCCAGCAAAAGTCCAGGCTGGTCGATGAAAGCGATCTTCTGTTGAGTCGACTGATTGATGAAGAATACACACGGCATCCGTTCTACGGCAGCCGCAAGATGGTGATCTTTCTCAAGACGGCTGGTCATACCGTCAACCGCAAGCGGGTACAAAGCCTGATGCGGAAAATGGGACTGGCCGGTATGGCACCAGGTCCCAACACCAGTCGTCCACACCCTGAGCACAAGGTCTATCCTTATCTGTTGCGTGGTGTGCTCGTAACTCGACCAGACCAGGTCTGGAGTACGGATATCACCTATATCCGGCTGGCCCGTGGCTTTGCCTACCTGGTGGCGGTGATCGACTGGTATTCGCGGCGGGTATTGAGCTGGCGGATCAGCAACAGCATGGAGGCGGAGTTCTGTGTTGATTGCCTGGAAGAAGCCTTGCGCAGGCACGGCAAGCCGGAAATTTTCAACAGCGATCAAGGTTCACAGTTCACAAGCGACGCCTTTATCGGCGTGCTGAAACGCGAAGGCATAGCAATCAGCATGGATGGCCGGGGCCGAGTATTTGACAATATCTTTGTCGAGCGCCTCTGGCGCACTGTGAAACATGAGGACGTGTATCTGAAGGGCTATGCCACGATGATCGATTTGACGGTCGGCCTGGCCGAGTATTTCAGCTTTTATAACGGCGAACGCCCCCATCAATCGTTGGGGCAAAAGACACCTGATGTCGTATACAAGACCGCGATGGGCGGTGGAGCGGTGATTGTGAATAAATACCCACGCGCGGTTGATGGAACCCCTGTTCCGCTACGCTCCACAGGGGTTCCATCAACCGCGGAGTCCGCATCAGAAGTATCGGCAGAAGCTAAACCGGGGCAGCGCCGACCTGCTGCATTTGACGTTGAATGTGTAGCTTAAACTCAGTGGATTTCTGTCTTGACTCAGGGGTCCACTTTACTTTACTGATACCATGTGTCCAGTCAGCAAATCCAATGCCATCATAATAGGCCTCTGCCTCTTCAGCGAGAAACCCCTGATCCCATGGGAGAGTCACTACCACGGCAGTCTGCTCTTTTCCCTCTTTATCCGTATATTTGGTTGGTTTGAAATAGTATTCAACATGACACGGTGCACAAGATAGTGTTCGTATCTCTGTATTATCGATATCGCCGTAATCCCTTGGACTCGCATCCAGAGCACGCTGCAGATAATCGCGAGTTACGGTCAACTCATAGGTTTCGCTGTCGTGACAATCTGCGCAGCCTATGGCATTCACGACCTGATCTCCTAGGCGGGCCCATTTACCAGTGAAGTATTCTTTTTCCCCTTCTTTATCAATAACCCGCTGGACGTCAGGTGATTTACACGTCCAACACGCTGTTGGCATGGGGCCGTCGTTGGGCCCGGTCGGTGCGCCAGTGCGTAGAGAATTAGCATTACTCAGCACTCCATACATGTGGCCGCGGGCCTTATTATAGTCTTTGGCGAAACCATAGCCCGCCCAGAGTATGGCCATCTGAGGGTTCTTTTTGAGCATATCTACAATTTCATCGCTTTCGCCGGTACGCCTCCAGTTTTCGTAGAATTCTGGAAACTCCTCTTTCCACTCTTCACTTTTAGCCACCACAGTTGATTTTTTTGCATCGCCATGACTGCCAGCAATAGCAAGGGAAAAAAGCCCTGCTCCTGCAAAAGCGATCAATGTACCACTGACAAACAGCGTAAATTTTTTCACGGTCACCTCCACACCTTAGAGTTGTATCCGCCCGGATCATAAAAAGCTTAAGCGTCTTCCACTCTGGATGTTGTATCCTTGAATGGTTATCTAGGCACTTGCTCTTTATCTTCTGGACCCTTTATAAAACCATGCCAAGTTTAGGAAAAATGCAAAATGACTCGTAGCGCACTGTTAATGGCGCATTATAAGACAATGGCGATAGGCACTCGCTTTCTCAAGCGAGCTTGAAAAATGCGGTTACTGCACGAGAAACCGCTCTATTGGTGATGTGAATTTTATAAAATTCCCCGTGATCAAGCAAGTTTTATTGATCGGTTGTACTTCTTGTGAGCATTCGCTCGGAAATAGTGGGGGTAGCTCATACGAGGCCAGAACTCTTAGAAATGTCGGCCTAATGATAGGGGGAAGGTCAATGTTGTTGTCACCACACGGGTCTGGTTGGCTTTGCCGTTCGTCCGCCTATCCTGTGCACGGCAGGCCCTTGCTCTCGGGGACGAAAGACCTATCATTAGCCAATGGGAACAGGAATTTCATATCAAGACCGGGTTGCCGGCGCACTCTATGGTGTTTTCATAGCCGACGCTCTGGCCATGCCGGTGCATTGGTATTATGACACCAATGCCCTGCGTCGGGATTATGGGCTGGTGCAGGATTACCAGGCCCCGAAAAATCCGCATCCCGACTCGATCCTCTGGAGATCGTCCTACCATCTAAGCGGCACAAAGGGTGATATTCTCCACAACCAGGTCACGTATTGGGGGCAAAAGGGTATTCATTACCATCAGTTCCTCAGAGCCGGAGAAAACACGTTGAATGGCCAGCTGGCCGCTGAGCTTTTGGCATTTCTGGCACATCGAGACTCTTATGAGACCGGTGCATGGCTGGATCATTTTATTACCTTTCTCACCACCCCCGGCCACCATCGTGATACCTATGTTGAGGAGTATCTCAGGCATTTTTTCACCAATTTCAGCCGTGGTGTTGAGCCAGAACAATGCGGCAGAAAGGACGAACACCACATCGGCGGCTTGACGCTGATGCTTCCCTTGACTATCTTCTTTTCGAACTCACCCGATTACGCCAGCAAAGTGAGCCAGGAGCATCTGGCTCTGACCCATGGTGGTCCGCTGATGAGCAAGGCGGCCGCGCTTGTGTGCCAGCTGCTTATTGCCCTTTTGCATGGCACGCCAATGATCGAAGCTCTCCGCGAAAATCTGCCGCCGGGCAGGAACGAGCGTGCAGGTATTTCACTATTTGAGCTACTCGACTACCCGGATCACGTGGTCATCGGCAGACATTTTTCTTCGGCCTGCTACCTGGATCAAGCGCTGCCCGCGACCCTCTATCTGGCCGCCAAGTATCACGACCGGCCAGCAGAGGCTTTGATCGCCAACACCATGTGCGGCGGTGACAATTGCGGCCGTGGTGCGGTTCTCGGTGCGCTGTTGGGTGCTGCCTGTGGCATTGAGGCCTGGCCCAAGCGCTGGCGCACCGGTTTGTACAAGGCCCCTGTCATGCCGACCTGAACCGGTGCCGGCTCTTCGCGGGCTCTCGGCGGTTGGGATTCAGCTTACTCTGTTGACCAGCCCGTGGCCGCTTCCATTGAGGGTGAGAAATGGCACGCTGACCGGTGGTTGCTCTGACGAATAATAGAAACAGGCCTCCCGGCAGGATGGTGTCCTTGGCATTGGATTGACCCGTTCGGTACGGTCCTTGACAAGACCTTGATTATTACTACTTCAAAGTAATAGCCCAATCACTCTCAACACAGAATGTGAACGGGAGGAAACATGAAACACAACGACATGAAGCTTTCAAGGCGCACCTTCCTTGCTGCAGCAGGCGGCACCATCGTGAGCATAGGGTTGCCTGGAACATTCATGAAACTCGCGGACGCAAAGCAAATCGAACTGGCAGGCAGCATCCGGCCGGATGGCAGGCCCCGTCTGCCCCCTGGTCAGCATGCGGTGGAAAGGATAATCGCTATGGGCGGCACGGCCGGGACCGCAACGGTTGAAAACTGGAAAATGCGCGTTTACGGCGAGGTTGAAAACCCGCTTGTGCTTTCCTATGATGAACTACTCGCTATGGAGCAGGTTCACGTTATCTGTGATGTTCACTGTGTTACCGGATGGACGCTTCTAGATTCCAGCTGGACAGGGGTGCGGCTGGCGACGATCATGGACAGGGTGAAACCTGGGAAAAGCGGCAGCTTCATCATTTTCGAGGCCCCGGAAGGTTACACGAGCAACGTACCGATCAGCGAAGCGCAAAAAGACAACGTGCTCATCGCTCACCGTTTCTTTGGCGAGGAACTGCCGCGTGACCATGGGGCTCCGGTTCGGGCCCTGATCCCCGATCGTTACTTTTACAAGAGCGCCAAGTGGTTGGAGGCAATAAAAGTCACCGCTCGCGACGAGCCTGGATTCTGGGAAAGCAGCGGGTACAGCAACTCCGCTGACCCTTGGAAGGAAGAACGCCACTCGTAAAAAGGAGATAGATGGGGTTCCCCCGGTATTCAATCGGGATGAACTTCCTTATACTCATCCGGATAAGGTTAATCGAAGCGGGCATTTCCTTTTTGCAAGAGAAAGGAGCGTTTCTCAGAAGAAACGGCCCTTTCTCTTGCTTTTGTCCATTGCTATTTATACTTTTCGTAGGCTTTCTGGACAAAGGACATGTCATTGATTTCGTCGTAGGGAATATCCCGATCAATAATGCCTTGTTCCCGGCAGAAAGCGACTATGGTTTCATGCCCTTCCGGTGTGATCAAACCATCAACAGACAGTGACGGACGGAGGAAGCCGATTGCGTCTGCCCCCATGTTTCCGGCCGGAAACATGGCTAGAGCCTTTTCAGCGGCAGCTTCGTTACTGTTTTCGTTGAGCCAGATCATTGCCCGCACGACTGCATTGGCAAATTTCTGAATGGTTTCAGGACTCTCCCTGACAAATTTCTTGGTACCGGTAACAATGGTTGATTCATACCGGGATGTACCGTAGATCTCCTCGTGTTTGGCCGGATCTGAGACATCAACCAGAATATTGGCCCCTATTGCCGCGACTTCATCTTTGACGGTGGAGCGAATATAGGAGGCATCGATATGGCCTTTCTCGAGCGCTGCCAACGACGCTCCGTATTCCATTTGCGCCCAGTTGACGTCGGTGTCTTTCATCCCCGCTTTTTCCAGAATAGACAAGGCGAAAGAGTGAGGAGCAGAACCAGGGGCACCGGCAAATATCGTCTTGCCTTTCAATTGCGTCACATCTTTGATGGCTGGCGAGCCAACAAACATGTATGGTTTATTGGTGAGGAATGCCATGAAGATTATGGATTCAAGGCCTTTGGCCTGAGCCCTGAGAACCGGTTCCGTGCTGAGCATGGTGAGGTCCGCACTACCGGCATGCATGCCCTGAAATGCCACCGGACCGTCTTTCGTGGTGATAAATGTTACCTCAAGTCCCTCCTCCTGGTAAAACCCTAGCGTTTCAGCAAGATAGGCAGGAAGCCAGAACTCGCTGCGCAATTCGGCAACGGTAAGAGGGGTCAGTTTCTCGGGCTGACTGTTCTCGGCAGCACCGGCTCCTTGGGTCAGCATCAACAAGGTGACCGCCGCCACGGTAAGCCAGTTCGTAACTCTCTTCATCGGTAACTTCCTCCCAAATTGATGAGTGATTCATGCATCGACTGCTGATTTCGGTGGTCAGAATGCTATAAAGTACCGCTGTAATCCAGCGGTGGCCGCCATTTCAGCAACGTTTTTTCAACGTGCTTCAACACCATGTTGAAGACGATACCAATGACAAACAATATAAAAATACAGGACATAACCCGGTCCACCTTGAAAAATGAGGTGGCGTAAGAGATCACCCACCCCAGTCCAGCGCTTGCACCCATGTATTCGCCAACAATGGCCCCGATCAATGACGCACCCAACCCCCCGCGAACGCCTGCGAGAATCCAGGGGACAGAAGATGGCAAAATCACCTTGACAACAATTTGTCCCCGGGTTGCACCCATGAGCCGCACAGAGGTGAGAATATTCCTGTCGACACTTTTGATTCCACCGTAGGCGCTGAAAAAAACGAGAAAAAATACCAATAGAGCGGACATGATAACCTTTGACTCAATGCCGAGCCCAAACCAGAGAACGAAAATCGGCGCCAGAGCCAGCTTGGGTATGCCATAAAGGGCGGTGATGAAAGGCTCTACCACCTTGCCGAAAAAATCAAAGAGACCAAGAAGAAAGGCGATGGCAATCCCGGACACTGTTCCGATGAGAAGCCCCCACATCGCTTCGGCCAAGGTCACTCCGGTGTGCTTCAGCATGTCACCGCTGGAATAAAAGACAGGAATATCCATCAGGACATGGCTGGGTTGACTGCTGTAGAATGGATTGATCAGGCCGGTGACGGCAAGTAACTCCCATCCCGCAAGCAGAGCCAGGAAGAGGGTGACGCGCAGGATAACCTGCATGGTATTGCCGCGAGCTTCGATTCCGATGATTTTCATGATTTTTCTTGGAAATCCACTTCGTCCTTCAGATCGTCCCAGATACGTTTGTGCAGGTGAATGAAGTCGGGATTAAAGCGCAGATCTGCCGGTTTCCTTGGCCGTGGCAGGGTGATGACGTGCTCCGATTTAACCCGTGCAGGTCGTTTAGTAAGAATTATCACACGATCTGACAGCATAATCGCTTCTGTCAGGTCATGGGTGATGAACAGGACGGTCCTCCGGCTTGTTTGCCAAAGCGAGAGGATGTAGGTTTGCAGCATTTCGCGAGTAAAGACATCCAGTGACGCAAAAGGCTCATCCATGAAGATGATTTCTGGATCCATGGCCAGAACCTTGATAATGTCGACCCGCTTGCGCATTCCACCTGACAACTGATAAGGATAGGCGTTCTCGAAACCGGAAAGATCCGCCTGGCGGATGAGTGCCAGAGCCTTGTCCCGCCGCTCCTGTTTCGCTACACTTCTCAGTTCCAGGCCGAGTTCAACATTTGTCAATGTTGTACGCCAGGGAAGAAGGCTATCCGACTGTGATATATAGCCAATTCTCGAGGTAATGCTGTCTACGGTTTGCCCATCGAGAGTGACCGATCCTTCCTGTGGTCGCAGCAAACCCGACATGATATTCAGCAGGGTACTTTTCCCACAGCCACTGGGACCGATAACCGCTACGAATTCAAAAGATTTGACGGAAAAGTTCACGTCGCCGATGACCGGGACCGACTCACTACTTTCCGTGGTAAAGGAATGCCTCAACCTTTCAACAACAAATTTTGCTCCAACAGGATCGAGAGGCAAAACATTCGATGGGCGTGTCAAACTAAGGTTCATGATCGTTTCTTCCGCATAAGTGCCTTTTTTCTCTCCAGGTCGGTGTAATAGGTATGACCAAGCCGAAAATGCGGATCTGAGAACCCCTGTCCGACCAGTTTCTCTTGAATGCGGAGTTTTGTCGGGTCAAGTTCCACCGCATCGGCTGTTTTCAAGAGACCGGGGACTGTTTCGGCAAACTTGTGATAAGGAAGTCCCAAAGCAATTTCGTTTGGCTTCCATTTGGCGAGGTGCCTCGTCCCTGAACAAAGCATGGAGAGATTGAGCTGATCCGCTTCTAATGGGTAGGAGGTGCACTCAACACAAATAGCCTGATTCCCGGCTATCTTAAAGATCGGCTGGGATCCAAAGCTGTAGGTATACCCTTGTATAATGCGCATAGCATTGCGCGCATCGGTTGCCAATATCACCACATCCGGAGGTTCGTTTTCGTATTTCTCAAGCGGCTGGGCCATGATGCCGTAGCAGCGTTTGCTGCAGGTAGTCATGCTGCCTGCCACCTGTCGACTGGTAGGCAGATCCTTATACAAACCAAAGCCATGGAAATGCTCGCCGGAGGTAAAAGCCTCGGTCGGAGCTAAAAACCCCAGGGTCCTGCTGCTGCCATTACAGCCTGAAAATTCACCCGATAACTTGACGCTTCTGCCGTCCATTGCTGCTCTAACCACCACACAGTAGGCAATTTTCGCTTGTACTGCTCTTGCCTCCATTTTTTCAAAATCTTCAATGGTATAGGCAAGTTTAACACCAGCTATTCGGCGCCGCAGTGTCAGCAAGGCATACGTTTGGACTGCAAGTTCCCAGCAATGATGATTCATAATTTACTTTTTCTCTTCTGACGCTGGGGTGAACGGTGACACTCTTTTCACAAGGGATTGTTTTCATTGATCGCATCAAACTGCAGGGAGATGCCATTTTTTTTAAGCATATGTGCCAGTTCCCGGATGAAAACCCCTTGACCAGTGACTTCCTGAAAAGACTGAGGTTGCTCTCTATCGATCACTCCTCCGCAATATCCTTCACAGGTAAAATTGACACCACAACTGGGGCTGCCATCCACGCCGACGATAGCTTCAATGCGGTATCCGTTGTTGCTGTATTCAATAATTTGATCCACATAAGGTCTTAAAATTTCAACACAATGGCGTCGGTAGAAAGGAGTGTCGTACTGGTCCCTGGTCATCCCCCATCTTTTTAAGCCGAGATAGGTCATTTCCGGGCACGGTAGCTGAATTAGGCCAGCACCGGCGGTAAGATATTCGTTGACTACCGGTAGAAGTGCGCCTTGGTAAAAGGATAAGCCAAAAATTTTGGAATTTGAGTTCAATAGACAATGACACATCACCACTAATTTTTTGCTTCTCTTCACAGTAGACCTCCGGCAGGGGCACACCCCAATTCAGTCAAGCCGAGAGACATTGACATTTTCTCTTTGCAAAGCTGTCAGGACCACCCTAAAAAACAGCTTGTCACTATTACGAGACGAGTGCAGGACAAGTCAAATACATTGATCCAATTAGTTTTTTTTGATCTATCGAATATTCCGATGTAACGCATCGGGTCATATCCTCAGGTCCTGTCCTGATGTCCACACGTGTCAGCAGTGCCGGGCTAAATAGCTGATCTTTGCCGACAGCTATCAGGGTATTACCCGACTGCTGGAGGCTGTTGGTGTGCTGGGAGTAATTAAGCTCTGTAAACCAGGGTGGTATTCCTGTATTGCATGTAGTTAGGTATAGAAAGTGACTTCTCGTCAACAGACTCATTGATTTGTTCGAACTGGGCCAGCCGTTCAAGCACGGCCCGTTGTTTGCAGCTGTCTTCCCAGGCTTGCAGGATGGCGTCGCTGTACTGTCCTACGGAGCGCAAGAAGTTCGTATCCTGAAATTCGTCCAGCGATAAGCGGTTGCCAGGATCCACGCGAAAAAAAGTGCGGACCAAAGCGGGGGAGGTGGTTTACAATGATACTAGTGAAAGAGACGGGCTCCGGGCGGCCCGGCGGCGCATGGCCGGGGCTGCCGTAATGATTTTGCCGTGAAGACGAAAGTATGGACGACATCACCCATCTGACCGAGAGTCTCTTCGCCGACACACCGAAAGGACTGCTCTACCACTATACGACGCTCAGCGGATTGCTCGGTATCGTCAACAGCCGCATGCTGTGGGCCAGCGATATTCGTTATATGAATGATTCTGCGGAATTGAAACATGCCGCTGATTTGATTCGTGGCCAGGTGCATGAACGTATCTCGCGCAAACAGGGCCGGCCGGACCTGCTCGGTCGGTTCGTCGACTGGGTCAGCCACCGAATCACCAACGGCCACTTGCTGTTCGGCTCCTCGTTTCGTTCCCACGGCAACCTGCTCAGTCAATGGCGTGGCTATAGCCCGCACGGCAAGGGGGTCAGTCTCGGGTTTTCCGCGGAGTATATTTTGGAGTGCGCGGACAGCCAAGGGTTTCAGATCGGAAAATGCATCTACGAGCCGGCCCGCCAGAAACGCCTTATCGAACGAGTCCTCGACGCACTGGAGTCGCAGGTGGAAGAGCGGCTGAACGGTCAGGAAAGCCGTGAGCGGCTGCATGCTGTCTATGCCGATGTGTTTGATTACATCGAAACGGACTTGTTGCGTCTGGCGGCCATTCTCAAACATCCGTCATTCCGAGAGGAAAAGGAGTGGCGCATCGTTTCGCCGGTCTATACCAGCTATGATGACTGCACCATCCTGTTTCGCGAGGCCAATGCGGTGCTGGTCCCCTATATCGAATTCGATCTTGCCCCAGTCCGACAGACGCCGAAGCTCGAGCACGTGTTTGTCGGACCCTCCCCGAACAGCAACATCTCGATCAATTCGGTGCGCATGTTCCTCGCTCAGAGAGGTATCGATCCGGCGCGGGGAATCGATTATTGCCAAATCCCGTATCGCCTTCGGTAAACGTCCTGCGCGGCCGGGCCGCCATTATTCGTGATCATTGTCGTGCCGGGATTTCGGAACGTACGGCCGGCTTGAGGAGGGCAGTTGTGTCGTATACCGGGATTGGTCTGGACGGACCGTAAGGGTGCTGCGCTCAGTCGATGGACCGGCGCGCCTTGATCGCTTTCGATCCCCGTGTCACCGTGGCAATGCCGACGCCCAACTCATCGGCGATACGCCGTTGCGGAACGCCGCGCTGAAGCATCTCGAAGATCTGCAGCCGGTTGGCCACTTCGGCCAGTTCGCTGTCGGTGAGCAGGTCGCGCAACGCGTCTTCCATCGCTTCCGGCGTTTTCCGGGCAAGCAAATGATTGACTAAATGTGAAATGTATTTTACGGTGGCGTCCATGTACTAGCATGCTAGTACATGGACGCTGAAAGTCAACTCTTTTCTCCTGATGCCCGCGGCTTTGCCGCACTCAGGGAGCCAGACGTCGACCTGGGGGGCGAGCGTTTTTCATGTATCAGGACCTGCTGCAATACATCTTTTCCGGGCTGACCAGCGGGGCGATCTACGCCCTGATTGCGCTGGGATTCTGCGTCGTCAACAATACCATGGGAATCGTCAACTTCGTCCAGGTAGATTTCGTCTCGCTGGGCGGCATGTTGATGTTCTCGGCGTTGTTCGCGCTCGGTCTGCCGATGGTACCGGGTCTGCTGTTTGCCGTGGCCGGCGTGGCGGCGGTGGCGATGGTGGTGGAGCGGTTCGGTCTCCGTCCGGCCCGAACGGAGAACCATCTGGTTCTTATTTTCATCACCGTCGGCCTGTCGATCATCCTGCGCGGCATCATCAAGCTGGTCTGGGGCAAGAACCGGATGGCGGTGCCGCCGCTCACCCCCGACACCCCGGTCAACATCATGGGCGCTTCGGTGCTGCCGCAGGCGTTATGGATTCTGCTGTTGACCGTCATCGCCATCGCGCTGCTGATGTTTTTCTTCTACCGGACCTCGCTCGGCCTGTGCATGCGGGCGGTCGCCTGCAACCCGGCAGCCGCGGCGGTGGTCGGCATCCCGGCCGGACGGGTGCGGTTGACCAGCTACGCCATCGCCGGGGCGCTCGGCGGACTGGCCGGCGTATTGGTCACGCCGATCACAACACTGAGCTACGACGTCGGCGTGCTGCTTGGCTTGAAAGGCTTTGCAGCCGCCATCCTCGGCGGTTTCGGATCGTTTCCCGGCGCCATCCTCGGCGGTTTGGGACTGGGACTTCTGGAGTCGCTGTCGGCCGGCTATATCTCCAGCGCCTACAAGGATGTCGTCGCCTTCGTCGTCCTGCTGCTGGTGCTCTGTGTCAGGCCGAACGGGCTGATGGGAAAATAACTGGATCATTCAACAACCATTAAAACGAATTCATATCTATGAAACAACCCGAGATACAACTGGTCATGGGCAACGAAGCGATCGCCGGCGGGCTGCTGGAAGCCGGCTGCCAGGTCGTTGCCGCCTACCCGGGGACGCCCTCGACAGAGATCCTGCAGGCCGTCATCAACCAGCGCGACGAGAGCGGTGTCCCTCTCCATATCGAGTGGTCGGTCAACGAGAAGGTTGCCTTCGAGGTCGCCCTGGCCGCCAGCTACACCGGTAAGCGGTCGGCGGCGATCATGAAGCAGGTCGGTCTCAATGTCGCCGCCGACCCGTTCATGCGTACCGCCTATCTGGGCGTGGCCGGTGGCATGGTGACCATCGTCGCCGACGATCCCGGCCCGCATAGCTCCCAGACCGAGCAGGATACCCGCCTGTTCTGCCTGCAGGCCCGGGTGCCGGTCCTCGATCCGTCCAGCCCGGCTCAAGCCAAAGCGATGGTCGAGCCGGCCTTTGTCCTTTCCGAGAAGTACCAGCGCAACATCGTGCTGCGGCCGACCACCCGGATCTGCCATTCCCGCCAGAGCGTGACGGTCGGAGCAGTGCGGACGACCCATGCCGTGTCAACATTCACTCCCGATCCGGGGCGCTGGTGCGCCACCCCGGCCTTTCTGCCCGGCCTGCACACCGGCCTTAACAAGGATCTTGCCGCCATTGCCGATGAGCCGGACTGGCAGCCGCGCCTGACGCCGGGCGATGGCAGCCGGCCGCGACAGGCGCTGGTCGCCTCGGGCATCGTCTATGCCCACCTGCTCGATCTGCTCGATGAACTGGATCTGGCCGGCACCATCGATCTCTACCAGGTGCTGATGCCGTATCCGCTCGCTCCGACATTCATTGAAAAGCTTCGAGACGGCTACGACCGGGTGCTGGTGCTCGAGGAGACCTACCCGGTGATCGAGCTGCAGCTGGCCCATCCGGGTGGTGCCGGTAAACAGAGCGGGGCGGTGCCGCGGGTCGGAGAGTTGACCCCGGATCTGGTCCACGCGGTGCTTGCCGATTTCCTCGATCTGGCACGACCGGCGCAGTCGGTACCGGCCCAGCGGGGCCAGCGGCCGTCGCTGTGCCCTGGTTGCCCGCACCGGGCCGCCTTTTATGCGATCAAACAGACGTTTCCCGAGGGGATCTTCCCGTCCGATATCGGCTGCTATACTCTCGGCATGAATCTCGGCGCCGTACATACCGTCCACTGCATGGGCGCCTGCATCAGTCAAGGGGCCGGTTTCTACCAGGCTTACCACCTTGACGGCGGCGAGGTGCCGACCATCGTCGTCACCATCGGCGACTCGACCTTTTTCCACGCCGGTATCCCGGCGCTGATCAATGCGGTGTTGCAGCAGGCCCGGATCATCGTCGTCATCCTCGACAACGCTACCACCGCAATGACCGGCGGCCAGCCGGTCCCGCATCTCGGGGTCGCCGCCGGCGGCAGGCCGACCAAGGCGATCGCCATCGAACCGCTGGTGCGCGCCGCCGGTGTCGAGCATCTCGAGGTCTGCGATCCCTACGACATGAGTGCCTTTACCCGGGCCCTGAAACAGGCCGACACTTACGCCCGCAGCGACGGCGGTTCGGTGGCGGTGGTCATTTCGCGGCGGCCGTGCGTGATGGACCCGGTGGCCAAGAAGGCGCGCCGGCCGGCCACGGCAATCGTTAACGAGGAGTGTCTCGGTTGCGGCATCTGCGTCAGCGAATTCGAGTGCCCGGCGGTGTCGCTCAATGAGGAACTCGGTGTAGCGGTGATCGACCAGGATCGCTGCATCGGCTGTGGCGTCTGCATCGACGTCTGCCCGGCCCAGGCCATCGAGATCAAGGAGCAGTAAAGGAACCGTCATGAAACAACAGATTATCGTCAGCGGTATCGGTGGGCAAGGGGCGCTGTTTTTGACCAGAGTCATCGCCCAGGCGGCCGTCGATCTCGATATCCCGGTCCTGACTTCGGAAACACACGGTATGGCCCAGCGGGGCGGCACGGTCATCTCGACGATCAAGGTCGGCGATTTCGCCTCGCCGTTGATCCGAACCGGCCAGGCTGATGTCGGCCTGCTGCTCTGGGAGAGCAACCTGGCGGTCCATCGGCCACTGCTCAAGCCGGGCGGGGCGTTGCTGGTCAACGCCGAGACGGCCGGCGAGGGCGATCGGCTCGACGCCTCCGGTATCGCCCGCAAGCTCGGTAATGCGGTACTGTCGAACCTGGTGCTGCTCGGCCGGGCGGTTCGGACCGGGGTGCTGTTCTGCGACGAGCAGGCCTGCGTTGCAGCGATCAGGAAACTGGCCCCGGAGCGGTTCGTCGAGCAGAACCTGCAGGCCTTTTACGAGGGGCTGCACCGGTGAGTCCGATTCGTCGCGACAAGGCGCTTTACTTTCTCTTTCTGCACCGGACCGGTCTGTTCGTCGGGCTGTTGACCACGGCGCTGATGTTCTTTCCACTGATCGAGAGCAACCCGTACACCCTCGGCCTGACCAACCTGATCGCGATCAACACCATCGTCGTGCTCGGTCTCAACCTGTTTATCGGCTATGCC
>NPIE01013515.1_pt1 | contig 16461 bp, 15 predicted proteins | sample 8637661 | NCBI WGS metagenome assembly NPIE01 (sample SAMN07420842, study PRJNA396082) | bioreactor metagenome | isolation source: sample BA12 brine-fed electro-methanogenic bioreactor BA | place: Japan: Kochi | collected 2016-12-09 | reverse complement strand
CGGATTCGTTTTCTGATTGGTGTTGTGTTTGGCATAAATTTTTTCAGCTTCAGCAGCCAAATCCTCGACAGAATCACCTTTTTTAAATTTCTCGAATCGTTCCATCAAACCAACTGTTTTAAAAATTTGGCTTACTGAGTCACTGGGTTGTGCGCCTTTACTTAACCAATCAAAAACTCGGTCTTCTTTAATATTGATTGTTGCGGGTTCAGTCCTTGGATTGTAAAAACCCAAAATCTCCAAAAACCGTCCATCACGTGGGCTTTCTTTATCAGCCGCAATAATTCTATAAGTGGGTTGACCTTTTAGTCCTTGTCTTCGCAATCGAATCCTTACCATCGATTTTCTCCTGTCTTTTTTATTATAAATTTTGATAATCTGCTTGAAAATTTGATTCTGAGAGGAAACGTTGAAGGGACGTTTTTAGAATCATTTTCTCAATAAGACTAACCGAATAAACGAGGTAATCCACGCCCTCCGGATTTTTGAAATGTTTTCATTAGTTTCTTTATATCACGATATTGTTTAATTAATCTATTCACATCTTGTACGTCTGTTCCAGAACCGGAAGCAATTCTTCTCCTTCGTGATGCATTAAGTATATCCGGAGATCTTCTTTCACGAAATGTCATTGAGTTGATAATAGCTTCAGTTTGTTTCAATTGTTTTTCGGCATCATTTGGATTCACAGTTTTTGCCATCTGTCCTAAATTGCCAGGCATCATTTCCATGATTTGGGAAATGGATCCCATTTTCTTTATTTGCTTTAATTGTTGGAGAAAATCATCTAAGGAGAATTCTCCGCTCATCATTTTTTGAGCTTGTTTTTGGGCTTCATTTTGGTCAAAAGCTTGTTCTGCTTTTTCGGNNCAATCACATCTCCCATTCCCAAAATTCTGGAAGCAAGTCTACCTGGATCAAAAGCTTCCATGGCATCGATACCTTCTCCAGTGCTGAGGAATTTTATAGGAACACCGGTAACACTTCTAATGGAAATTGCTGCTCCACCTCTTGCATCACCATCAATTTTTGTTAGCACCAAACCAGTTATAGATACTGTGTCACGGAAACCTTCCGCAATGTGGAGAGCTTCTTGTCCAATCATTGAGTCGACAACCAACAATATTTCTGTTGTTTTTACTTTACCTTGAATGGCTCGTAGTTCATCCATTAAGGATTGATCTAACTGTGACCTACCAGCCGTGTCGATTATTACTACTGTAAAACCACCTTTTTTGGCGTAATCAAAAGCATGCGCACTGACTTCTGGTGGTTTTTTTCCATATTCTGTAAAAACAGGAACATCAATTCGTTCCCCTAAAGTTTGCAATTGCTTTATTGCAGCAGGGCGATAAGGATCGGCAGCAACCATCAAAACTCTTTCGCCTTGTGAACGCAGTTTTTTGGCGAGTTTTGCTGAAGCAGTTGTCTTACCTGAACCCTGTAATCCGACCATCATAATAACATAAGGTTTTTCACCAGTCAGGTTGATTCGTGCAGGTTCGCCAAGGGTTTTTATCAATTCTTCGTTGACTATTTTTATTACTTGTTGCCCAGGATTTAATGCTTTAGAAACTTCGTGACCAATTGCACGTTCCCGAACTTGATTGGCAAATTTCTTGGCTACACTGAAGTGAACATCCGCCTCTAATAATGCTAAGCGAACTTCACGCATAACATTATCTACATCGCTGTCAGACAATTTTCCACGGCGACGGAGTTCTTTGAATATTCCTTCTAATCTTCCAGTTAAATTCTCAAACATAAATTACAGTCTACATTAAACCTTAAACCAGCGTGCACGATTTTAGCGTGTTCACGAATTTTGGTCAAGGAATTCTATCACAGGTTAATGGCTAGAAATGGATTCACTCAATTTCAAACTTCGAAAAAAATCGCAACTAATCTAACACAAAAGTGTTTCTGCTTTTGGAATTTTTTAAATTTAGAAGATTATTATTGAAATGGAGAAGTTATGTCAAAAATTGCAATAGTCACAGATAGCACTGCTTATATTCCTAAAGAAGTTGGAGCGGATTTTGATCTTCATGTTACACCATTACAGTTAATTTGGGGAGAGGAACAATTTCGTGATGGTGTCGATATTCTACCCGTTCAATTTTATGAAAAACTTCAAACAGCAGAAATTATGCCATCAACTTCTCAGGTTACTCCAGAGACGTTTAAAGAAATTTATAAAGAATTATCCAGCCAAGGATATGAAATTTTTTCTATTCATATATCTTCAAAATTATCCGGAACAATTGATTCAGCTTTACAGGCAAAGGCAATGTTAGAACTAAAGAATATTGAGATTTTTGATTCACTTACAACAAGTATGGCATTAGGATTTCAAGTTTTGACAGTTGCCAGAGCTGCCGCTAATGGGGCATCATTAAAAGAATGTTTAAAAATTGCCGAAAAAACACGTGAAAATACAGGTGTTTTATTCACAGTTAAGACTTTAGAATTTCTCCACCGTGGGGGAAGAATTGGGGGAGCGCAAGCCTTTCTTGGAACAATGTTGAATCTGAAACCGATTCTTGAGGTTCGTGATGGAAGAATTGAACCCGCTGGTAGAGCTCGCACAATGAATAAAGCGGTTGATAAAATGATCGATCTACTAAAGGAAAAAATTGGTGGTCATACCCCAGTTAGAATCGCAATCTTACACACAAATGCGTTTGAGGATGCCAAAAGTCTACAATCCAAAGTAATTAATACCTTTCCTAAGAACGGAATTGCAGAAATAATGATTGCCGAAGTAAGCCCAGTCATTGGAACACACACCGGACCGGGTATAGTCGGTGTTGCTTTTTTGGCAGGTATTTAATACATCCATGTAACAGATGAAAATCCTTGCTTGTGCTGACAGAGATCATTTGTCTGCATAAACTGCTTTAATTCATGCATACTTTCCGATAAAATGAAGTGGTGAAAAAATACCAATCGGAAGGGTTAATAACATGAATCAATTTGAGCATCTTGGAATTCAAATACCAAACATCTTGTTACCGAATGAAAGCATAGATTATCAAAAATGGGCGGTTATTGCCTGTGACCAATTCACATCTCAGTCTGAATATTGGCATGATGTCGAAAATTTTGTGGGTGATACACCTTCAACACTCAACATGATCTTACCGGAAGTTTACTTAGAAGGCGATGATGAAGAAATCCGGATTGAAAAAACAAAAAGAACGATGGTGGACTATCTCAACAAAGGGATCTTTAGAGAATATAACGGTTTTATTTTAGTTGAAAGGTTTGTGTCTGGAAGGTCAAGACATGGCATTATGATGGCAATCGATCTGGAAAAATATGATTTTTCCAAAGGATCACAAACACTGGTAAGAGCAACCGAAGGCACCATCATTGATCGGTTACCCCCCAGAATAAGAATTCGGGAAGGAGCCAAACTTGAATTCCCTCACATTATGGTTCTGATTGATGACCCAAACCGAACAGTAATTGAGCCATTTATAAAAGAGAAAAACCGTTTACAAAAATTGTATGACTTTGAACTAATGAAAAATAGCGGTCATTTATGCGGCTATGGAATTTCCGATATAGAAGACATTTTAAGAATACAAGTAGCTTTGGAAAAATTAGCAGATCCGGATTCCTTTAAATCTAACTACGATTTGCAACAGGATTTTGGTGTACTTTTATTCGCGATGGGAGATGGAAACCATTCATTGGCAACTGCGAAATCTATTTGGGAAAGAATAAAACCGGAAGTGGGTATGAATCATCCTGCACGGTATGCTCTGGTTGAAATAGAAAATATTCATGACCAAGGACTGGAATTTGAACCCATTCATAGAGTATTGTTTGATTTGAAAAAAAATATCGTGGATGAAATGAAACTTTTCTGGCAAAATCATTTCAATCTTGAAACATTCTCTTCACCTGAAAAAATGATTGAAACCGTCGATAACCAGGAAAATGGAACCCACAAATTTGGATTCATAATTAACTCAACTTATAATGTTGTTAAAATTGATGAAGTCTCGTCAAATCTTCCAGTAGGAACATTACAATCATTTCTTGATAAATTCATTCTGGAAAAAGGTGCAGAAAAAATCGATTATGTCCATGGAAGCAACGTAACTTGTAAACTCGGCGCTTCTGGCGGAAATTGCGGCTTTTATCTTCCAGTTATGGAAAAAAATCAATTATTTAAGACTGTCATCCTCGATGGTGCCCTGCCCCGCAAAACTTTTTCTATGGGTGAAGCATTTGAGAAGCGTTTCTATATGGAAGGTCGAAAAATTACTCCTTAAGACTAAGCTACACACAACCAAATTAAGTTAATAGAACCAAAACAAACAATATTTAAATCAAATTGCAAATAGGGATGCGTAAAGCATCCTGTTTTTTTGGATATAATAGTGTGAATTATGAATATAAATAAATACAAATTCTTTGAAAATCCTCTACCCCCTGAAGAAGTTCACTTTATAGAAGTAAAAGTTGAACCCTGGGAGGATAATAATCGCCTTAAGATTTTTGTTTCAATCTCAGAATTTTCTGCACCACCAAATTTAAATTTTTTTATCACGGATGAAAAAGATACCCTCCTATCAGAAGTCACGCTGATAGAAAATATTGACAAAGAATTTATCTTTACAATGCATTTGAGACATTACACGGATCAAAAAGAATTATTTCTTAATGGCGAAATTTTTTATCCGGATGATATTGGTATTGTAAATAGAAAAACAGTTCCTTTTACAATATAATCCTTGTTATGAAACAATTCGATCAGATTATTCTCATAATCTCTTTTGTTTTACTTACTTTGATCTCCTCTGGTTGTAATTTGAATGAAATTGAGGTTTCAGACCAAATTTCTACTTCAGAGATTGTACATATAACAAAAATTTCAAATTTAGAAGTAGTAACCACTGCACAACCCAAGTCCTCTTTATCAATAACAAATTTTACAGAAACACCTGTGAACAATAAAACAGAAAATCAAAAACCATCTCCATCTGAAAAAAATGAAACTTCCATCGCGCAAGATCAAACCCCCTTGCAAATTTTTTCTCCATTACAAGGTATTGCTATTGAAGAATTAAATGAAATTAACTCAAACCCTTTTCTATTTTTAGGTGCGGGTAAAGATGAGGGACATCACGGCACAGATTTTTCTTTTTATCAATACAAATCTTTTGAAAAAATTGAACAACTTCCTGTATTGGCTGTTTTTTCAGGTAAAGTTATAACAGTCGGAGAAAATCGTCCCCCATATGGAAATATGCTTATCATCGAAACACCTTTAGAAAACTTTTCAGACGATTTCCAATCCGAATTCGTTGAGATTGAAAATTTCAGCAATTTACCAAATCACACCAATTTAAATTGCCCCAATTATTCCACACAAACTGCAAAAATAGAATTGAATTCTTTATCCATCTATACTTTATATGCACACTTGTTTAAATTTCCTGAATTTATTGTAGGTCAGAAAGTTGTTGCAGGAAATTCGATTGGTGAAGTTGGTAATTCAGGATTATCTGGAAATCCTCACTTGCATTTGGAGTTTAGAATTGGCCCAGCTAATTATAAAATCGATGAAATGGCACATTATGATAATAGTGCAACCATGCGGGAAATGGAAAATTACTGTCTTTGGCGTGTGTCAGGTTATTTTTACCAGGTTGATCCTATGAAGATTTTTGAATATTACTTACAAAATCGTTAATTTTGTTTTTACTGAACAAAAATTTAAAATGTTACAATCAGAATAATTACAGGTTTCCAAATTAAAAAAAGACTTTCTATGAATGAAAAAAATCCCCCCGTTGGAAATAGAAATACGATTTGGATCATTTTAGCAATAATTAATTTGATTCTGATTATAATTTTCTTCTCTGATCAACAAAAAATTGCATCAAAAGATGGGGTTACTTCATTTACATCTTCCACAATTGAATCAAGCAGTACACCTGAGATAAATCAACTGATATATGATCCGCAACCCACTACTACAAGTACTTCGATTAATGAAACTAAGCTTGTAGATGATTTTTTAATTATTCTATCCATGCATGTCGATCAAAAATCAAGTCTCTTTATCTATCACCCACAGCAATCATTTTTCATTCCAATCTTTACCGACAATTATGAAAGGATTCATCCTTCCTTAAGTGAAGATCAGAATAAACTTGCTTACAGTGCCAAAAAAAATGGTTACTGGGATATTTTTATCCTTGATTTAAAAACGGGAGACGAAATCAGAATAACCGACACGCCTGAGTATGAAGGTGCACCTACATGGTCTCCTGACAACCAATATCTGGCTTATGAAACATACAAGTATGGAAATTTAGATATTTTTATTCAGGGTATCAGCGATTTATCCGCACCACCAATTGAATTAACCTCCGATAAAAATGCACAATTTTCACCAGCATGGAGCCCTAAGGGGGAAGAAATCGCCTTTGTATCAACACAAGATGGTGATGAAGAAATCTACTTAGCCAAATTAGATACTTTAGAAAATCGTTTTGATAAAATAACGGATCGTCCAAACCTGGCAGATCTTAATCCTGAATGGTCCTTAGATGGAGAGAAATTATTCTGGACAAGTGAAGTAAACGGATTCCCTATAATCTTAAATTCGCCACGTGTTGACAAATACAATGCTATATCTGAAGTAACGAATGGCACGGATATCGCCTTTTCTAAAAATGCATTTTCTTTTATTCAAAGTGAGGCAAATCAAGATTTTCTGGTTATCAAAGACATTGTCACCAATGAATTATTGTTTCCCTATATTAAATTACCAGGGAATGTTCACGGCATTGTTCAAATGTCATCATTTAGTAAAAAAGATTATTTAATAAATAGTTTGAATGAAAATCCTGAAGNNTACTCATAAAATCTAGATTTCAATTGGTGAAAGTAAATGATCTGGAACTTGACACTCATTATCTTCATGAAAATGTATTAAACCCCTTCAACCATTTTCGAACAACAATTTCTGATAAAACAGGTTGGGATTTTCTATACCAATTGGATAAAACATACATCCCCTTGACTGAACCTTCAGCACCGGGAATGGTGGAGGAATGGCTTTTTTCAGGTAGAGCATTTGAATTCAATCCACTTTCAACCCACGCTGGATTAGTTGTCACTATAAAAGAAGAACGCAGTGGTCAAACATACTGGCGAGTACTAATCAAGACCCGTTATCAGGATGGATCACAAGGTTTACCAATTCGACAAATGCCGTTTGATTTAGCTTCAAGGTATAATAATGATCCACAGACATATGAAACCGGTGGAAAAAAAGGTTCAATTCCAGAAGGTTATTGGGTTGATATCACCGAAATTGGGCAGAACCTGCAATGGGAGCGTGTTCCTGGGTTAGGAAACTGGCAACGATATTTTGAAGCTACACGTTTTAATCAATTTGTATTTACTGAAGGATTGGATTGGCAAACAGCCATGAAGCAAATTTATCCATTTGAAGCATTAAAAACCNNTCCATTACCTACAAATTCTTTAACACCAACAAGCAGTCCAACAATTCGTTATTTCCGGTCTCCAACGATTTTTGTTACACCAACAGAAACGCTTGTACCCACATATCGACCAACCTGGACACCCAAACCATAAGATGAAAAAAAATTTCTGGTTTTTATTTTGGTTTATATCATTATTAGGGTTGATTTTAGTGTTAGTAATTAACCCAACCAAAGAATTAGACGTAGTAATGGGTGAAACCTCAATCCTTTCTTTGCATAATGAGGTTGCAATTAAAGTAGAAGCTTCTGAAATATTGGAAGAGTCACCAACTCAGAACGAAAATTCTGATTTGCAGGTTAAAGAGGAACCTGTTTCTTTGGTTTTTCCGCTACCCGGAGATGCCCCAATATCACTTTGGCGACCACCTTTATATCCAACACCATGGGCACTGACCCCGAATGACCATTTTTTCTTTACAAGACCAATAGCAGCAGATGAAATAAATTGGCCATTGGCAAATTATCGTTTTGGTTACTTTTTTCCTGAAACAGATATTATTCACACAGGAATTGATATAACAGCCAAAAGAGGAACTCCTGTGATTGCTGCTGCACCAGGTAAAGTCATCTGGGTCGGTTATGGTTTGTATTATGGCAGGTATGATGAAGAAGATCCTTACGGGTTAGCAGTCACAATTGAGCATGATTTTGGCTATGGTGACAAGAAATTAATGACAGTTTATGGTCACATGGATCGAATCGATGTTGAAAAAGATCAAAGAGTTGAAGCAGGAACACAATTAGGCATTGTGGGGAATACCGGCAAAACTACCGGTCCACATTTGCACTTTGAAGTAAGAATGGAGACAAACAGTTATTTCCGTACAAGAAATCCCGAATTATGGTTGTCACCGCCGCAAGGTTGGGGGGTACTAATCGGACAAATTAAAGATTCAACACACCAATATATTAACTTGAAAGAAGTCTACATTCGAAATACAGAAACGAATCAAACCTGGATGGTTCTTACATATGCAACCAATAATATTAATCGCGACGAATTTTACAAAGAAAATTTTGTTTTGAGTGATTTACCTGCGGGTAATTATCTTGTATCATTTACATATGATGGCAAATTATACAAGAATGAGATAACAATCTATCCTGGGGCAATTTCCTTTTTTACATTTATTGAAAATTTTGGTTTTTCACATAAAGTCCCCAACCAACAAACACCGGAAGAATGGGATGAGATTGTTTTACAGGATATTTTTGTTCCTTAAAATTTGGCTTGCCCTTGACAGAAAGTAGGGTTTGAATTGAAAATCAATGTAAAGACTACAAAAAGGAGTGCTAGATAATTTGGAGGAATCAATGAACATGAAAATTCGTAAGATCAGTTTAGGGATCTTAATGGTATTAGCTTTATCTTTAGTATTAGGTGGGTGCAAACCTGCAGAACCAGTTGAACCAACTTTAGATGCTAATGTAATTTTTACCCAAGCTGCAGAAACGGTTGCTGCACAATTAACCAGAACCGCACTCAGTCAACCCACAGCAACACAAACTACTATGCCAACAGCAACAGCTACAGCCACTAAAGCTGCACCAACATCTACACCAGATTCAGACGAAACGGATGCATCGGCGATTACTACCACTTCTCCATCAACTGGTGAATCGACACCAAACCCCAATAAAATGGTTTTTGTGGCGGATGTAACCATCCCAGATGGCCAAATCATACCCCCTGGGTCAAAGTTCGTAAAAACCTGGAAAATCCGCAACACTGGCACAACCACATGGACTGCTAATTACAGAGTTCGATTGTGGGCTGGTGAACGCTATGGAGCACCTGCTTCATTCTTACTAGGTCAAGAAGTTAAGCCAAATACAGAAGTTGATATATCGATTGAATTTACAGCTCCTCTACAAAGTGGCGAGTACACCTCCCACTGGATCCTTTCGGATGAAACAGAAGCAAATTTTGGAAACACTTTCTATGTGAATTTTGTTGTAGGCGTTCCAGCTTCTCCAACCAATACACAAGTACCACCAACGAATACCACAGCTCCAAGTGCAACGGAAGAAACACCTGAACCATAATGTTATGTTTTTCTGAGGAAAAATTACGAAATTTAAAGAAAGAAATTAAAACCGAGGCAAATACCCTCGGTTTTTCTCATATCGGTTTCACCACGCCAGAAAAACCACTTCACTTTGATACATTCATGGAATGGGTTGAGAATGGATTTGCAGCGGACATGCAGTACCTAAAAAGGGAGGATACAATTGCAAAGCGTGCAAATCCATCCCTGATCCTGCCAGATTGCAAATCTATCATCGTTTTAGCTCTGCCTTATAATCCTTCCCAACAACAAAATAATACCAATCCAAAGGTTGCAAGTTATGCGCTTGGAACGGATTACCACCAGGTCATTCCAGTTTTGTTGGAGAAAATTATAGAACTGATAAAAAAAAGAATTAATTGGGATCGTTTAAATTACAAAATTTATACTGATACTGGTCCTATTCTGGAAAGAGATTTAGCCCAAAAAGCAGGATTAGGTTGGATTGGAAAAAATTCTTGCCTAATAACACCTGATTCAGGTTCATATGTTTTTCTTTCCGAAATACTTATCAATCTTGACTTTGATTCAGATCCAATTTTTGAAACTGATCATTGTGGGACTTGTGCCAGGTGTATTGAAGCTTGTCCGACTGAATGCATTCTTCCTAATCGGACAATTGATTCAAATAAATGCATTTCCTTTTTAACAATTGAAAATCGAAAAGCAATACCTGAAGAATATAGGAAGGCAATGAACGGATGGGTATTTGGCTGTGATATTTGTCAACAAGTTTGCCCGTGGAATATTCGTTTTGCTGAAACACCGAACCCTAATTATTTTGAAATTCAGAAAAATATTAAATCAATTGATTTTGCGAATGCTTTAAAGTTGGAAAAACAACAATTCAAGAAAGAATTTGAAAATTCACCAATATTAAGAACAAAATATGAAGGCTTTATTCGAAATTTCCTAATTTATGCCAATAATCATTGGCAACCGAAATATGTTAATTCAATAACTGAATTTATGAAATTTTCAGATGATCCTGAATTAATAAAACTAGCCAGGTGGGTCTTAGATCAAAACGGTACGTCTTTGATTTCTAAAATATTTATATAAAAAAATGCCCCTCACTCGTATGAAGGGCATTTTATCTTCTGTTGATTTCTTAAGGTGTCGGTGTAACTGTTGCAGGTAAAGTGGGTAATGGAGTCACCAAATTCACCCGAACTTCCAATATTTGGCCAGCAAAAATTTGGTTAGAGTTTTCCAGGTCGTTGATATCCATAATATCTTCTACCGTGCTAAAGAATTTTTCTGCGATTAAATCCAACGTATCACCAAATTGAACCACATAGGGCAATCGCGATCCTCTTGGTAGATTTGTTGGCCAAGGTGTGGCTGTTGGTAATTCCTGGTTTGGAGCAGGAATAATGATATTATCACCGGGCTGAATTGGGCAACTACCTGGTTCGAAATTATTTATTGCTAACAACACCATTATGTTTACTTCATAAGTTTCTGCAATTGTCCAACAATCATCGCCATCTTCAACTGTGTATTCAATTGGACCAGAACGTGTAGGTGTTACTGTAATCGTTGGAGTTTCAGTTACTGTTGGTGTGATGGTAAAAGTCGCGGTTGGTGGAATTTCAGTTGGGGTAACTGTTGCGGTTGATGTCGGAGTATCAGAAGCAAAAAGACTAAAACTTGATTCACCCGGCTTCACCAACCAAACAACTAATATGATGATACCTGTGATTACTAGTAGCAATGCAAGTCCCCAAATAACAAAGGGAAGCATTTGTTGTTTTCTTTTATATGAGTTTATTAATTTTTTGGGATCATCTCTTTTCATAATTAACACCAGTTCCTTTTGGAAACCATAAATTTGCCTCATTGTATTCGTATTTCATTATTTTTGCAATTACCACATGTTATAATCATAACTATCCTCAAAACGCAAGTAAAACTTTCTAATCCCATATGGAGGTAATTGAATGGAAATCTCAAGTACTCAATACAAACGCTGTGATGTTATAAAAGTAGATGGTCGAATCGACAGTGCAAGTGCCCCCGAATTACATGAATCATTCAACAAATTATTAGAAGATAATCGTTTTCACATCGTGTTCAATATGGAAAATGTTACTTTCATATCCAGTGCAGGATTACGTGTTTTGATCTCAACTCAAAAGAATTGCCGGCGGTTTAATCGTGGAGAGTTGGTTTTGACTAACATCCCAGAAAATATCAAGGCCGCATTAGATCTGGCCGGTTTTACACAACTATTCAAAATTTTTGACAGTGAAGTTGCAGCTGTAGGAAATTTTTAAATTTTCTTTCCATGAAAACATTAACTTTTCCTGGTAGTTATTCTAGCCTTGTAAAAATTAGTGAATTCGTTACTCATGAAGCCAAACAGTTAGATTTTTCAGATTTTGATTTATACAAAATCGAAACAGCTGTTGATGAGGCATGTTCAAATATTATTGAGCATGCATACGGTCAGGAAAATTTGGGGGATATAGAAATTTCCGTAATAATTAATCCAGAGAAATTAACAATTACTTTGACTGATTTTGGAAAACCTTTCGATCCAAAGTATGTCAAAGAACCTAATTTAAGCTCAAATTTGTCTGACCGTGATAATCACGGATTAGGTATTTATATGATGAAACAATGGATGGATGTTGTGGAATTCGATTCTGAAAATGATCGAAATGTCTTAACCTTAATAAAATTTTTAAAGGAATAATTTTGAGTAGGTCTTTGGATTTTGAATCAATTTCCGAATGGAAACAATATCTAAGGCTTGGAGAACGCCTTCTTGATCAACCTTCTGTAAAAATGCAATGTTCGTTTATTACAGACACAATCAAGGATCTTTTAGGCGCAGAGGCACGAGTATGGTTATCAGAACCATATTTTCCTTTACCCGGTGAACAAGGAGATAGTTATCTTCCGCAGGCAAGTGTTTCAAAATTGGTTAAAAATACATTTGATCAACAGCTGAGTCAATTTGAACAGGGAGATAACACACCTTTCGTTGGTTATAACCACAAATTGAAACCAATCCATTTGGCAATTCCCCTGATAAGTCAGGACAATATGCTAGGCGTATTGGAAGTTAATCGAAAACAAGGACATCCATTCGATCAAAGGGAAATAAATTTCTTAGAGGGATTTACCGCACATGCTGCTGTTTCAATGCAAATTATTCGCCAGGTATCACTAAAAAATTGGCGAATGCAGCAATTATCACTTGTCAGAAAAGTTTCTGAACAGGTTGCCAACGTTCTGGATTTGGATTTATTGTGCGCAAAAATTACTGAATTAATTCAAAGCACTTTTGATTATTATTTTGTTGCAATCTTCATACTGAATGGAAAAACCAGATCCTTAGAACTGAAAGCTTCAAAAAGTGAAGTGGATCTTGATCCTGCAAAATTACCTACAAATATCGACATAAGCGAAGGAATAGTCGGATTCGTAGCAAAAAATGGAAGAGAGTTAATCGCCCCCAATGTCGAGCATGAAGAATTATATAAACCTTACGCAAATCTTCCAAACACCCAAAGTGAAGCAACTTTTCCCCTGAAAATTGATAAGAAAACGTTAGGTGTGCTTGATATCCAAAGCGATCACCTCAACGCATTCAGTGAAAATGATATTGTCGTCTTAAATGCATTGACTAATTCCATTGCAATTGCTGTTCAAGATGCTGAACTATATGGTTCTTTATCTCAGCGCGCTGAGCAAATTTCCATCATTTTTGAGATCAGTCAGGCGATCAATTCCATTTTGGACCTGGATGAACTATTAGAAAAAATCATACAAATTATACAGGTTCGCTTTGGTTTCGATTGTATTCATATTTTCACTGTTCATCAGGGCAGAAGAAAAGTTTTTTATCAGGCAGGCACTTTACCGCAAAGTAAAGAGCTTATAGATAAAGATTTTGCTTACGACCTTGATGATGATGGAATAATTTCATGGGTTGCCAAAAATGGGATCATTGCAATTTCCAACGATACCAGTACAGATGAAAGATTTGCAAAACAGGTAATCTCAACAGCTAAAACTCAATCTGAATTAGTCATCCCGCTTATCTATGGTGGAGAGATATTAGGTGTACTTGACTTACAAAGTCCAAATAAAAATGCGTTGAATGAGAGAGATTTATTTATTTTTGAAGCTATAGCTTCTACCATTTCCGCAGCACTTCGAAATGCATTCCTTTATCGTTCTGAACAGTGGCGTCACAAGGTAGCGGAATCCTTCAGAAGTGTCATCAGCATGCTATCGTCGAATACAGATTTAGATACGTTACTCAATAATATTCTAGACAAATTAAACCAAAATTTGCCATGTGACGCTTCTGCAATATGGTTGGTAGATAAAAACTACGACAACCTTCAACCTCTTTCTCCAAAAACACTTGCCTTGACTGCTACCTGGAACATTGAAAAAAATGATTTGATGAATGCAATCACTAAAGAACCGGCATCCTTTGAAATACTGGAATACGCACTTAAAAATCCAGAACCAACAATTCGCTCCCCAGAGGATCCATTAGGCCCATTAGGTTTGGCTTTAGGTTTTCCGGATGATTATTCCTCCATTGCAGCACCATTAATAATTGGTGACCAAACCCTGGGCTTGCTTACCTTAGCGCATCATACTTCAAGAAGATATGGTGATGAAGCAAAATCGATGAGTATGACTTTTGCAAATTATGCTGCTGTAGCAATTCAAAATACTTCACTATTCGCTGAAGCGCAGGAGCAAGCCTGGATGTCAACTGTCATGTTACAGGTATCACAGGCTTGTCAAAGTAATGAAACCACCGAAGATCTATTGGAATCAATGGTACGTCTGACGCCATTGTTGATTGGAATTAAGAAATGTGCATTTTATTTATGGAATCCATACGAGAATTTCTTCTTCTTAAAAGCTGAGTATGGATTCTCCAAGCCACCTAACCCAATCTGGACAAAAGATGTACCTGCTGCCTTCCAGGTGATCAATTCATATAGTCCAATCTATATTCAGGATCTAGCGGAAGAATTGCAATTTGATGAAATTCCAGAAACAAACCAGGATTGCACAATTGTGTTGTTACCTATGCGTGCAAGAGGAGATCTATTAGGTGCATTTCTTGTTACGCATGAAACTAAAAATTCTACTTTTGAAAATCAATTCACAACAGATACATTATCTATTCTTCAAGGGATTGTTCAACAAACAGCAATTTCGCTTGATAACATGCGTTTAGTAGAGGCCCGCCAGGAAGAAGCATATATCACCGCTGTTCTACTCCAAGTGGCACAAGCCGTAGTTACCCAACCAAATTTAGCAGATACTTTTGACACAATTGTTAATTTATTGCCAATTTTAATCGGTGTTAATGCCTGTGTAATTTATATGCCTGATGATGAAGTGGAGAATAGTTTTCGCGTTGTTGGTGGTTATGCAGACAGCGAAGACCAACTAGCAATATTTAACTCTCAGGATTTCTGTGATAATAATCCATTGCTTAACTTCGTCAACAAATTTAATCAAATTGCGTACTCATACATTACAGATGATGAACTAACCGGTGACTACTGCTCACATGTGAGACCGATGCCTTATATTAGTGAGATGAAAATTGAAGTTTCAGAACACATGTTAATTGCTTTTCCAATCAATTTGAAAGGTGAATTATTAGGTGTTTTATTAACCAAAGAAGATAACCTATCCTCCCAATATTTCAACAAAAGAATTGAATTATTGAATGGTGTTTCACAAGAAATTTCACTTGCCATTCAAAATTATTTTCTCCAGATGGACATCGTAAAAAGAGAAAAACTGGAACAGGAAATTCAACTTGCAAGACAAATTCAGAAGACATTCCTGCCAGATTCTTTGCCGGTATTACCAGGATGGCAAATTCAAACCCGATGGGAAACAGCCTTACAGGTTGGTGGTGATTTCTATGACATTATATTTTTGAGTAACCACCGAATTGGTCTTGTAATTGCAGATGTTGCTGATAAGGGATTGGCAGCCTCTTTATACATGACAGTATCGCGTACTTTGATTCGAGCATTTGGTCAAACAATCGCTGATCCAGGTGGAATCTTAAGTGCTGTTAATAATTTATTGGTTGGTGACACCCCCAGCGGCATGTTTGTAACCGCCATTTTTGCCATTCTTGATTTGAAAACAGGAAAATTGTATTTCGCAAATGCTGGTCACAATCGCCCAATAATTATAAGAAGTCAAGAATCTGATTCGGAAGAACTTCCATCCGGTGATATCGCTTTAGGTGTCATTGAAGACGTTCAATACAAAAACATGGAAATTTCATTAGATCCTGGTGATTTAATCCTTTTCTATACGGATGGTCTCACCGAGACATTTTCAATCGATGAGGAAGAATTTGGGGTTAAGCGAGCAATTGAATTCTTAAAAGCAAATTATCATTTGAGTGTTAATGAGATTCTAGATAAGCTTGATTTAGAACTACACAATTATCGAGATGGTCAATCACCCAGTGATGATTTAACACTGATTGGGTTAAAACGAGATAAATTGGACTAATTGAGGTCCGAAAAAAATAACTCGTACCAGATTCTCCAATTTGGAATTGGTTGAGATTCGATTGTTGGTATTGATATTGGTGTCGGGGTAACTTTGTTGTCCGATAAAGGAACCACCAAAACTTCCCCCGGCTTAACCATGTATCCCTTTTCTCTGGCATATTCTTCTACAGCAATTTCAGAGGTGGCATATGCAATTTGGGTTTCAATTGCGTATTCGGTAATTTTCAATGCAGCCACTTCGGTCTGCATAAGGTTATTTTGTTCCGTTAATTTAGTTAATTCATTGAATCGTGTGGATAATCCTATTAACAAGAAGAATAA
>NPIE01002669.1_pt1 | contig 16465 bp, 15 predicted proteins | sample 8637661 | NCBI WGS metagenome assembly NPIE01 (sample SAMN07420842, study PRJNA396082) | bioreactor metagenome | isolation source: sample BA12 brine-fed electro-methanogenic bioreactor BA | place: Japan: Kochi | collected 2016-12-09 | reverse complement strand
TCATACCTAATCAGGAAACTGTTTCGAACCGCTAATGAACGCGAATAAAACGCTTCCTGATTACGCCGTTGACTCAGCCACACTGGGGCATTCCCGACCTGGCAGGCTGCACAAGGCGGGCTCGGGGCGGCATCGGCTGCACTCGGGTACCGCATAATGAGGCTTCTTGCACGCCGCTTTCGGAACTCGCCATGATCACGCTCCACCACCTCGAACACTCGCGCTCGCAGCGCATTCTGTGGCTGCTGGAAGAACTGGGCGTGGACTACAAGATCAAGCGCTACAAGCGGGATCCGAAGACCCAGCTGGCACCGAAGTCGCTGGCCAAGGTCCATCCGCTGGGCAAGTCGCCGGTAATCAGCGACGGTGAGCGCACGCTGGCCGAGTCGGCGGTGATCGTCGAGTACCTGGCGCGTCAATACGGCCAGGGCCAATGGGCGCCGGCAATCGATGCTCCCGAATACTGGGCCTTCCAGTACTGGATGCATTACGCCGAAGGCTCGCTGATGCCGCCGCTGCTGCTGAAACTGGTGTTTTCGAAGCTGCGCCAGCCGCCGGTGCCATTCCTGCTGCGGCCGATCACCTCGCGCATCGCAGACCAGGTCGACCAGTCCTTCACCGATCGTCAGATCGAGACCCATTTCGGCCATGTCGACCGGCACCTGGCCGAGCACGAGTGGTTCGCCGGCGTATCGATCAGCGCGGCCGATATCCAGATGAGTTTTCCGCTGGAGGCAGCACTGGCGCGCGGCACGATCACCCGCGGCGACTATCCCAACGTCGCGTTCTGGGTCGAGCGCGTCCACGCCCGCGCTGCCTACCTGCGCGCGCTGAAGGCCGGCGGCGATTACGACTACGGGCCCGCCGCAGCCGATTGATCTTGCCCCGGCCGCTCGCCGGGTTCACCCGCTCCAGAGGATCACGGCCGCAGGCGCGCCGCGCCGGCGTCGACGGGTATCCGCGTCCATCCGCAACAGCAGCTCGCAGTAGCGCTTGCAGGATCGTCCCGCAATATCGGCCTGTACCCACTGCCTCTGGCCCTGCCGCTGCCTGACCGCATCTGACCAGGCGGTCGAGCCTGCCACACCCCCCTCGATCCATGCTGTCATCCCAGTGCATTCGACTGCGGAAAAATATTTGCAGTTTTTTTTACAAATATATTGACATGGCAATATTTGTAAATTAATCTATAAATATGAAATCCACTGCCACCCTCGTATCGATGCTGCAAACGGTAGCGCCGGCCGACCCGACGGGCACGGCACTGCTGTCGCCGGAACTGCACGGGCGCACACCAGCCACGATGCCGAGCTTCTGTCTGCATCACCAGGCGATCTGCCCGGTCGGCGCAACACACTGCGGCGGCTGGGTCGAGTTCCTGATCCGCGGCACCGGGGAATTCGCCGGCATGAGCCCGATGGAATTGGTGCGTGCCGGCTACTACAACCACGGTGCCGCGTTCGATCTGGCGGTGGTCGAGCAGGCGCTGCGGCTGAGCCGAGAGCTTCAAGCATCGACCCGTATCGGTATCAATATCCATCCGGCCTCGCTGCACGACCCGGCGTTCGTCGACGCCTTGCTGTGCCGGGTGCTTGATCACCCGGGGAGGGCAGAGCGCGTGGTAATGGAGCTGATCGAGTTCCAGGGCGCGATCGAGCTGGAGCGCTGCCGACCGGCACTACAACGCCTGCGCCAGCATGGTGTGCAAATCGCGCTGGATGATTTCGGTCCGGGCTCTCCGAATCTCGATGTGATGGCTGCCGGCCTGGTCGATGCAGTCAAGCTTGACCGCAGCCTGGTCACGGATCTGGATCACGCTCCGCTTCAGTTGCAGTTGCTGTCCGGGCTGGTCGAGCTGGCCAGACACACCGGCCTCGAACTGGTTGCAGAGGGGATCGAGACCGTCCGCCAGTTCGAGTACTTGCGCGCCATCGGCGTTCGCTGGATGCAGGGCTTCCTGTTCGGCCACCCGGGCCCGATCCGTCCTCGCGTTGCCATGCAGGCGTGCTCATCCGCGCACATTTCACCCGATCCCCTGGCGCCACAAGCCGCCTCGGTACGACCTGTTTCGGCGTGCCTTTCACGCCATTACCCCAGCCATACCCAAACCAACCTGAAGGAGCTTCACTGATGAACCCGCAACTCCACAAGCGTTCGCGCAAACCCCTCGCGGCAGCCATCGCCGCATCACTGACCCTCGCCGCCGGCTCGGCAGCTGCACTGCAAGTCACCGGCAGCTTCACCGGCTGGTGGGGCCAGCCCCTGCAGGAAAACCATGGCGTGATCGTCTCGATTTCACGTCGGGCCGATGGTTCCAACCAGGGCGTGCTGTACTGGGCCCACTATGACCAGCTCGGTCAACCGTCGTGGCTTTATGCCGAAGGCCCGGTCGTCGGCGACAGCATTCAGGCGCAGCTGTATCGCTTCGACGGCGTGACCTTCATGCAGCCGAATGACCCGGATACCGCGCGCGGCGTTCCAGTCGGCACGATGCAGGTTCGCTTTGCCGACTGCGGCAATGCCGATGTCAGCTTCGACGGCATCGAGCCCGGCATCGGTGCCGGCGCATTCCCGATTCGCCGCCTGACCAACCAGCCGGGCACCAGCTGCAGCGGCGGGGTCTCGGACAATCGCAGCGCCGATGCGCCGATCGACGACTTCCGCGCCCCGCTGCTGCCGACCGGCGTGATTCCGGGTGCCAGCGGCAAGATCGACTACGACGCCAACGGCGCTCGAGTCGAGTTCGAGGTGGAAATCGAAGATGTGCCGGAAGGCGATTACGAACTGCATGTTGGCGGTGTGCTGCGCGCCACGATCACCGTCGTGATGAGCGACGACGGGCCCGACGGCAAAATCAAGTTCCGCTCGCCGGCCGAACCGGGCAAGCTGCTGCTCGACTTCGAACCGCTGGGTGAGCTGGTCGAGATCATTCAGAACGGCAGCGTGGTTCTGGAAGGCGTGGTCGAACCCGCGGCCAACGGTGCGCCGGGCAATCCAGGTACGCCGGGCAGCGGCACGCCACCGTTCGGTTTCGACGATGAGATCGATGTCGATCTGAACAATGATGGGGTCTATCCATTCGGTTCCGGCGATGCCGAATTCGAGCAACGGCCGAGTCGGCTGGAATTCGAGGTCGAGATCGAGGACGTGCCGGTCGGCGAGTACGCCCTGTTCGTCGACGGCATCCAGCGCGGCGTGATCGAGGTGACCTTCCTGGATGACGACACCGAGGGTGAACTCGAATTTCGCTACCCGCCCGAGCCCGGCAAGCTGCCGCTGGACTTCGATCCGCGTGGCACGCTGATCGAGATCTTCGAGGCCAACACCCGGATCTTCCACGTCGATTTCCCGACCGAAGGCATCGGCGACGATGATGATGACGGCCCCGGCGATGACGACGACGGCCCCGGCGATGACGACGACGGCCCCGGCGATGACGACGACGGCCCCGGCGACGATGACGACGGCCCCGGCGACGACGGCGATGGCCCCGGCGATGACGACGATGGCCCCGGCGATGACGACGATGACGACGACTGATCAAAATCGATCACGGGCATGAGCCCCGAAGTTATCAGCACGCCCTGCCGCCGGCCCCCTCGGGGTCGGCGGCGGAGCACTGACAGGATTCGGCATGACAGGCTCTGCAACACCGATTCGACTTGACATGTATATTTTTGTAAATTATTATGCAAATAAACGACTCTCCCTTTTGCTTCCGCCCCGAGCGGCCGGCTTATGGACACAGGCATCAACAAGCGCATGACCACGCTGGACGCCCTGGCTCGGGCCGCCATCCGAATTTTTCGGCCGCTGGTGCGGATCCTGTTGCGTCACGACGTGTCCTACAAGACCTGCGCGGAATGGCTGCGGTGGTGCTACGCCGATGTCGCCTGGAACGAGTTTTCGCTGGAAGGGCGCAAGCAATCGAAATCGCGGGTCGCGGTACTGACCGGACTGACCCGAATCGATGTCAACCAGTTGCTTTCGACGCCACCGCCGGACCAGGTGACCCAGCAGGAGCAATATCATCGAGCGGCACTGGTTCTGACCGGTTGGGCCAACGATGCCCAATATCGACAGGACGGCGCACCCGCGCCGCGTCTGCCGTTCGAAAGCGAACAGGGCCTGAGCTTTTCCGGGCTGGTGCAGCGCTATTCCGGTGGTGCGCCGGCACGCGCAGTGCTGGACGAACTGGAACGCAATGGCGCGGTGCGCGTTCTGGCCGACCGCACCATCGAACTGGTACGAACCCGCTACATCACGCAGGCCGCCGATACCGACATCAATTATTGCCAGATCTTCGGCATGTCATGCGGCGAGCTGATCGAAACCATCTGCTACAACTGGTCACCGGAATCGCACGAAAAGCGCTTGCAGCTGCTGGTCTACAACCGCGACATCCACCCGGATCTGGTGGTCGAGGCGCAGCGCCGGATCGAAGACGCCGCGCGCAAGCTGGCCGAGGATGTTGATCAGTGGCTCTACCAACTAGAACAACAGTCCAGAGCACTGGACACGAATTCGGACCAGGCACCGACGACTGTCGGCCTGGGCCTGTACTACTTTCAATGACACCAGCATGAAACCAGACCAAGCTTGTCGATGACCGGCTCACAATCATTCAAACTTTCCTGAAGAGGTTTCCGATGAATAGTCCAACCCAACCCCGCTCTCGGCGATCCGCAATCACCCGGTCCGTCCTGTTCGCACTCGCAGCAGCTTCGGGCGGCGCGCAGGCACTGGAGGTCACCGGCAGCTTTACCGGCTGGTGGGGCCAACCCGAACAGCAAAATCACGGTGTGATCGTGTCTGTATCGCGTCGTCTGGATGGCTCGCTGCAGGGCGTGCTGTACTGGGCGGTTTACGATAATGACGGCCGGCCTTCCTGGTTTCTGGCCCAGGGCCCGATCGACGGCGATACGATCAATGCCGACATGTTCGCCTTCGAAGGCCCGACCTTCATGCAACCGAATGACCCGAACAATAGCCCGGGCGAGCAGGTCGGAACGATGCAGGTCAAGTTCAGCGACTGTGCCAACGGCAACGTCAACTTCGATATTCCGCCGGAATCGACCCGCGTGATCGTCGGCACCGGCGGGTTCCCGATCCGGCGCTTGACCAACCAACCCGGCACCAACTGCTCGGGCGGCATTTCCGACAACACACCACCGACCTCGTTGCCCGAAGAATTTCGCGTCTTCCTGCTGCCGACCGGGGCCATCTCCGGTGCCAGCGGCAAGGCCGACTTCGAATCGCGCCCGGGACGAACCGCGTTCCAGGTGGAGATCGAGGATGTGCCGCTGGGCAGCTATGGCCTGCGCGTCGGTGGCCTGGAACGCGCCGCGATCGAGGTCGTCAGCACCCCGGGTGGTAACCAGGGCCGGATCGATTTCCGCTCTCCGCCGGAACCCGGCAAGGAACTGCTGAACTTCGACCCGCGTGATCAGTTGATCGAGATCGTGCAGGGCAGCACGGTCGTACTCGACTCGATCACCCCGGCATCTGGCACGGTACCCGGCAGCACGACCGGCAGCCCGCCGCCATTCGGCAACCTCGAGATCGACATCGACCTGGCCAATCTCGGTGTTTTCCCGGCCGGTTCGGCCGAAGCCGAATTCGAGCAACGCAGCAACCGGGTCGACTTCGAAGTCGAGATCGAGGATGTCCCGGTGGGCAGCTACAGCTTGCGCATCGACGGCAGCAACCGCGGCACGATCCAGGTGGTCAACACGCCCGGCGGGCCGGAAGGCGAGATCGAATTCCGTTTTCCCGCCGAAGCCGGCAAGCTGCCGCTGGACTTCGACCCCCGCGGCGCACTGATCGAAGTAGTGGACGGAACCACGACAGTGTTCGCATCGACCTTCCCGGCGACCGGGACGGGTGGCGGCGGTGACGATGGTGATAGCGGCGATGACGGCGACGGCGACGATGGCCCGCCCGGCGAAGTTGAAATCGTGATCGGCCTGACCAACACCGGCGTGTATCCGGCCGGATCCGGCGATGCCGAGCTTGACCAGGATGCCACTCGCACCGAGTTCAAGGTGGAGATCGAAGATGTGCCCGATGGCGTCTACGGTCTGTACGTCGGCGGCAGCCAGCGCGGCACGATCAATGTCGATGATGAGGAGGGTGAAATCGAGTTCCGCGACCCGGTCGAGCCCGGGAAAATCCTGCTCGACTTCGATCCGCGCGGTCAGACCATCGAAGTGCGCTCAGGCTCGACCGTCATCTTTACCGGAGATTTCCCCGACTGAGCCCTGTCGCAACCCTGATGTTCCGGCCCGGATTTCCCGGGCCGGAACATGCACGACCACGCCGAACAATCGTGCCCGGCAGCGAATCGTTTGATGTGATGCTCGTCACGGCGGCGTGACGACGGTATACTGGACTCGAGACTGAACACCGGGTCGCTTTGTGTTGTTCGCAATGGGGCGCCGGAAACACTCGAACACGTCCGGACGATCGCATGAACGATATCCAGAAACCGGATGAAACAGGGGAGCTGGCCGTTGGGCCGGCACGAGTCGTCCGAACACCGACGCTGCTCCAGTTTCTCGATCAGCAATGCCGCAAGGCCTTTCAGACCGGCGGCATGTCAAGCCCCCCAGCCGTTGGCTGGATCGTGCTCGACGATGTCCAGCAGCACCGTGAGCAGCTCGGCTTCACCGGCCTCGACCGACTGATGCACGCGATCCACGAACGCATCCGGGTGCAGCTGGATGCAACCGACATCAGCGCACGCTTCGGCACCGATTCGATCGGCCTGGTGCTGGAGACCCGGGACGGCGAGCGCAACTTTCAGCGCCTGATCACATCGACCCTGAAAGCAATCAGCAACAACCTGTTCGATTTCGGCGAACACATGGTTGCCGCGACCATCAGCATTGCCGTCCGTCCGGTGCGCGATTCCTCGCGCGGCGCGGAGTTCAACCTGGTCCGGGTCGCAAAGGAAGTCGAGCAGTTGTCCCAGCATGGTGGCAACCGCGGCAACTATCGCGCTGCTGCCGAAGACCGCGACGACGGCAGCGCGCCGGCTTCGCTGATCGGGCAGCTCAAGCGAGCCCTGCGCGACAACAAACTGAAGGTGGTGTCCCAACCGCTGCTGGCGACCCATGGGCCAGAGCGAACGCGCGCCCAGTTGTTGCCGCGACTGACCGGTACCGATGGCGAGCTGATTCCAGCCGCGCGCTTCATTCCGATCGCGGCCGAACGCGGTCTGCTGCCGGCGCTGGATCGCTGGATGATCCAGCATGCGCTCGGCCTGCTCAAAGCTGCGTTGAAGCGCAACGAGGAACAGCCGCAGTATTTTCTGAACCAGTCGACGGCACTGATTGATGAAGAAAAGAGCCTCGATTGGCTGCGGGAGCAGTTGCAGGGTTGCTCTTTGCCGCCGCAAAGCCTGGTCCTTGAATTTCGGATCCTGGAGCTGAAGCCGCGGCTGCGCCAGGCGCGTCAGATGCTGGAGCGAATGCAGGCACTGGGTGTGGGTATTTCCCTGACCGGCATTGATGAAACCGTCCCGGACACCGTCCTGCTCAGCCACCTGCCAGCCAATTTCCTGCGCATGAAAGCCGATTTCGCGCGCCGCCTGCTGAATGATCAGGGCCTGGCCGAACGCTTCCAGAAATTCACCCGGCTGGCGCGCTCGGCAGGACGACAGCTGATCGTGCCGATGCTCGAGGACGCAGAAGAAGTCTCGCGAATCTGGCAGATGGATGTCGACCTGATCCAGGGCAACTTCATCCAGCAGCCCAGCGAGCAGGTGGCCGAGGCCTGACTCACCGCTGCGGAGGCACCATGCCGCGCAATATCTTGCTGATCGAGGCGCATCCCGATGCCGGAGCGGGGCACTATGGCGATGCACAGGCTGGGGCAGTCGGGCAGTTAGAATCCGCACACACCGAGCCGTTCGCTACCTGACCCTGATTCCGGAACCCCCGCCATGCGCCTTCGTTGTCTCATCCTGTCGATTTTCATCCTCAGTCTGGTCGGCTGCGGCGCCGGCTCCCGGCACGACGCCGCGTCCTCGGCACCTCCGCTACTGTTGATCTCGATTGACGGCTTTCGCCATGACTACATGGAGATGGCCCGGCTGCCTGCGCTGGAGCGGCTGGCCGCCGAAGGCCTGAAGGCCGATTCGCTGCAGCACACGTTCCCGACCAAGACCTTCGCCACCCACTACGCGACCGTGACCGGCCTGTACGCCGAACACAACGGCGTGGTCGCCAACAGCATGTGGGACCCGGCGCGGCGCGCGCGCTTCTCGCTCGGCAATCGCGACGCGGTCGGCGACGGCTACTGGTACGACGGCGAACCGATCTGGAATACCGTCGAAACGGCCGGCAGAATTGCCGCAACCTACTTCTGGCCCGGCTCCGAAGCCCAGATCGGCGGGATTCGCCCGACCTACTGGAAACCCTATGCCGGCGAGACGCCGCATGACGAGCGGGTCGATCAGGTACTGGAATGGCTTGATCTGCCGAAATCCGAGCGGCCTCAGTTCCTGACCCTGTACTTCTCGGCGGTCGATTCGGCCGGGCATGCCCACGGTCCGGGCCATCCGCGCACCGTCGAGGCGATGCGCGAGGTCGACCGTGCACTGGGTCGTCTGATCAACGGACTGGAGCAGCGCAAGCTCTACGGCAAGATCCATATCCTGGTGACCTCCGACCACGGCATGCAGCAGATCGACCTCGATCGCTACGTGCTGCTCGATCAGTTTCTGCCACTCGATCAGGTGAATGTGTCGGACTGGGGCCCGGCGGCCCAGATCTGGGCGATCGAGGGCGGACCGGACCCGGATCAGATCTTCGCCGCATTGGACGGTGCGCACCCGGCGTTTGCCAAAGTCTGGAAGAAGGGTGAGGGTCCGGCTCGCTATCATTTCGATGAGCATCCGCGTGTGCCGGATGTCACGGTCGAGGCCGAACTGGGCTGGATGATCTCGAACAAGCCGTATTACGCCGGCATGCAGCGCGGCGTGCTCAACGGCATGCACGGCTGGGATCCGGCCTGGCGCAACATGCACGGCATCTTCATCGCCCACGGCCCGGCCTTCGCCGCCGGCGAAAGGATTCCGGCCGTGCGCTCGGTCGATCTGTACTCGCTGATGGCCGAGCTGATGCAGGTGCCACCGGCAGCGACCGACGGCAGTCTCGACGCATTCCGGCCGCTGCTTGCCGAGCAATCGGCCCTGACGATCGAGGAGCAGCGCTGGGGCTGCGGCGAGCAGCGTTTCCTGACCCGGACCGTTCCGGGCCTGGCTGCACTGCATGCGGGCGAACGCGTGTTCGCGCTGCCGCAGGCAGCCAGCGCTTCAGGCACCCGCTTCGCCGACACCGAGGTCTCTTTCTGGACTCAGAACGAGACCGCCGCGATCGAAGTCGACGGCCGGCGCTGGACCGGATGCCGCAGACTTGTCGATTGATCCGGCAATGCCCGGGTGCCGGGAACGATTTCAGTCGTCCAGAATGAAGGTCACCTTCAGCGCGACACGGAATTCGCGAATATTGCCGTCGCCGTCGCATTCGACCTTCTGGCTTTCGACCCAGGCACCCTGGACATTCTTCAATGTCCGGTTGGCGCGATCGATGCCGCGACGAATGGCATCCTCGAAGCTGTCTGGCGATGCGGCGATGATCTCGGTGACACGGGCGATAGTGCTCATCTCGGTTCTCCTTGCGTATTCGGGTGTGAACAGACTCCCCCTTGTTCGGCCTCATCCTGCCGTGATCGGCGCTCGAATGCAAGCCAGCGCTCATGCCTGAGCTGCCTGAAGTCGAAACCACCCGGCGCGGGCTCGCGCCGCTGGCCGAAGGCAGGGAGATCGCCCGGCTCAGCGTGCGCTGTCGCCAGCTGCGCTGGCCGGTGGCAGAAGAACTGGAACAACTCCCGGGAAAGACGATCCGCGGCCTGGAGCGCCGCGCCAAATGGCTGCTGTGGCGTTTCGATCACGGCAGCGTGCTTTGGCATCTGGGCATGTCGGGCTCGTTCCGCGCCTGGGACACGGCACCCGCGCCCGGACCCCACGACCACGTTGACCTGCAGCTAAGCGACGGCAGGCTGCTGCGCTACACCGACCCGCGCCGCTTCGGCGCGGTACTGTGGCAGCCCGGCCCCGACCCGCAGCTGCACCCGCGCCTGGCTGGGCTCGGGCCTGAACCGCTGGGAACAGACTTCGACGGCGACTGGCTATGGCGCCTGTCGCGCGGCCGACGCACCACGGTCAAGCAGTTCATCATGGACGGCCAGATCGTGGTCGGGGTCGGCAATATCTACGCGGCCGAGGCGCTGTTTACCGCCGGAATTCACCCGAGGCGGGCCGTCGGGCGAATCAGCCGGCAGCGCTATCAAGGGCTGGCCGAGGCGATTCGCGAAACGCTGCAACGCGCGATCGAGGTCGGCGGCACCAGCCTGCGCGATTTCACCGTCGGTGACGGCACGCCGGGCTACTTCGGCCAGGAGTTGAGGGTCTACGGCCGCTCCGGCCTGCCCTGCCCGGCCTGCAAAGAGGCGCTGCGCGGCGAAGTGATCGGCCAACGCGCCACGGTCTGGTGCCCGCGCTGCCAGCGCTGAGCTCCGAGCGAAACGGGCCCGGCAATGCCGGGCCCGTGGAAACCAAAAACCAAGTCCGCGCTGGATCAGACGCGACGGCGCAGCACGACCAGCGCAAACAGCGCCAGCATCAGCGACAGTGCGACCAGACCGGCTGTGCCCAGGGTCGGAACCGGCTGGGTTTCGGGCGGCGGGTTACCACCCTGAAGCGTACCGAAGATGACGAACGGCAGGCCTTGATCGGTAAAGGTTGCACCATCCTGGAACGGAAGATAATCGGCACCGCCGATACTCTGGAGCCCATCACCGGTAGTGGTCTGCCCGTTGATCGTGATCGGGGGTGCCCAGGGGCCGGAGGCCAGCGTCCCACCCGTCTGCCAGTCCAGGTAGTAGGTCCCGGCATTCAGCACGGTGTTGATCGCGGCCCGGTTAGCCATGATCGGCCGGTTGGTGGCACCGGAGGTGGTATCGCTCACGCGATAGATGTTGCTGAAGGCCGAGCCGGCAAGCACGTTGGTCGTCAGATCGCCGAACACGATGTTGCTGCCCGGAGCCTGCGGCACGCCGTCCCAGATTCGGACCCGGATGTCATCGATCGTGCTGGTCGTGGTCGAGCCGGTCTGATAGGCGAAGAACACGATTTCATCGATCGCCCAGGTCTCGCCCGGCGGAATCGTGAAATCGTCGGCGATGCGGTTGTCATTGAGAATCTGGTGACCGGCACCCAATGTGGTCATGCCCAGCGCACCCTGCAGCACGCTCTCGTCGGCACCGCCGGCACCCGTGCCGGGGCTGTTGACCAAGGGGCCGTTGTCGAACAGGATGGTCCCCATCCCACGGCGATTCCATACCGGCGCATTCAGATCCGGCGCGTCGAAGCTTGCTGCCGGTGCACTGCCGAGTTCTTCGCTCTGCGTCTGCGCGTAGACCGGTGCGGCAGCCATCAGGCCGACGGCAACAAGCATAGCGCTGCGCTGAATCAGTTTTGCCATTGTTGTACTCCCTGGAATCAAAAAAACCCGCCGCTTGAAGCGGCAATACATTTCATGCACGTGTAGCATAAACCAAATGGATTTGCAACGATAGCGAAAGCAATCCTTTTCTTGCGAAATACAGGCGTTCAGGCGGATCGACTCGCTGGCTGACATCTTTGATCAAGAATACGGGCTATCGCAAGGCCGCCGCAATGATCTCACCGACATCCGGGCTCAGGCCCGATCGATCACGGATCAGCTCGAGCTCGGCCTGCATCGCGGTCTGGCGTTGCGCGTCATAGGCGCGCCAGCGATTGAACACGGCAACCAGACGGGAGGCGACCTGGGGGTTGAGTGCGTCGAGTTCCCGAACGACCCGGCCGACCAGCCGATAGCCAGCACCGTCGGCGCGATGGAAAGCGGTCGGGTTGTGCATCGCAAAGGCACCGACCAGCGCACGGACCTTGTTCGGGTTCTTCAGGGAAAACGCCGGATGCGCCATCAGCGCCTCGACCTGCTCGACCGTGTCCGGCTGCGGGCGCTGTGCCTGAACCGCAAACCACTTGTCCAGCACCAGCGGATTGTCGGCGTGGCGTTGTGCGAAATCCGCGAGCAGGCCTGCTGCGGATTCCGACCCGGCATGCACCAGCATCGCCAGCGCGGCGTAGCGATCGGTCATGTTGTCGGCATCGCGATAGCCTTGCGCGGCAATTTCGTCGGCGCCGTCCGTGCGCGCCGCAACCAGCAGCCCCAGCGCGGTGTTGGCGAGTCCACGCGCTGAAACCTGCGCGGCCTCGAAGCGCCACTGTTGCTTCGGCCGGACGCGCTCGACCAGTGATGCAAGTTCTCCGGCCAGCGGCGTGACCAGGGTCTGCCGCAGTTGCTGGCGCGCAGTGTGGATTCGCTCGACCGGCACCGGATCGAAATCCCGCGCCAGCTCGACTTCGCTCGGCAGTTGCAGCAGCTCCGCGGCCAGCGCCGGATCATCTTCGGCACGCTCGAGCACACCGCGCCAGGCAGCCAGCAACAGGGCGACATCGGGCGACGATTCAAGTGACGATTCGGGTGACAAGCTGCGCTCGTGCTCGATCGCCCGGCGCAGCAGCCGGGTCGAGAGCTCGCGCCCGGCCAGCCAGCGCGCGACCGCGTCCGGATCATGCGCCAGCAGGCAGGCCAGATCCGCGTCATCGGCATCATGGCGCAAGCGCACCGGCGCCGAATAGCCGCGCAACAGCGACAGCACCGGGCGCTCGGTCAGGCCCTCGAAACGCAGCTCGGCGGACGCATCACGCAGCTCGAACAGGTGGGTCTCGGCCGGCGCACTGCCCAGTTTGAGCGGCAGCGACAGCGAGCGGCCGTCGCGCGCCAGCAGGCCGAGCCGGATCGGAATGTGCAGCGGGCCGATCGCCGCATTGTCGGGATGCTCGACCAGCTGCTGCTGGAAGCGAATCGTGAACTCGCCGCGTGCCTCGTCGTAGTCGCTCTCGACCGCGAGCGTCGGCGTACCGACCTGCCGGTACCAGCGTTCGAACTGCTCCAGCTCGACGGCGTTGGCATCGGCCATCGCGCTGCGGAAATCGTCGCAGGTCACGGCCTGACCGTCGTGCCGCTCGAAGTACAGGTCCATGCCGCGCCGGAAGCCCTCCTGACCGAGCAGCGTGTCGTACATGCGAACCACCTCGGCGCCTTTTTCATAGACCGTGGCGGTATAGAAGTTGTTGATTTCCTGGTAGCGCTCCGGCCGGATCGGATGGGCCATGGGGCCGGCATCTTCCGGCCACTGCCGCGCCATCAGGCTGCGCACGTCCTGAATCCGCTTCACTGCCCGCGAGTGGGTGTCCGATGAGAACTCCTGGTCACGAAATACCGTCAGGCCCTCCTTCAAGGTCAGCTGGAACCAGTCGCGACAGGTCACCCGGTTCCCGGTCCAGTTATGGAAGTACTCGTGCGCGATGACGCTCTCGATGCCGTCGTAATCGGCATCGGTGGCAGTTTCCGGATCGGCCAGCACATAACGCGCGTTGAAGATGTTCAGGCCCTTGTTTTCCATCGCGCCCATGTTGAAATCATGGGTTGCGACGATGTGGTAGACATCGAGATCGTATTCGAGCCCGAAGCGCTGCTCATCCCAGGCCATGGCGCGCTTGAGGCTGTCCATGGCGTGATCAAGCCGGCCGAGGTTTTCACGTTCGGAGTAGATCTTCAGCGCAACCTCCCGGCCGGATAACGTGGGGTAGCGATCCTCGATCGAACCGAGATCGCCGGCAACCAATGCGAACAGGTAGGAAGGCTTCGGAAACGGGTCGTCCCAGACCACGTAGTGGCGGTTGCCCTCCAGCTCGCCGGAATCGATCCGGTTGCCGTTGGCCAGCAGCACCGGGAATCGCGCCTTGTCGGCCTCGAGCCGGACCCGATAGACGGCCATCACGTCGGGCCGGTCGAGGAACCAGGTGATCTTGCGAAAGCCCTCGGCCTCGCACTGGGTCAGCAGGCTGGCACCGGACTGATACAAGCCCTCCAGCGCCGTGTTTTGCGACGGTTTGATCCGGACCGCGGTCGTCAGCGCGCAGCGCTCGGGCAGCGTGTCGATGATCAGCCGCTCGCCATCGATGCGGTAGCGGTCCGGATCGAGTCGCCGACCGTCCAGGGCAATGCTCTCGGTTTCGAGTTCCACACCATGCAGTACCAGCGCAGCATGCGGGGCGCCGTCCGGACTTCGGTGCAGACGCAGGGTCGTGGTCACCCGGGTATCGTCCGGGTCAAGCTCGAAGCGCATCACGACAGACTCGATCTGCCAGTCCGGCGGAGCGTAGTCACTTCGAAGAATCGGGGTGCGCGGCGAATCGCCCTTGCGTGCAGTCATCGACTTGGCATCCGGTTCGGAATAGCCCGCTATTATACGGAGATGAATGAAAGCCCCCCTGAACGCGCCCTGAAAGCGCACAAGCCCGGGCCGATCGACCCGGATGCGGCGCTGGCCCGGATCTCGAGCCTGATCGTTCGCACACCGGTAATGCGCAGCGATGCGCTGGATGCCGAATCCGGAATCGAATTGCTGTTCAAGTGCGAGCAGCTGCAGCAAACCGGATCGTTCAAGTATCGCGGTGCCAGCCACGCGGTCGCACGCCTGCCAGCCGACTGTCCCGGTGTGGTCACCCATTCATCGGGCAACCACGGCGCGGCCCTGGCAGCGGCGGCGCGGTCACGGGGCTTTTCGGCCGATATCGTGATGCCGGAAAACGCCGTGAAAAGCAAGATCGAGGCAGTACGCGCCCACGGCGGCACCATCCACTTCTGTGCGCCGACCCAGGCCGCGCGCGAGGCCGGCCTCGCGGCGCTGGTCGCGCAGGGCCGGGTTCCGGTGCCGCCGTATGATCACGATGATGTGATCGCCGGCCAGGGCACGCTGGCGCTGGAGCTGATGGCCCAGGCACCGGCGCTGGAGAGCATCGTCGCGCCGATCGGCGGCGGCGGACTGCTGTCGGGAATCACGCTGGCCGCAGCCCGGCACGCACCGCAACTGCAGGTGATCGGCGCCGAACCGGCCGGCGCGGACGATGCCGCGCGCTCGCTTGCGGCCGGCCGGCGCGTTGATCAACACAGCCCGAACACGATCGCCGACGGACTGCGCGCGCTGATCGGCGTGCGCAACTTCGACATCCTCGCGCGTCATCGGATCGAAGTGCTGACCGTGTCCGAGCCTCAGATCCGGGATGCCATGGCGCTGCTGTGGCGTCATCTGAAGCAGGTCATCGAGCCTTCCGGCGCGGTACCGCTGGCGGCCGTGCTTGCGAATCGGGAGCGTTTCCAGGGCCGGCGCATCGGCATCGTGCTGTCGGGCGGCAACCTCGATGTCGATCGGATGATCCAGGCGCTGAACGAAGCATGAGCACGCATTCGATGCCCCGGCGGGTCTGGCTGGTGCGCCACGCCAAGGCCGAGCCCGGCTCGGTCGGACAAGCCGACCGGGACCGCGCACTGACGTCGCGCGGCCGTCTGCAGTGTCGGCAACTGGGGCGCTGGCTGGGGCAGAGAATCGGGGCCGATGCAGCGCTGGTTCGGGTCTCTCCGGCGCGCCGGACACGAGAAACCGCCCGACTGGCGCTGGCCAATCTGGCGCTGGATGCCGACGCAATCGGCCTCGATGAGCGCATCTGGGAAGCCTCGGCCGACGATCTTCTGGCGCTGATCGGCGAAAGCAGCGGCGCGCTGGTCCTGATCGGGCACAACCCCGGCCTGGAACAAGTCCAGTTCGCGCTCACCGGCACGCTGTTGCCGTTGCCGCCCGGCGGAGCCTTCGAACTGGAACTGTCTGGCGACCAGGCCGAACTCGGCGCCCGTTTTCAGCCGTCGAGCGAGCCGACATAGACTGCGGCCAGTGCTTCGAATCCGGCCTGGTCGGCCGCGTCGAAACGATCCGGCAGCGGGCTGTCGATATCGAGCACGCCGATCACTGCGTCATTGCGGATCAGCGGCACGACGATCTCGGAGCGCGAGTTGCCATCACAGGCGATATGGTCGTCGAAGCCATGCACGTCGGCAATCCGCTGGGTCTGACGGCTCGCCCAGACGGTGCCGCAGACGCCGCGACCATGGGCGATCCGGACACAGGCCGGCAGGCCCTGAAACGGCCCGACCAGCAGTTCGTTGCCGTCGACGAAGTAGAAGCCGGCCCAGTTCAGATCGGGCACGCTGTGATAGATCAGTGCCGCCAGGTTGGCGGCGTTGGCAATCCGGTCCTGCTCGCCGGAAAGCAGGCCGCGGGCCTGGCCCACGAGCTCATCCCAGGACTGCATGACTTGCGGTTTGAATCCACTCATTGGTGTTCCTGATTAGGTAGTTGACTCAGCCAATATTCAGCGAGTGTCTCCAGCGGTCCAAAAAGCTGTTTCAAACCGCAAATAAACGCAAATAAACGCAAATAAACCCAGATG
>NPIE01008670.1_pt2 | contig 16466 bp, 12 predicted proteins | sample 8637661 | NCBI WGS metagenome assembly NPIE01 (sample SAMN07420842, study PRJNA396082) | bioreactor metagenome | isolation source: sample BA12 brine-fed electro-methanogenic bioreactor BA | place: Japan: Kochi | collected 2016-12-09 | reverse complement strand
TACGCAGGAAGTGTCGTTGGGCGAAATCGTAAAATCGCAGTCAGGCAGCTCATAGATGGTCACGGTCTGGGTGGCGGTATCCCGGCAGGAATGCTCTGAATACACGTAAAGGCTAACATTGTATGCTCCTGGCGAAGCATAGGTGTAAGCAGGGTTCGGAAGATCTGATGTATTACCGTCGCCAAAGTCCCAGTACCAGTCGAGGATGCTGGTAGCGGAGTTCTCTCCGAACTGCAGTTCCGTCCCAAGGCAAACGTTTCCCGATGGAGAAATTGTGATCTGTGTTTCCGGGGAAGGATTCACCACCAGTGATTGGTAAACGGTATCCGAACAATCATCCTCATTGATCACGATCAGCCGTACCGGATAATTTCCAGGGGAAGAATACGCGTAGTTCACATCCTGCCCTGAAGCAGTGTTTCCGTCACCAAAGTCCCACAGCCATAACGAAATATTTGTTGTTGAAGAAGCCGAAAAAGCGATGTCTTCATCCACGCAGACAGAATCAGCGGGGCTGATGGAAAACATCGCTTCCGGGCTATCGAAAATGCTCAGTTGCATGGTGGAAGTGTCATTCCCGCATTGGGGAAGCCCAAAAGCGATCAACTGCAGGGTGATGGTGGTATCCACCTCATCGGGGTGCGGGAAATAAACAGGCACTTCTGCAAGAAGGTCGCTCCATGTCCCGGACCCGCCCGACCATATCCTGGATTGTTCGTTCGCGCTGAAGGGAATGCTTGAAGCTGAAGCAAAATTATATGCCTGGTATTCGCAGATGCTCTCATCGGAACCTGCAAAGGCGTATGCCTGTTCCTCCACAACATGCGGTTTTGTTGTAAGATGACCACAATACTGCAGCGTAACCATGAAAGTATTGGCAGAATTGTAAACATGCCAAACATCTTTGCCACTGCCGGTATTCCCATCCCCAAAGTTCCACTCCCAGCTGGAGAAGCCATAATTTTGCGTAGCCGAGAAAAAGACAGTGTCTCCCACACAGGTAATATTGTAATTGCTGCTAAAATCGATATCGGGAAGGATCACAAATTTCTGATGAACCATGGTATCGCTGCAGCCATTGCTGTTGTATGTGATCAGGGTGATGTTCTTCCACCCTGCAGTAGAATAGGCATGAGAAGGAGATATCCCGGAAGCCGTATTCCCATCGCCAAAGTTCCAGTTCCAGGCGATGATATCCGGAGAACCACTGCCTGTAAAATTAATGTTCTGACCAACGCACGCAGTATCCGCAGGATCCATGCTAAAATCACAGACCGGGTTTTCGTTTATGGTGAGGATCATATCATCGACTCCATTTCCACAGGGGGGTGTTCCGTATGCAGTGAGGGTCAATACCACCGGGCCGGTCTCGGAAGAATGGGGGAAGTACACAGGCCGGAGGATGGTGGGATCACTGAAGTTTCCCAACCCGCCACTCCAGCGCAGTGAATCCCAGGAGGAAGCCTGTGGCAGCAAGCTGGAATTGTCAAAGTCCCACGACTCACCCTCGCAGATAGCTTCATCGGAGCCGGCTTCTGCATAGGCATTGGAAACAACAGTGACATATACAGAATCCCGGTCGGTGCAAATGCCGTTGGCCACCTGCACCCAATACCAGCCCTGGGTGCTTACACTAATTGATTGCGTTACGGCCCCGGTATTCCAGATGTAGGCCGTATATCCAGGGCCTGCATTTAGGATAATGCTGTTGCCGGAGCAGATGGTAGTATCGTTGCCAAGATTTACGACAGGATTGGGAAACACCTCCACGGATTGATTCGTGGTGTCGTTCCCCAGGGGGGAATAAACGATCACGCTATAATTATATACACCAGGACCGGTATAGAGGTGAGCCGGTTCCTCCAGGGTGGATGTATTATTGGCCCCGGAGGCCGGATCCCCGAAATCCCAGCGAACAGAATCGATCACCCCGTTATAGTTGAGGTAGAAATACACCGAATCGCCGTCGCAGGCATCAGCGGCAGTAACTTCCCCATACAGGTAACTCTGTATAAAGGTCGGGAGTCCGAAGCGCGAGCCTTCTCCCCCCAAATAAAAGCCGTCATCAATATAATTGCAGCCAGTCCCTATGGTTGACGGGAATTCGATTACGCCGAGATAGGGATCGCTGATCCCTGCCGTATTATTCAGTGAGGCAACATAGATCTTCCCGTCAGGGGCCAGTTGCAAGGCCCCCACATGGGTATTGTTCACAGTCCCGATCAGGGTGCCGGCATCCCCCGGCCCGGCTGTGGTCAGGTCCCACTGGTATATTTGGGAACCTCCTCCGTATTTACTCATGTACAAAACATTGCCATCTTCAGAAAACTCAAGTCCGTATCCACTGTTATACAAGCTGGCAAAAACTACCGGATTGGACAATGTACCGGTTGAAGCATCAAAATCAAATAGTTCCACGGTGTTCTGGAAGCGGATCACGATGGCCAGTTTGGTCCCGTCAGGGGAAAACTTCATGTATCCATGGGTGTATCCCTGAACCCCTGAATGGAATGATCCGACACTGGAAACAACAGGGGTGGAACTTACTCCCGAGGAAGTAACCAGGTAGGCATAGAAATCATCTGAATCCCAAGTATGTGTGAGTACCCAGATATCCGTACCGTTAGCATGCTTGACGGCCGTCACTTTTTCTTCCGAAGGAGCAACCAGGAAAACGTTTTTCACGGCAGTTACATAACCGAGCCCGCCATCGAGCGTCATATCCACTTCTGAATATCTCAATCCAACAGGGGAGATCTCCGCATCAACCGTAAAAACATAGTAGATATCCGGGTCTCCCGGATTGGGAACGATCACCCCGGATTGTGCTGCAGAGGGGTCCCCCATCAGCCCGGTACCATTTGGCATCAGGCTGTGGTTGGCGTTCCATATTTCCATGCCGTTGGTGTAGAAAAGCAGATTGCCGAAATTATCGGAGATGGTTGCACAGCCCTCATGCTGGAACATAGCGCTGTTGTTGAGGGCCACCGGAGAACCGCTATTGAAATCGATACCGGCATAATCGCCGAAATACCAGATGTTTGCATTGTTCTGGGCAAAAAGGCTGATGCAAGAAAGTACCCAGAAGGATACAGCCAGCACAACTCCTTTTACCCCTGCTTTACCCATGATACATCAAATGTACATATTCAAGACAAGAATGAAAAGGATATGGTTGTATCTACCCTAAATTATTTACTTTAGCATGGCCATGAAGATACTGATGGTGCTTGATCGAGAATTCCCTCCCGACATCAGGGTGGAAAATGAGGCCGGAACGCTTAGTAAATCCGGTNNGCGCGCGAAGGCAAATCCGGGCAGGAACGGATCAGGAATTGGACAGTCTTCCGCAAGCCCATTTCGAAATTCACCTATAAATCGAGTGTGGGGGCCTTACGCTTCCCGTTTTACTTTACTTTCTGGAGGAAATTCCTGAAAGATGTCCTTGAAAAAGAATCCTTCGATGCCATTCATATTCATGATCTTCCATTGGCCAGGGTCGGTTATGAGTTGTCGCGGATCTACGGGATGAAATTCGTGCTCGACCTGCACGAAAACTGGCCCTATTTGCTGGAAACATCGGATTATGCCAATACCTTCGCGGGAAAACTGCTTTCCAGTCACCGCCAGTGGCGGAGCTATGAAGGGAAGATGGTCCGCAAGGCCGACCGGGTGCTTACGGTGGTGGAAGAAATGAAGGAACGGATCTGCCAAAAGGGTGCTGATCCGCAAAAAACATATGTGCTCAGCAACACCTATAATCTTGAGAACGCCTTTGAAGTAAAAGAAAAGCGCGGGGCAGAAAAGAAGATATTGTTCTATGCCGGAGGGCTCACGAAGCACCGGGGCTTGCAGGTAGTGATCAGGGGCATGAAGGAGGTTATTGCCAAAAGGCAGGATGTTGTTCTATGGATCGTGGGCAATGGAAAATATAAAGCTGAGCTGGAAAGAATAAGCGCAGAGCTGGGAATAACAGAGCAAGTGATCTTTTACGGGCACAAGCCATTTGCCACGACCATGGAAATGCTGGCCAAAGCAGATATTGCCCTGATCCCCCACCTGCGATCAGTACAGAACGACTGTTCTTCCCCCAATAAATTGTACCAGTACATGTATTTCAGAAAAGCCCTGGCCGTGAGCGACTGCATCTCAGTATCCAGGGTGGTGAAGGAAACCCGGAGCGGGATGGTTTACAAGAATGATGAACCTTCCGGTTTTGCGCACTGCATCCTGGGCATGCTTTCATCAGGACAGTTGGCAGAATACGGCTTGAAGGGGCATCAGGCTGTGATGGAAAAATACAACTGTCAGCAAAGCGGCAAGGCACTGGTTGAATTGTATAATTTGCTTTAGCATGATCTACGGGAAAGCAGAAAAATCATTGGAAAACCTTCTGAATTGGATCCAGTCCAATGGTGATGCAGGTTTCGACCCATATGACATTAAGGGTTTGAACGATGCCATGCTTCGGCGGATGCAGCCTGTTGCAAAGCTTGGTTTTTCCGATAAATTCTACCGGTATTTTGTCATTGAACTCCTGGATGCATATATCCCCGGGCATCTCAGAAAATGGTACCGGGTTGAGCCCAAAATACATGCAACGGCGCAAGGGCTTCTCTTCGACACTTACCTGAATATGAGTGCCCTCAAAGAAGACCCGGGAACTTCTCAAAAAATCACCCATTACAGAGATTGGCTGATAGAGAATAGAAGCAAAAAATACCCCGAAATTGGCTGGGGAACCCCCTTCAAGTGGAGATCGGGAGATGTGATCTACGACATCGGAGAACCTTTTGCCGTGGTGAATGCCTGGGTGGGAAATGCTTTTTATAAGAGTTACAAACAAAAGAACAATACTGAAGACCTGGAAATTTGTAAAAGCATTTGTGAGTTTTTTGTAAATCGCCTGCATATTTCACGCCTTGCAGACGACAAAATTTGTTTCAGCTATTCCGCAGTTCAGCCTACTTTTATCAATAATGCCAATCTTTTCGTGGCGGAATTCCTGATTCGAATTGGCCTGGAAACGAATAATCAGCATTATATCGACCTCGGAACCCAGGCCACCCATTATTCATTGAGCACCCAGATGAACAATGGGGTTCTCCCCTATTTCGGACCTGAAGCAAAAAAAGCGCTGAAATATGATTCTTATCATAGCGGTTATGAGATCCGCATGCTTTACGCTATTTCAATGCACTTGAAGGATGAAAAAATCAAAGGCGCCGCACAAAAGTACTTCAGCTTTTATCTCACTCATTTTCTGAAAGGAAACCGTTGCCTGACCAAAGCCAATAAACATTACCCTGTTGATATTACTGCTGCTGCCGAATGCCTGCTTTTACTCAGCCAAACCAGGGAGTTCCAATCAGATGATCAATTGCATAGAAACATCCTTATCTGGACCATTAACATGCTGCAAAGCAAGCAAGGTTGGTTCATCTACCGTATACAAAAGCCCGGAATAAAAATAAAAATACCCTATATTCGTTGGGGTGAAGCCTGGATGGCACTTGCTCTCTCGGAAAGTTTGATCAGGTTTAAAAATGATAATTAACAAGAAGCCAGGGATCAGCATGGCACTGAGTCAGATAAAAAAACTAAAAATTGTTGTTGCCGGAAACTCTGTTGCCCTTCGGGTAAGGCCACCCGAAGAGTATCCCGGGAATGAAAATTACTCCATGCTGCTTGAGAAAAATCTTCAGGAAAGCCTCCAGAATCATATTATCCTAGTGGAGAACCGGTCCAGCGGTGCACTGACCATTCCGGAAGCAGTTAATCAAACCGATGAACTAATAAATGATTTCCCGGACTTTTATATACTTAATTTTGGCGTAGTTGATGCCTCAACCAGGGAAATTCCCCAATGGTTGTACAAGAGGGTAAATAAAAAAGCAAAAAGCACATTTGAATACCTTCTGGCAGCTGTTCATGGAAATATTTTCAGGAAGAATCGCCCTTTCTTTGTCAAGATCAGGGGCAAAAGAAGCTGGGTATCGAAAAAGAAATTCAGAAAGTATCTCTCCTTGATGATCGAAACACTAAAAAAAGAAACCAATGCAAGGATCATCGCTTTGCCAATTAATCCTGCAAATGATAGGGTTGAGCAGGAATTACCGGGAAGCAGGGAAAAACAATTGATCTATAACCGCTGTATTCAGGAGATCTGCAATAAACATGATCAGATCTTTGTGAATACAACTGATTTTATTGAAGAGAAGCATTATCCGGATGGAGTTCACTATTCAGCCGAAGGGCATGAATTGATGGCAGAAAAGTTAACGGAAGTGATCTTGAACGAGAATAAGGAATAAATACAAGCGGGACATGTCCTGACACAATCGCAATACGCTGTGGGAGTTATATTTAAACAAAGCTTAAAAGGAACTGTATATTCCTATACAGGAACATTGCTTGGGTTCGTGATCACCGGGCTGATGCTTCCCAACTTTTTTGATACTTCCGAGGTAGGCCTTTTCAGAGTGATCGTTTCCTATGGAACCCTATTTGCCCAATTTGCCAATTTTGGACTTAATTCCGTAACGGTCAAACTCTTTCCCCATTTCCGCGACCAGGAGAACAGGCACCACGGATTCCTAGGTTTTATCCTGCTCATCGGGCTGACCGGGGCATTATTTTCGATGGGTCTTTACCTGATCATCAAACCTTACCTGATAGAAAATGCAGCAGAAAAAGCTCCTCTTTTCGTTGAGTACATTTATTATGTCCTTCCCCTTATCCTCTTTACCCTGCTGTTTAACCTCTTCGACACTTATTACAGAGTGCTGTACAATGCCCTGAAGGGGATATTTTACAAGGAGGTGATCCAGCGTATCCTGGTGTTGATCACGATTTGCCTGTTTTATTTCGGATTCTTTGATTTTCACCAGACGGTCTTTTTCTACGTACTTGCCAATGTTTTGCCCAGCATTGTGCTTCTATTTACCATCATCAGGGATAAGTTATTCTATATCAAACCATCCCCCAGGCTTTTCAAGAAAGATTTCCTCAGGGAATTCTTCAGTGTTTCCGTATTCGGGTTCCTGAACAGTTTCAGCGGGGTATTAGCCCTCAACATTGATATCATCATGATCTCCACCATTGTGGGCTTGTCATCGACCGGGATCTATACTGTAACCTTCTTTTTCGGGTCCCTGATCATCATCCCGTCCAGGCCCATGATAAAGATCAGTTCCGTGATCATTGCTGATGCCTGGAAAAACAATGACCTTAAAGTGATTAGTGATATTTACCGGAAAAGCAGCATTACTCTTAGCCTGATCGGGATGCTAATTCTGATAGGGATCTGGGGAAACATCGACAATGTGTTTCAACTTATCAAACCTGAATACGAAGCCGGGAAATATGTTATACTGCTGATCGGATCGGCCTTTTTCATCGATCTCCTGAACGGAATGGGCAAACATATCATTTTCAACTCGAAATACTACAGGAATTTTTCTGGCTACCTCTTCGGGTACATCTGCCTCCTCATCCTCTTTAATTTCATTTTCATCCCCTTATTCGGGATCATTGGTGCTGCAATGGCCACGCTATTGTCCAAATATATATTCAACCTGTTCATTTACCTGCATATCTTCAGCAAACACGGGATTGAAGTTTTCTCTTACAGGCATATCCTGATCTTGCTGATCGCTGCCTTTTCCTACTTCGTGAGTGAACTGCTCCCAGCGCTCGACCATTTTATTCTGGATATCGTTGTCAGAAGTATCCTGATATCGACCTTATATTTGGTTCCCGCCTATCTGCTGAAAGTATCTCCCGACCTTAACCAAAACCTTACGAATATTGCCAAAAACCTGTTCCGGAAAAGCTAGGGTAAGCATTGATCACATCCATATGAAATAATTTCGTATATTGTCGTGTCATAAAAACCAGCACGATGAAAAAGATCCTTTTCCTGATCCTGTATTCCATACTGCCATTCCTGGTATATCCCCAGCAATCCGTCATGATGCAAAATATGGGCGATTACAGCAATGAACGAGCAATGGATATTACCACAGATCAAAACGGCAATGTTTATGTTTGCGGGCATTTCCTGAGCGATACGCTATTTGCCGGAACATCCTTCCTGATCAGGAAAAGTTTCGACACGGATGCTTTCCTGATTAAATTCGATATGGAGGGGGAACTTCTCTGGTTGGACAACCCAGGCGGACCCTTCATGCAGGAGATCCGCAGTGTTAGCTGCGATCCTGAAGGCAATGTGTATGTCGGGGGTATCTTCAGGGGTGCCTTTGGTTTCGGATCCAGCTACCTGGAGGCGCTTGGCCTGGAAGATGCCATGCTTCTGAAGTACGACCCGGAAGGAAATCCCCTCTGGGGCATTTCCTTAGGTTCCTACGGTGAAGCGGAGATCATCAATACTGCATGCGGACCCGAAGGAAATATTTACGTAACGGGGGAATTTTTAAATTCAGACCTGTATGTAGAAGACACCATCATTACCTGCCAGGGCAATAATGATGTGTTTACTGCCTGCTTCAATCCACAGGGCGGATTGATCTGGGTTTCAGGCTGCGGTGCTCCCGGTGGTGAATTTATAAAGGGCTTGTCCCCGGGACCGGAAGGAAGTGTTTATATATCAGGCGCATTTAACAGCGATGAACTCATCCTCGGTAACGACACACTTATCAATAATGCCTTTGTTCGTGCTGCATTTGCGGTTCAATACGATCAAAGCGGTTATCCTATTTGGACTCTTGAACATGATGACGGATACGACCAGAGCTATCACAATGTGATCTGCGACGCAGAAGGAAACATATACCTGGGCGGTTATTTTAAAACAGAGTTTGTCTTCCCCAACATTACTTTTTATACCAACGGGAGCCAATTCGATGCTTTTTTCGAAATGTATGATTCCCAGCACCAGGGGGGCTGGGCAAAACATATGTACAGTAATGACTATGACCGTACAAACGACGTAACATGCGATGAAAACGGAAATATTTACCTGACACTCTTTTCCATGGGAGATATTAATATTGAAGATATCGTAGTCTCCAATGAAGGAGGTCGTGATTTCATGGTCCTCAAATACAACTCCTTTGGCGAGATGGAATGGTTGCGCACGGTAGGAGGAGCAGAAGATGATGAATGCATGGCCCTGGCCTATAAAGCTCCCTACAACCTTTATTACAGTGGATATTACCGGAGTGAATATATCTACTGGGGACAGCACTACGTTGAGAACATGGGCCAGGAAGATGCCTTTTACGGCAAGGTGTACACATATTTGGGAGCCGGGACCGGCGACGATGCACTGCCGTCTGAAGTCAGCTTTTACCCCAATCCCTTCAGGGATGAGATCCATTTTAACCATAAAATGGATCATGTGGCCCTTTATACCCTGGATGGCCGGCTGATCATGGAAAAAGAGCAGGCCACATCACTGGATATCCCTGCAGATCTGCCTCAAGCCACCTATTTATTGAAAATAAACGGAAAGGATAAGACGATATCACAGTATTACAAAGTGATACACCGATAAATCCGCCGCTTTCCCATTTCTCCTTATCTTTGCCAGAAAGGAACCGGATTTGAACACTGAAAAGCCCAATATCTTTTTTGCCGGTGCAGGCTCGATCGGTACCGCCATGGGAAATGCCCTTGCCAGGGCCGGACATGAGGTTTGCCTCTACACCATCGAGGATCATGTGGCCCGGGATATCAACAACAAGCATTATAATCCCGATTATTTCCCCAATGCACGCCTCGATGAAAAACTGAGCGCAACCATGGATGCCCGGGAACTGAACAAAGCCGATATCCTTTTCCTGGCCATTCCTTCCGTGATCACGGTCGATTTTGTACTTCAGAATCAAAAACACATCAGCGAGGATGTGCTGCTCGTGAACCTGGCCAAAGGATTCGGCTGCGGAAAACTGACCATCAGCGCCTGCCTGGAAAAAATGGTAAAAAATCCCGTCGGTGCCCTCAAAGGCCCCACCTTTGCCCGGGAGATCATGAACGGGGCCCCAACGGCCATGACCTTTGCAGCCAGGGAAAAAGCCCATTTTGAGATGATCTCCTCCCTCTTCAGGAATACCCCCATCTATCTCGATTTTACTACCGATGTGAACGGGGTGGAATACCTGAGCATATTAAAAAATATTTATGCCATTATCCTTGGGATCGTAGATGCCGATTTCGACTCTCCCAACCTCCGCTTCCTGATCCTGACCAGGGCATTCAATGAAATGAGACGGATACTGAAACGGCTGGGAGGCAATGAAAACTCTATGTTCCATTACAGCGGATACGGCGATTTCGGGCTCACCGCACTGAACGACCTCAGCCGGAACCGCACCCTCGGATTGCTGATCGGGAAGGGCTTTTTTACTCGTGATATCTCCGACAAAGTGGTTCTGGAAGGCAAACTGGCCGTAAATACCCTTTGTGAAGAAATTCTGAGTAAAGAGGATGAAGAAGAATTTCCCCTGATATTTGAACTGAATAAAATCTTTGTCAATAATTACGATATTTCGACCTTTGTCGGAAACCTGCTGGATAAAGCCCGGCAACACTAAATGATCCTATTATGATGAAAGGGAAAAAGATCCTGCTGCTGGCCCCCCATCCCGACGACCCGGAATATGGTTGCGGTGGCAGCATTGCCCGCTGGAGTCCCGATAACGAACTCTATTACGTCGCCTTCTCCCCCTGTAAGATCTCACTGCCGGATGGATTTCATGAAGACACCCTGTATGATGAGCTGAAGGCTTCTGCCAATATCCTGGGAATACCCGCTGAAAACATCAAAACCTTTAACTTTCCCGTAAGGAGATTCACCGGGCACCGGCAGGATATCCTGGAGGAAATGGTTAAGCTGCGGAAAGAAATTCAGCCCGATATCGTAGTCATGCCCAATTCCTCGGATATCCACCAGGACCATCATGTGATCTTTGAAGAAGGCTTGCGGGCATTCAAGCACTCCGGACTGCTGGGATACGAACTTCCATGGAATACCCTCGAGTTCAAATCAAACTTTCATGTTAAGATCAGCAAAGAAGACCTTGACATGAAATGGAAGGCGATCTCAGCCTATGCCTCTCAGGATATCAGGGCCTATAAATCCTATGCTTTTTTCGAAGGACTCGCCCGCGTCAGGGGTATGCAGGTGGGAAGTGAATTTGCTGAAGCCTTTGAAGTGATCCGCTGGATCCTATAGCCTGTTTTTCATCTCCTTAACAAGTTCCAGTGCTCCATCCTGGTCGACAGGGGCGATATCCTGTATGGCCCAGTTCGGATCAAAAGGGATCATATCATAAATTTTCTTATCAGGATCGAAGAGGATGAAACTATTGCGGTTGGAATCGATGGTGATGATTCCATCCCTGAAGAGAGCTGAATTCTGCAGCCATTCCAGTTCGCCGAGTTCATCGGGTTTACCCTCCAGTCCTGAGAAATAAGNNTGAACAGCAATTCACCCGTGGCCGTGCTGGTGGCCATATACATGACCCTGTAATTCTTTCCTCCGTGGGGACTTTTCATGCCTTCCAGCAAACGCATGCTGTTGCCGCTAGCCATATCAATGCTGTATAGGGCCCCTTCATGAAAGAAAGTGGCCAGCAGATGATCTTTTTTCTGCCGGTCGTACTCCACGGAATTGATAAAAGCCGCCCTTTGAGCAGTTGGAAGTGTTTGATTTGCAGGATCGTTTATATAAATATGGTCCTTGCCGGTCACCCTGAAATAAGAAGCTTCTTCTTTGCTTCTGGTCAGGAAAACCGATTGACCGGTTACGGGATTGAATCCTTTTTTAAAACCGTTTTCCCAGGCAAACCACTCCCAGCTTTTCTTAAAGGTATCGAGATCATATTCGAAAATACAATCATAACCCGAAGAGGAGATCAATATCCTGTCGGCACCATGCCGGTGGTTGAACTGCACGGTGTGGATATAGCTAAACCAGGGATCGTCGATGCGTTCAATGCTATCCTTTCTGATGATGCGAACAATATTCTCAGTAGATATTGCGATGCGGTCTCCGGCAACATCAATTCCGCGCGGCTCACTCAGAAAACTCAGGATCTCATAATTGCTGATATAGCCCTTTTCAATTTCCACATACACCAATCCCCCCCGGGTGATCTCCCTGCGCTCAACACTGCCGATACGGCCATTTTTGCGCTGCCTTGATTTCAGGTATCGTTCACGGATCTTTTTCAGGTCAAAGCTTTTCACTGTGACCAGGAAAGCCCCTGCAGAATAAAAGTCACTGCTTTTACGGAATGTCGATATATCAATGCTTTTCATTTCAGGCTATTCATGATGTCGGCCATGCTTTTCGCCGAAGAACGGCGAGAATAGCGATCGAGCATGCCAACATCTGGTTTCATCAGGGCTCCGCCGCTCTTTTTCCATTCCATGTATTTATTCATGATGGTTTCCTTGAACACATCCTTCCCCTGGTAGTCCATCATGGGTTCGCGCCCGCATTCTTTCAAAATCGCGGAAGCATCTCCGTCTACCGGTCCGACAGGGATCAGCGGGGTTCCGGATGCCAGGTATTCAAATAACTTCCCGGTGATGATCAGCTTATTGTTCCTGGATTGTGGCACCACGAACAGCAAAAGGGCACTTGAAGCCATGATCCCCGTAACCTCTGCGTGCGGAACATAGGAGCGCAGTTCCAGGTTTTCATAAAAGCCTTTTGCCTTGAAGTATTCCGGAATGCTATTATCCAGGTTCCCGACAAAACGCAGGCGGAAATCCTTTCTGAACTCCTCATTCTCCGACAGGAGTTCACATATTCCGTCCCAGATATGCGGAATATGCTGGTTGGGCTTGAAGTTCCCGGTATAGGTCAAACTAAAAAGCGAATCTTTTTCAATATCCTCCCTGCTCAGCGCCATATCGTCCGCATCAAATCCGTTCATGACCACATGCACCTGGTCATTCCTTCCGTAAAACTCCTGCTGCATACCGGGGCTGACCACCGTAACCGCATCAGCTCCGCTGATCACGGCATCTTCAAGTTTCTTATCCTTTTTCCTCGTGCTGGCCGTTCGCGGAAGCATGTCGTTGTAGTAAACGGTAGTCCATGGATCCCTGAGATCGGCCAGCCAGGCAATATTTTTCGTTTTCCTGATCTTCAGGCCGGCAAGGTGTGTACTGTGCGGCGGGCCGGTCGTAACCAGCAAATCAATATTTTCATTCTCAATGATCTTCAGGGCCTCCCGGCTGGCATAAGGCACCCATCCTTTGCGGCCGTCGGGAATAAAAAAGTTGGAACGGATGTACATCGCCAGGCGGTCGAGAAGCGAACGTTTTTTATCGATATTGATCAGGGCCACCGAAACCGATCCGTCCTTTTTTCCCTTGAGCATATTGTAGAAACGAAAAGGATCTTTGCTTTTGGTTTTGGTCACCTTCACCCCTGACGGGATCTCTTTTACCAGGGCTTCATCCCTGGCAGGATAGGTTCCTTCTTCCACCGTAAGAATATGCGCGTCCCAGCCGAAATCCGCCAAATATTTTACAAACTTTAGCCAGCGCTGCACTCCGGGCCCACCGGCCGGTGGCCAGTAATACGTAAGTATGAGGACAGATTTGCGCGGCATGATTATTTATTTACTTCATCATTCGGAACTCGGCACTCGGAACTCGGCACTCGGAACTCGGCACTCGGAACTCGGCACTCGGAACTCTTTATATGTTTTTCCGCACCATCACCACTCCGTAAACCACTACGAGAAGCAACAGCAGTATGCTGCTGGCATAACTGATGGTTTCGCCCGTGGCATATATTCCGGGTTCAAATTTAAACTCAATGCTGTGTTCCCCAGCCGGGATAAGCATGGCTCTGAGCACGTAATTGGCCCGGAAATGTTCTGCAGGTTCTCCATCAATGTATGCATTCCATCCGTTCGGATAATAGATCTCTGAGAATACTCCCAGTTGCTCCTGCGCAGCATTGCTTTGGTAGGTCAGGTGATTCGGCTTATAATCTGTTAAAAAAATGCTTGCCGTAGAATCATACGTAAAACGTTTACCGTCAATCATATCGGCATAGCGCTGATCGACAAGGAGAGTCTTCTCCGGATCGATATCCCCCAGGGAAGTAAGCTCTTCATCGGCATCCGCCACGATCGTATAATCTTCCACAAACCATGCCGGGCCGGGGTTATTTGGGTTCACGACCGGAACAGGACCCTGGCTCGACATTATAATAAAGTACTTGGTATTCAGCATGTTCAATACAGGCAATGCATTCATGGCCTGCTGTATCTTAGCCGGATCGGCTTCTGAGCGCAGGATATTCAGCAAACGATTCATTTCCGGTTCGATCTGGTATTCGATCAGTTCCTGGTAGCGTTTCAGCTTCGCCCCGTGGTAGCCTCCCACCGAGTGATGGAAGAATGAGGTGCTGGCATCGCTAAAGGGATTCACCGTCATGTTCAGCACCCTGAAACCCAGCTCCCGATCACGCATGATCTCTTTATCGGCTTCTGAAGGAGCATAGGGATTCTCAACTTCCCGGGCGCGAACAAAATTATCATTGTTGAGGTAACGCTTGTTCACGGCCCACATATCAACAAGTACCAGTATGGCCAGTCCGGCAATGGCATAAGCCATTTTGATCTTCTTTTTCAGGAAGAGCCACACTATGGTCGCGGCCAGGAAAATAAAAATAAGTGAGCGGAATACATCAATGCGGAGAATGCGCAAGCGGTCTGCTTCGAGGGCCCCCAGGACTTCATCATGCATTTGTTCCGGGTATCCCATCTGGCGGAGATAGTTCATATCGCCTGCTGCATTGAAGTCGAAGAAAACGCCCGGTACGGCAAGCAGGATCAGCAATAATCCCCCCAGGATAAAAAAGGAATATTTCAGTCCTTTCATAAGCAACTTATCATCCCGTTCTTTTTCGAACACCCTGGCCAACGCAAGGATCCCCAGCAAGGGGATGGCGAATTCGGCGATCACCAGGATCATGGTCACCGCCCTGAATTTATTATAGCCGGGGAAGTAATCCAGGAAGAGGTTGGTAAACCACATGAAATTATGCCCCCAGGCCAGGAGGATGGACAGGACAGTTACCGTAAGCAGCCACCATTTGAGCTTTCCACGGACCACGATCAGACCAAACACAAAAAGGAACATGATGATGGCCCCGACATATACCGGGCCGGAAGTAAAAGGTTGTGTTCCCCAGTAGAGGGGCAGCTGGCCGGCAATAGCCTTTACATCATTTTTAGGGATGCGGTAACTTTCCAGCAGTTCAAAAGTGTTTGAGTTTTCACCGACGGCTCCATAGGAGGCCCCTCCCATAAAATCGGGCACCAGCAGCGTCCAGGTTTCACCGATGCCGTAGCTCCAGGCGGTGATGTAATCACGTTCCAGTCCGTCACCGGTGCTGTTCGCCTCATCATGCTGTGTCAGTTCCGACTTGCNNAGCAGCGTCCAGGTTTCAGCCACGCCATAACTTCATTGGGTGATGTAGTCCCGGTCAAGGCCCGTGGTCTGGTTATCCTTGTTCATGCTCAGTTCTGACTTGCCCCGGGTTGTGTATTGGGTATGGTCAGATGATATCAGGAGGCTGGTGGCATGGGTGCCGACCGCCAGCAATGCAGCAATGAATAGGAATGCTGTAGCCTTGATAAAATGCTTCCAGGTTTTTTTACGGATGGTGTCAACCAGCTCATAGATCCCGTAAACGAGAATGATCATTAAGAGGTAATAGGTGATCTGCAGGTGGTTGGCGGCAATCTCCAGAGCCAGGAAAAAAGCCATGAGCAGGGCACCGGCAAGGTATTTTCCGCGGTAGGTCAGTATCACTCCGGCCACCACCGGAGCCATCCAGGCCACGGCTGCAGCTTTGGAGTTATGTCCGGCTTCGATAATAATAAAAAAGTAGGACGAAAATGCGAATGCGAGCGCCCCGATGGCTGCCAGCCAAGGTTTAACACGCATAACAAGCAGGAGAATGAAAAAACCCAGGAAATACAGGAACACCTGGTCGATCGGGTGTGGCAGTCCCAGGCCCAGGCCCTTATTGATCTGCTTAAAGAGGTTTCCGTCGAATTGCACCGAAATAAAATAGGCAGGCATTCCGGAGAACATGCTGTTGGTCCAAAGTGTTTGCTCCCCTGTCGATTTTCTGAAATCCGCTATTTCCTTCGACATTCCCTTGAAGCGGTCGATATCGCCTTGTTTCAGTTTCTTCCCTTCCAGGGCGGGATAGAAATAGATCATGCTGATGAGCACAAAAGCCAATACAGCAACAATATAAGGAATGAGTTTTTTGAAATTGAGCTTTTCCATATGGTCCTGATTTTGATGCCGGATGCCGGATACCCCTTGCCGGATCAATGCTTAAAGTTTACTAAATTTTATATCAATATTCTTCGATTCGTCAGTCGTCTATTTCTTCGAAATCAACATATTCTCCCATATTTTCCGATGAGCCCTTTCGTTTTTTGTCCGGGACTTTT
>NPIE01006288.1_pt1 | contig 16472 bp, 9 predicted proteins | sample 8637661 | NCBI WGS metagenome assembly NPIE01 (sample SAMN07420842, study PRJNA396082) | bioreactor metagenome | isolation source: sample BA12 brine-fed electro-methanogenic bioreactor BA | place: Japan: Kochi | collected 2016-12-09 | reverse complement strand
CCACGATATCGGCCAGCTTATCGACCACCGCGCGGTCGTAGCCGCTGTCGCGCTGCAAGGCGACCTCGGTGCTGGCCCCGCTGGTCAGTTCGACGGCGCGGACATGAATCCGGCCACTTTGATCGTATTTGAAGGTCACCTCCACCGGGGCGCCCTTGGGCAGGCCCTTGGGCAGCAGCTTGATGAGGCATTCGCCGATCTGGGTGCAACCGCGCGGATCGCGTGTGTCGCCCTCGGTAATGCGCAGTCGGACCTGCCGCTGATTGGCGGCCTCGGTGCCGAAGAGCTTGACCCGGGCGGTCGGCAGTGGCGTGTTCTTGGGGATGATCATGGCGTTGACCGTGCGCCCCTCCCGGGAGGAACGCACGATGACGCCCAGGCCGTGCGAGTTGACGTTGGTCATCTTGACAGCCTGTGCCGCGCCGGCGACGACCGGACTGGACAGCGGTCCGGTGATAGGCTCGCTGATGGGGATGTCGTCGTTTTCCTCATCGACGGGCAGCGAGATGGGAATGTCGCTGTCGCCGGGTTCGCCGGGGGCTTCGTCGTCGAGGTCGAGGAAGGAGAACTGGGGCACGGGTTTACTGGGTTCCCGACGAGCAGCCTCGGCGCGGTCGAAGGCGATGATGGCGGCATGAATCGCGGCGCCGTGAGCGACGATCTGCTGGGGCGCAATCGACATATTGGGCTCTTTGCCGCTGATGCGCTCGAGCATGCGGCGGCACTGCGGCATGCGGCTGGAACCGCCCACCAGGAGAATGTTGTCGACCTTATCCCACCCGAGCAGGGCGTCTTCCAGCAGCATCTCGGTGGAAAGCTGCGTGCGGGCGACAAGGTCGGCGGTAAGTTGCTCGAACTTGTTGCGGCTCACCGGGAGTTGCAACTGGCGGCCGAGGTGCTCCCCGGCGACGACCGCTTGTTCACGCTGGGAGAGGTCGATTTTGGCCACTTCACAAGCCGCAAGGATGCGCTGCAACGACTCGCCCGTGTCGCGCGGATCGATCCCGTGGCGGCGCTGGAATTCGTCGCAGTAATAGTCGAGCAGGCGGCGGTCGAAGTCGATGCCGCCGAGGCGGACCTCGCCGCCGGTGGCGACCACCTCGAAATCGTTGTTGTCGATGCGAATGACGGTGACGTCAAAGGTGCCGCCGCCAAGGTCGTAGATCAGGGTCGTGGCCGGCGCTCGGGTCGCTATGCGGGCTATGTCAAGCTGGGCCTGGTCGCCGCCCCGGAGAATGTACTCGCGAAAGGCATTGGCCAATGCGGCCGCAGTGGGTTCGTTGAGCACGTCGAGCACGTACAGACCGGCGATGCGCCCCGCGTCCTGGGTGGCTTTGCGGCGCGCGTCTCCAAAATACGCCGGCACGGTGATCACCGCGCCGGTGATGTCCTCCACCACCTTGCAGGTGTCGCGGGCGAGCTTCTTGAGTACCAGCGCCGACAACGCTTGAGGGGAAAACTCCTTGCCGCAAACGGTCTCATGGTAAAGTTTTTCGCCCATGTCCCGCTTGAAGTTGACGGCCACATGGTCGGGCCGCTGCCGCCGGGCGTTGAGTGCGGCCTGGCCTACGATCACCGAGCGATCGGGTTTGACCCACACTGCTGAGGGGGTGACGTCTTTGCCTTGGGAATTGAAGACGGTGCACGGCTCGCCGGAGTCGTCGAGATAGGCGACGGTGGAAAACGTGGTGCCCAGGTCGATGCCGACGGCTCGGGCGGCGATTTTCCCCATGGCGGTGCGTCTCCTCTCGGGTCGCAAAAACCGGGTCACCGGGCGGAGGCCCGTGATGACTGAAGTGTAGACCATGCTCGGAAGGTCAGCAACCGCAGGGAAACGTTACACCTGCACCAAAAGGCGAGCGACGCCCCCGGGACTGCCCGGACGCGCAGCGGACGCGGCGTTCGCACAGACGTTACGGGCGATGCCACTCGCAGCAGGCGGCGCATCGTGGTTCCGCGGCCAGATCCAACGCCAGGTGGTGCGCCCGCAGGGCGCCGGCTCGCGATCCCGTCCAGACCTCGGTCAGTGTCGCGTCGCCCAGGTGTCCGAGCGCGATCTCTCCGCAATAATCCTGATCGCACGCGGAGACGGCGCCGTTGGCCAACACCACGCAGCGCTGGAACAACCTTCGGCAGGGAATCCGGGTGGGGGGCTGCATATCCACCACCGTAAGATCGTCAAGCCGGCGGCCGTAATGGGAGAATCCGGTAATCGCCGCGCAGCCCCGTGCCCGGAGCCATCCGTCAAAAAACGCATCCATCTCCTCGACGTTGAGCGTGGATTTGCACAGGTGCGGGACAATGATGGGGGCGGCTTGGGCGGCCGACACGCGGGCCTGCTCGAGTTGGGCGATGGCATCGCACACCCGGCCGAGGTCCCCGCCGCCCTGAACCCGCTGATAGGTCTCATCGCGCCAAGCGTCCACGTGAACGGCGACCAGGTCCACGCGATGGCGGATGAGCGCTTCGATGACAGGCGCGGTGAGTCGGGCGCCCGTCGTGGCGACCGCCACACCGTAAACCCGGTTGTTTCGCAGAATCGCAAGGATCCGGTCAAACTCGGGATGCAGCACCGGGTCGCCGCAGCCTCCAAGCACGACAAGGGCATCGTCATCTTCCGCCAGTTCCCGGCTGATCGATTCGACCAGGGCGGGATCCATCGGTCCGCGACTCGGCACGCGGTCGCCGCGTGGGCGCAATACCGTGTCCGGCAGGGGATCGTCCGTGGTGAGTTCGATCTCGACCTCGCGGGGGCGGGGCGGCAGGTCGGCGCCCTCGCGGGCGAGCAGCCACCGGCCGACGGCTTCGGCGTCGATATCGGCGCCATCGGCAACGATCTGATTCATGGCCCGCCACGAGCGATCGGTATCGCCCGTCAGGCGTCCCGCCGGGTAACGCACACTCTGGGGTACCGGGAAATTGCAGGAGCGAAAAACCAGGTCGATGCTGGGATCGTCCGGTTTGTAGGCAAGCGCCCACCCGGGCGGTACCCGTTTTTCCGCGAGTTGGCGACACAGACCGGCCTGGAAAATCACCGGCGTCAGGCCGGGCGGCGACTGGGCGAAGGTGAGCTTGGATTCGCCCGCGTGCGCGCGGGCGTGCGCGATCATGGCATCGACCAACGCCGGATCAAGAAGGGCGGCGCCGGGCGCGGCAACCAGGAGGGCCTCCACCGGATACCGGTCGAGAATCGCTGCGTTGAGATCGATGTTGACGCACTCGTCGAGAAAGGTTGATCCGCCCAGGCCGCCGCGCCAGGCGTCGAGCGACCACTTGCGGGCGACTTGGACGAGGCCGCGATAGGGGGGTGGTTCTGCATCACGGCCGATTACGTCCGCCGGCGTCCCATCAAGCAACTCGACGACGCGCTCTCGTTGCGACTCGGGACAGGCAACCACAATGCCCTGGAGGCTGGCGCAGCGGCTCAGTCGATCGACGGTCCGTCGCAGCAACGGGGCGCCGGCGAGCGCGTCCGCCAGGCGGCTACGCGTACCCAGCGGCGTATTCTCCAGGTCGGCATCGAGGACGGCCAAGGCTTTCATCCAGCGCCTCCTTTGCCGGCGACGGACTCAGCAGCGATCGCCTTTTCGACGCGGTCCAGCGCCTCAGTGAGGATGCTGCGCACGTCGTCGGCGGCGTCGTGAACGCTGATGACGAATTCAAGGTCGCGTTTGAGTTGCTGCTTGGCGAGTTCGACGCCCTCGGCGCGTGCGGCGCCCATACGGCGGTCGGCGCTGAAGCGGCGCAGTTGGGAAAGCTGAGAGGTGGCGTTAATCACCTGGTAAGCGTGCTGGGCTTGGTTGACTTGGGCTCGCAGCTCGTCCACACGCACGAGCAGGCGGTTGAACCGGTCAGGATCGTGGGTAAGGTCCTGGAGCTTCTCCAGCACCCCGCGCATCTCAGCGCAGAGCTTCTGCATGTGATCCACCTCGGCGATGCGCTGTCGCAACTGTTGGCCCACTGCGGGCAGGATCTCCGGGCGATACCAGCGCGTTTCCTCGCGGTAGGCGAAGCTCTCCGGCGGGAGAGGGCGGGTGCAAAACCGGGCCAGCACGTCGGTTAGCGGTATCGGCTCCGCGCCGCGGATGCGGGCGCCGCCTTCGGTGGCGTTGATGATCCGGGCGTCGGTCTGGGAGAAATCGCGCTCGAACTGCTCGAGGTACGTGAACAGTAGATCGTCGGTGTAGATTTTGCGACCAGCGTTGTCCGTAGTTTTACGGAGCATCTGACCCATGCGCACGGTCCGTTCCCACTCCTTGGTTTCCATGGGGTTGAAGCGGTTGATCTCGCTGCGCCAGGTGCGGTGAATTTCCATGCCGGGGCTGTAATAAACGTACCCGGTGTAGGCGAGGTCCTGACCGACGAAGATAATCGGGTCGCAACCCATGTAGCGGGCGAGGTAGAAGGCCAGGTGTGCGACGGTGGCGCCCGGCGGCAAGGCTGCGCGGGGGGCCAGATCGTCGCCGATCAACAGCCGGGCGAAGCTGTTGTCCAGCAGGGAGATCGGTCCGGGATAGCTGTCCAGCACGTGCCAGGTGGCTTTGGGCTCCGCGACGAGATGGACGTTTTCGAGGCCGACCGCCCCTTCGAAGTACTGCCGGCTGACCTCGTGATAGTCGAGACTGGTGACGAAGTCGGGGGTGATGCCCCGCTCCAGCAGCATCTTGAGCGTCGTCTGCACGGCGCAGATGATTGCCCGGCCTTTGGCTTCGGCGAGCTGGGCGAGGTTGCGCTTCAGCGATGGACCGGCCGACACCACGATCGCGGGAACGCCGCGAAAACGGTTTTCCAGGATGCCAACCGACGTGGTGGCCGCATACTTGCCGATGTTGTTCGCGATATTATGGCAAGTGATGCGGGCGTTCGCGACGAGGGTCATAATCGTCATGCGGGCGTAGGCGACGAACTCGGTGAGCAGTCCGCGCATCTGGCCGTGAAAGTCGGCCGCGACCCTCTGCGAAGCCGGATGCGACACCAGCTTCGCGCCGAGCATGAGCAGGGCGGTATGGGCCTGGAGTCGTTCATGGACCTGGGCCTTGTTCGCCCGGTTGAGCACGAGCAACTTGCCGTCGGCGAGCACCTCCCTGAGGTCGACGGCCGCCAGGGCCGCCGCGACCAGCCGCAGGTCCGGCTCGGCGACCACGATGATCGCGTCCGCGTAGATCCGGCGGCGGAGAGCGCGGAGGTGGTAGCCCAGCCCGAAGCCGCTGACGAAGTAACAGTAGTAGTCCTCGACATCGACGCCGGCGGCGAATTTCTCCGCCTCGGCCACCGGGTTGTATCGGCTGTGCAGATACGCCGGCCGATCGTCCGGCCCGGGGCTTGCGGCCGTGAAGTCGCCGGAGCGGGTGGGCTCCACGGGCGCTCGAGCATCATCGGGAATGGCGTCGATGCGCATGGCCAGCACCGGGTCAAAACGCCAGAGCAGCGCCATGTTGCGGAGGTAGGTCTCCGGCGGTGACTTGGTCGGGACTTGTGCCGGCTTTCCGGCCATCGCGCCTCTCCCGGACTGACGGTCGCTGGCCGCACACCGCGTGCGATTGTTCGCAACGGGCGACGGGGCCACAGGTTACGTCAGCAGGCGGCATTCGTCGAGTACCGGCGGCGGGGGAAGTGTCACGCGCGCGGTCGGGCCGATGGACGCTGCCTTGCGGGAGGGAGCCGTCAGCCTACCATGTGGCACTGCGCCGAACGTCGGGCGCCGCGTCGCGCGGGCCGCAGCGGCGCCGCGGCGCCCTTTCAGGATTGCGAATGGTCTGATGCCCGACGCTGTGCCAGCCACCGTCCAGCAGGATCTTGCACCTCGACATACGCCAGTGGATGGCATCCGCCGTCGCCTGGAAGCGTCGTTGGCCCCGTATCTCACCGGGCGGGTAACCTTCTCCCAGCCGGATGCCGACCGCGACGCTGCACTGGCCGAGCACCGTGCTCTCGCCGCCGACCAGATCCAGCACGACCTCGACTACAACCTTCAGCAGATGACGCGGTTCTGCGACGCAGTCATCGCCCGGCAGGGGGCCGGCGAGGCGGAACCCGCGGTGGAGCGCGACCTGTTGGGCCATTTGCGCCGCAGGCGCGATACGCTGGCCGAGGTGGACCCCTTCCGCTCGGCCAAGGCTGAAGAGCAGTGCTGGATCAATCTGCAACAGTTCTATCTGGACGCGCTCGAGTTGGCGGAGCGTCTGCTGGCCCGGGAGACCGGGGGCCGTCAGGGGCGCGTGCGGCGCCAGTCGGATGGAACGTTGCGGCGGTACAACGTATCGGGCTTCGAAGCGTATACGCGGGCCGAGTCAGCGTTGCGTACCGTCGAAGTGGCCGTGCCGAATCCCTTCGAGATGCGGCTGACCCGCACGATGCTGCCCACCCTGCTGCACATGGGCTGGCACCAGGTCTGGCCGTGGTCCCGCCTGCGCTGGTGCGATTTCGAGCGGACAACGCTGCGTTGGTTGCGCGACGGTGGCATCGCCCGGTTGCGCGGGGAAAAGAGTACGCGGGTGCGCTTCGTCGGGCGCGAACGGCTGGAAGACAACGACGAGCTCTTTGATCCAGCGACGGGGAAGGCGCGGCACAACCTGATTCTGGCCGGCTCGCATCGGGTGGGGTTTCTGGATTTTCCGTACTTCAGCGAAGTGCTGCGCCACGTTGACCACGCGGTGTGGGCCAACAATGCCTTTTATACGCCGGGGATGGCCCGGAAGATGGCCCGCAGCCGCACCGCCATCCCCATCCGCGGGCAGGGACGCGGAGCGATGGACGATGCCGTGGAGCTGACCATAGAGGTGATGGCCGACGACGGCGTGCCGTTGTTCATCATGGCCGACGGGTCAACCAAGAACCTGCTGTACGGACAGTATCTGCGCGTCAAGCGCGGGATTCGGGTGCTGGCGGATGAGAGTGTCCGCCGTTCGGCGGCGGCTGGCCGGAAGACGCTGATCGCGCCGATGACCTTCGACGATCCGGTCGCCTATCTGGTGGGGCGATGCGATGAGGTCGTTGTGACGGTGCATCCCTTGCTCGAAATCACGACGCCGACGTCATCCGAGCCGCATTCCTCCGTTTTCGACGAGACGGCGTTCAACGGCGGCGACAACCTGCTGAACCACCTTGAAGCACTGTACCTGCTGCATTCGCCGGAAGGGCGTGAAGGCCTGCGCACGCCCGACGTGCTCGCGGTCGCGCGGGCGAAGCACGGCCGGCGACTGTCGCGCGGTTGGCGCGGCTGGTTGCGCCGGCGCTTTCACCTCAGCGTGTTCGACCTGTGCAGCCAGGCGTGAACGACCAGTTGCCGCATGGACACCCCCGACGCGGCGTGTCTGCCTACGCGTTCATATCCCCCCAGCGTTTGGCCATTTGGCCGAAGATGGCCAGGGCGATAATCGCGACGACGCCAATGCTCGCGAAGGGAATCCACACCTTGTATTGCGGATGATACTTGTCCCAGAGCAACCGCGTCGTGGTCAGCGGGGACGCGTTGAGGTTCGCTGCGACCAAGGCACGGGCCTCGTAGGGATTCAACTGCAGAAACTCGGCCGCGAGCCGGGGGGCCTTCGTCCAATCCTTGGCGGACAACGCTGCCTGAATCACCCGCCGTCGGGTCGCGAGTTGCTCGACGGTCAGGGGTTCTCCCGTACCGGCGGCCTCCTGCACGATCGCCTGGGCTTCGGGGTCGTCCGCGATCAGCCGCTGAAGCAAGGGCAGGTACTGCTCCCAGTCCCGCCGGGCGACGGCGTTGAACCGGTACTGCGGCAGGTTCGCGACGAAGACAAAAGCCGCATCGTTCCTGTCTTCCAGCGGCAGTTCGGCCAGGGCGGCGTCGACCTCATCCGGCGCAGCGCCACGGGCGTAGCTGAGCGCCGCGAAAGCCTTGGTGCGGCCGAGGCCGATCTCCTCCTCCAACTGTTCCGTGGGACGCTCGAAGGTCATATCCGCGACCACACGGGCGAGAATGTCGGTGTTCTGAGCCAGGTATTCGAGGGCGAGGTTGGCCAGCACGTCCGGGTCTTCGCCGTAGCGGTTCCACAGGGCGTCGATCACCTGGCCGAACGACAACTGTTCGTCGGCCGGGCGCCCTTGGTTCATTCGATCCTGGACGATGCCCAGCACCTCGGTCCGCCCGCGACCCACCATGGCCGGGAGCAGGTCAATCACGCCCGCCAGACCGGATACCGCCAGGCCGGACGCGTCGTCGTCGAGCCGGGCACGGAGAGCGGCCACTTCGGGCCGCTCGGCGTTCTTGTCCTCTTCCAGCTCTTTGCGGAGACGTTCGAGGGCGGCCTCACTGGCGCCTTCCGTTTCATTGTCGGGGTGCAGCGCCAGGTGCAGGAGGGAGAGGTTCTGGATTTGGCCGACGTCGTAGCGGAACGCGGCCCGGAGCCGGTCGGCTGCCGTCGCGGGCTCGACGCCCAGGTGCTCGGCCGCCCGGTCCAGAGCCTCTGTCCGCGGCACGTTCGCGAGTTGGGGCAGCATGGCCAGTTCGTCGCTCCAGTCACAGGCTTGCACGGCCCGGGCGGCGAGCCGCGGGTTGGCGCCGAGTTCCTTGAGGGCCAGCGTGGCCTTCTCGCCGTACGCGTCGTACACGTAGCCGGCGATGAGCGAGCCGAGCCCCACGCCCAGACCGATCGGAATATTGACGTATCCGAGGTAGAGCCCCTTTTTGCCCGGCGGGGCGATCAGGCCGAGATACTGGTTCTTCTTCGGGCCGGTGAGCATTTCCCCGAATGAGAAAAACGTCACGCCGACCAGCAGAATGATCCCGGTAGTCGCCAGGCCGGCCACCAGGACGCCGCCGGTCGCCACGGTCATGCCGATGAGCATGGCGCTGAGCGTGCGCATGCGGCGGACCAGCCACGACAGGGGAATGACCAGCAGGATGATCAGACCGGCGTTGAGGCTGAGCAGGATCTGCTGCGGCACGCGGATCAGACCGCGATCGCCGTACTCCCACCACGAGTCGAAGGGCACGTGGGCGGCGAGGGCGGAACTGTCGATCCAGTCTTCGATGAAGTTCGGGTGCAGGTCCCAGAGCTGGTACATCATCATCCAGAAGCAGGACATGATCAGGATGAACGCCGGGAGGCGCAGTTGCCAGGTGAAGTCTCCGCCTTCAAGCCACAGCATCAACAACACCCCGAGAAAGCAGAGCGTGCCGCCGAGCGCGCCCTGCAAACCGGCGAGGGCCGCGAACTCGGGGATGATTGCCAGGGCCAGGCCAATGACGATGAGAATGAGTCCCATTGTGAAGCGCGGCACGTGCAGGCTCCCGCCCCGGAACCAGAAGGGGCAGATGTTCTCCACCGTCTCGGCGAAGACCTGACCCATGTTGCGGGTCTTGTCCGCCCCGCTGGGCACGTCCTTGAAGGTGAAGAGGATCAGCAGGTTGCACGCAGTGAAGCCGGCGGAGGCGAGGAACAGGTTTCGCCAGCCTTCGGCGCTATGTGGTTTGCCCAGGATAAGCGTGGCCACGAAGGGGGCGCAGAACGCGCCGATGTTGACCACCCAGTAGAAAATCCCCCAGCCCATCGAGGCGTTGTCCTTGTGCAGCTTCTGCGCGAGCGAACCCTGCAAGGCGGGTTTGAAGAACGAGGTGCCTATTGCCAGCACGATGATCCCGGCGAAGAAGCCCGCGTAGTCGTGCAAAAAGGCCATCATGATATAGCCGACGATGTTCATCGAGATGGCGCCGGCCAGCGTGCGCTTGTAGCCCAGGCGATCGGCGAAGCCGCCGGTGAACATGGGCAGCCACGATTGGAAGATGGCCCACCAGGCGTAGATCACCCCCTTGTGCACCGCCGTGAGGTGCAGGCCGCCAGGCTTCGTGGCCTGCATGATGTAGATGGGCACCACCGCCCGGATCCCGAAGTAGGCCAGCCGCTCGAAAGCCTCGATGGAGTTGAGCATCCAGAAGGTCCAGCCAAAGACCTTGCCTTCGTCATGGGGCGGCGCATTGGTTGCGGTATCGGCGGCTGCGTTCGTCGTCACCTCAAAGCCCTTTCTGGTTGGCACAATCGGGTTCGAATCGGAATTCGGGTTTCGTCGGGGCGGCGCCCGGAACGTGCGCCGCGGGGGCGTCGACGAAGGCCAGAGTGTGGCCGCTGCCATCGGCAGCGTCAAGTCGACCGCGGCCCGCGCCGCCGTGACATTGCATCGACAGGTTCTGTCGGGGGGGACCGCGGCCGCCCGTGGGGACGTCGCGCCGATTCGCTACCGCAGCGCGATTTGTCGGCCCGTCTGCCCGCCCGTATACTCCAGCGGACCCGCGCTCGCGCGCTTTCACCACGCAGGGCGCGGTGGTTGACCGCAGGTTGGGTGTCGCGTGCAGAAGGGGAGTGGATGCTGGCCGACGGGTGCATTTTGTGGGTGGTGATCGCGGTGGTGGTGGGCGTGGCCCTCAGCGCCGGAAGGCCGGCGCGGCGCGGCATGTGCGCCCGCTGCCGCACGCAGAACCCTCGGGCGGCGCGATTCTGCCGCCGTTGCGGACAACGGCTGTCATGACGGCTGGACATTTGAGAGCGAAAGCGGCCGGCGGGAGCTAGACGAGCAGCTCGCGAGCCCCGGGAAAAAGCTCACGAGCTGCACGCCCAAACGGTGAACCAAACACACTCTATACATCGGCCCGCTCGGCTGACTCGGTGTAGCACGATGAGCGGTTGCGGTCTATTCCCCACGCGTGGAGCGCCGAACAAAGGCGTAGCCGCGCCTCAGAGCGGTGCAAGCACATGACCTNNTCACTTTGACTGTTTCTGCGGCGCCGGGGGCGACATGCTGTGTGGGGCGCTGATCGACGCCGGCGCGGACTTCGCGGTCATTCAGCGGACCATTGCCGGCATGAACCTCGCGGGCGCCACCCTCCGCGCGGAGCGCGTGCGCAAACAGGGTTTCGCCGCAACGCAATTCAAGGTGGACGTCGCCGCGGACGCGCCCCAGCCCCATCGCCATCTGGCCGACATCGACCAGATCCTCCACGCAGCCGATCTGCCGGCGCGGGTCCGTGACCGGTCCCTGGCGGCGTTCACCCGCCTGGCGGAGGCGGAGGCCGAGGCACACGGCGTCGACATCCAAAAGGTCCATTTCCACGAGGTGGGCGCGGTCGACGCCATCGCCGACATCGTGGGTGTCATGCTGGCGCTCGAGGATCTGGCCCCGGAGCGGATCACCTGCTCTCCGCTGCCTGTGGGCTCCGGGACGGTGACCTGTGCCCACGGCGTCATGCCCGTGCCGGCGCCCGCCACCGCGATTCTGCTGCGCGGCGTTCCCCTGGCCGATTGCGACGAGACCGGCGAACTGCTCACGCCGACGGCTGCGGCCGTGCTCGCCACGGTGGTGGACGCCTTTGGCCCGCTCCCGTCCATGACCATCGACCGGATTGGAATGGGAGCGGGGACCCGGGACGGCGCCCGGCGCCCCAATCTCGTCCGGGTGATACTGGGAACGGGGTCTGCCCGGGCCAACGAGGATACGGTGACCGTGCTGGAGGCCAACCTGGACGACGCCCCCGGCGAGTGGATCGGGCACTGCGTCCAGAGGCTCTTTGAGGCGGGTGCACGCGATGCCTGGTGCGTGCCGATATACATGAAGAAGAATCGCCCCGGCGTAGCCTTGACCGTGCTGTGCGATGGGCACCAAGCGGACGCTTGCGAGGCGGTGATTCTCGCGGAAACGAGCACGTTCGGCGTCCGTCGCCATACCGCCCGGCGGACGGTGCTGGATCGCCGGTTCGACAGTGTCGAAACCGCCTACGGACCGATCCGCATCAAGCTCGGGCTCCGTGGCGAGACCATCGTGCAGGCCGCGCCGGAATATGACGACTGTGCGGCCGCGGCCAGGCGCTGCCGCCAGCCCTTGAGGGTGGTCATGGATGCCGCCCGGCGAGCCTGGCATGCCGCCCAGTCAAACTGAATCAGGGGCCACTCGGCGCGGTGGCGTGCGACGGCCCACGCATCAGAACGCTTCAAGGAGTCTGCGACATGGAGGTCGCCCTGTCCCCGCTGCTGGCCGCGCCGGCGTTTGATCTGCCCTGGCAGGTCGTCGCTGGCATCATGATCTTCACCACCGCCCTGATCGTCTCCACCCGCCGCAAGGCCGCCCGATCGGCTGGATTCGGTGGCTCCGCCGCCCGCCGCCAGCGCGCTCGTGCGGATGCCGGCCGCAGCCGGCAAGATAAACTCAGCGACATCATCATGCAGATGGAAACGCTGGCGCGCGAGGCCGTCGCGCAAATGGACACGCGGTATCACAAATTGGAGGCCGTCATTCGCGACGCGGATCGACGCATCGCGGAGTTGCGGGCGCTGTCGGCCGCGACGCCAGGCGCGGCCCCGGAGTCCGACCACGCTTCCTCGGCTGGCGGACTCGATGTCGTGGTTGACGAGGATGTTCTCCCCACCCCGCCGCTCCGCCATCCCGCGGCCCAGGCCCAAGCAGGCAAGCCGGATCGCGCGGAGATCTATCGGCTTGCTGATTGCGGGTGCGGCGTCGATGAGATCGCCCGCCGGCTGACCTGCCTGCGCGGGGAAGTCGAGTTGATTCTCAGCCTGCGGACGGGGGCCGCCAATCGACCATCTCCAGTGCGGTAGCGGCTCCGTGCTGGCGATCCTTACGGTTCAAAAACGGCGTTAGCATAGCCTCGGCCCGATTCGCGGCATAGAATCGGAATCCAGTTTCTTGCAGTCTGAGGACGTTCATCACGAATGGCGAAGGCGAAGCAGCAGGGCGGGCGCCCGGCGTATACCGCCCAGAGACCGTGGGCGCGACGGAAAGGCGTGTATCAAGATGCCACTGAAGGTCATGATGGTGACCGGGCCGCGGCGGTCGGGCAAATCCACGCTGATCGAGGCGATGATCGAGGAGGTCTGCCCGGAAGAACCGCATTACATCCGGCTGGCCACCAGCGACGGCAGCAAGCGCGCCCCACGCGGCCCTTTGCCGCCCCGGAAAAAGTGTGGTGTGAGCACTGCGACCTGGGTTGATTACGATCCGTCGCGGATCTTCGAGACCCTCCCTGCCGCCCTCTCCGCCGTCCATCGCCGCGATCACCGCGCCTGCGTGATTATCGAAGCCGATACCGACCCCAACCTGCGGCATGCCTATCCGTATGACACTCAGGTCTTCACCATGTCTGCACCGGAGAACGTGCATGACGTCTTTCGCACGCCGGAGGAGGCGAAGGCTGCGCTCCAGTCCGTGCTCCACGACACGCACGCCTTCGCCGGCGAGATCTACGGGGTCTTCACCGATGACGACTCCGTGACGGATGGTGAGGTCGCCACGCGCGAATCGCGGGCCGACATGAGTGAAATGCAGATTATCAGTCTCCTGCATTCGCCCCTGGGCGAGGAACTTGCGTCTCGCATTCAGTGCCGTCCGGAATACCACGGGCTGATCGAAAGCGATTTCGTGGTCGTCAACACCGGCATCGGGGGCACGTCGGCCGTTGTGGATGAGGTGGTCAACCGGCTCGAAAAGCTCGCCCACCGGGCCCGCGCTGCCCAGGTGCATCAGCAGACGGTCTTCTGTTGCGACCTCTGTGACCGCTCGGATCCGCGCCGCAAGTCACTTTTCGGCGACCTCCGGCGCGTCTACGCCGAAAGCCCTGCGACCTGACCTGAGGTCGCCGGGGAACGCCGCTGAGCCGGCCCCACCTACGTCAAGTTAATTGTGGGCATGCGCGGTTCGGCCGGGGCGTTGAGCGGAAGCGAGACCGTGAACGTGGCGCCTTCACCCGGTGCACTTTCCAGCTTGATCTCTCCGCCAAGCAGCGTGGCCAGTTCGCGCGTGATCGCAAGTCCCAGTCCGGTGCCGCTGTATTCCCGCGTGTGCGACGCGTCGAGTTGGTGAAACTTTTCGAAGATTGCAGCTTGCTGGTCGGGCGAGATACCCGGTCCGGTGTCGCTGACGGAGAACGAAAGCGCGTTTTCCCGCGCGGGGGCCACGGTCAGGGTCACCGAACCACCCTCAGGGGTGAACTTGATCGCGTTGCTCAGCAGGTTGTAAAGGATCTGCTTGAGCCGACCCGAGTCGGAGTGCATCCGGGGCAGCTCGCCATCCAGGTTCAGCGTAAGCACGAGCTGCTTCTTATCAGCCAGGGGAGTGACGAAATCGATCAAGGTCGAGCACAGCGCCTCGATGTCGATGTCGGCAAGATGCAGTTCCAGTTTGCCGGCCTCGATCTTGGCCAGGTCGAGCAGGTCGTTGATGANNAGATCGTGCCACTCGCGGAACATGGGCAGGGCCGCGGCGTCGATGCGCGAGAGATCCAGCACGTCGTTGACCAGATCCTGTAGATGACGGCTGGTGCGATAGAGCTGGCGGAGGTCGTCCTCAAAGGCCGGCGTGAGCGCCATGCCGGGGTAGCTCTCGGGCTCGAGGTACATCAGCTCGGCAAAGCCGACGATCACGTTGAGAGGCGTGCGCAGCTCGTGGCTCACGTTGGCGATGAATTCGCTCTTGAGGCGGTTGCTCTCGAAAAGGGCGACGTTGGTTTCGGCCAGCTCGCCCAACCGCGTGTCGAGCGAGCGGTTGATTTTCTGGAGCTCGATCTGCGAAGCGTGCAGGTGCCCGAGCATGTCGTTGAATGCGTTGCCCAGTTCCTCGAGTTCGTCGCCCGTGGCGATCGTCGACCGCGCCTCCAGGTCGCCGGAGGTCACCCGCTCGGCCAGGCGACGCAACTTGCGAACCGGCGATAGAAGCAGCTTCTGGGTCACGAGGTAGAAGACCAGGATGGCAAACACCGCCCCACAGCCGGCCGCTGCGGCCAGCACCGCGAAATTGGCGAGCGCCGACTCGGCCGGGATGGCAACGCGCGATTCGATCAGTCCCCGGAGGGCGCCGGGCTCCGGCGCCGCCTCCGACGCCCGCACCGCCAATGCCAGCCGGATCTCGCTTTCGCCGCCCGCGGTTTCGCGCAGCCGCCACTTGTAGAGGGTCTGCCGATCCGCACGCAGTTGGCGAACGGTCTCGGTAATGAAGCCTTCCGCCCCCGAGGTCGCGCGCAGATCGGCATCCTCAACGGTAATCAGTCTGGGCGCCTCTGCCGAGAAAGCCCCCTCGCCGTAGCGGGCCAGCTCCGGCCATGATCGGTCCAACGCATCTTGGGCGACCGCCCAGTCCTCCTGGAGATTGGCGCGCAGTAGGGCCAGGGTGGCCGACTCTTTGGCGATCTGGAGGTAACGCTGCTCGGTAAGATTATTGAGATGGATGCCGGGCACGATCAGGGAGGCCGCGATGATGCTGAGCACGGCCGCTCCGAACAGGATCTGGCACTTGCGGGCCAGGGAAATGTTGGTGATCGATCGAATTCGCATAAGCTTCGACAAGCAGACGCACGGGAGCTACTGACCGTCCAGTATAGTTGCTGCACCCGCGTTTGCGAGCGATGTGAACCAACCGGGCGACGGGGCGTAGCTTGGATATGGACCGATTCGACGTGGTGCTGTGGGCGGGAGTTCTGATCGATCTGCTGGTGACGAGCCTTGCGCTGCTGGGGGCGTCGCGGCTGACGCGGGATGACGCCGGACGAGCATTTCTGGGCCTGCGTGCATTGCTGCTGGCGATTGTCGCAACCAGTGCAGTATTTGTCGTCAAGCTGATTCCTCTGGGCTTGGCGGGCTTGAACCCCTTCGGTGTCATTCATCTGGTTTACCTCGATCTGGCAGTGGTCGTGCCGGCGGTGGGTTTGGGTGTGCTGGTGCACGCTGCCTGGGGGCGTCGACGCATAGCGATGGCGGTCAGTCGATGGGTCGTGGCGGTCGCGGCGCTGACGCTCGCAGGGCCTCCCCTGGCCGTGTACGCCACGTTCGTGGAGCCGTTCGCCCTTCAGGTGGAGGAGACGGTTGTACCGATATCGACCACGTCACCCGGAGGCGAGGTTTGCGTCGCCGTGTTGGCGGATTTGCAGTTCGACCACGTCACGGCGCACGAGCACACCGCGGTTGCCAAGGCCATGGCGGCTGCCCCGGACGTGATCGTGATTCCCGGGGATGTTTTCCAGGGGAGCGATCAGGCATTCGAAAACGAACTTCCGGCCATCCGGACATTGCTCGAACCCTTGCACGCGCCGGGTGGCGTCTATCTGATCACCGGCAACATGGACACCCCGGAGCGACTGCGCCGGTTGGCGGCGGGCACGGAGATGATCGTGCTGTCCAACCGGGTGGTAGTGAGCGAGGCTGCCGGGCGGCTGTTGGCCATCGGCGGGGTGGAGGATCGGCACGCCGCCACATCGCTTGAGGCGGTGGCCGACAGGCTGCGCACCGCCCGTGCGGTAGGCGCCTGGACGATTCTGCTTGCGCATCGCCCCGACGTGGCATTGGAGTTGGACAGCGGGCGCGGCATCGATCTGATGATTGCCGGGCATACCCATGGGGGGCAGGTGCAGATCCCCGGTTGGGGGCCCGTGATCAAACTCAGCCGCACCCCGCGAGCGGTGGCCGGCGGGGGCCTGCACAGTTGCAACGGGCTGTGGCTCTACGTGTCGC
>NPIE01004373.1_pt1 | contig 16494 bp, 12 predicted proteins | sample 8637661 | NCBI WGS metagenome assembly NPIE01 (sample SAMN07420842, study PRJNA396082) | bioreactor metagenome | isolation source: sample BA12 brine-fed electro-methanogenic bioreactor BA | place: Japan: Kochi | collected 2016-12-09 | reverse complement strand
TACATGCGTACCAATACGCCTCAGGTCGTCCAACCATGTTTCAGGATCGTAATGGTAATTATGCTACAGCGATCGAAACTACCTTCTCAGTCGCTTCGTTGGCATACTTGGCATCGACCATCATTCTGGTGTATTCTGGGGTTCAGGTGCTCAAGGGACTAATCACGCTTTCCCAGGAACTGTTGCGCGAGCTGTCTCAGAGTCGGCTAGCAGCTGGTTTGATAGCGCTCTTGTTGTCGCACAAGGACCGTGTCAAGGAAGCTTGGCAAAAAGCAAAAGATGCCGCAGCAAAGGCATTACGAAAAACGCGACAGCAATTACGCCGGATGCGACTGAAGCCGTTTTTCGTCATCAAGAGCATCATGCCTGCTATTTATGCATTCAACATGGCCGCACTTGCAGCGATGCCGATTTGGTATGTGCTAACGTACAATGGCCCTAACAACCCAGCCACACTTCGGAATCGTCGCTTCATCCGAAGGAAATTCGCCTATCTCCGAGCAACGGCACCTCCATGGTACCAACTTGATGAGTTCCCATATGCATCAACTTGGGAGGGCGGGGCAGGTGCGTGGGGCGCTATGGTTCCAGCATGGGAGAATGCCGCGCAGGGAGGCTATTTATGGGCTCATTATCGCGGGGTATTGGGCGCTCGTCCCGGTGCGAAATTCCTTGTGGTTCCGGTGCCGGTGTAGACGCCAAAGCAAAATGGGAATTGGAAGCCCAGAGCGGTATGGTTTGGAGATCTACCGGTCCGAACAAAGGTGCGAACAGCCATATGTTCATCAGCGGCCTAATCCAATTTCGGGATGAGCACATTTCCGTGCTTCGCCCTGAACAGCTAAGGCAGAAGCGGTGTCAAGGTGGTTACTATTTCGAATCCAGTGGGCGAAGGGGGCGGAGACGCCTTGAGACTCTCTCGATAAGCCTGGATCTCAACGAGGGATTGTTGGACGCCGCTACAGCAACCATCCTTCATGTGCCGCTTGTTCCACAGGATCCGGCCTTGACAGCCCATGTCATTCGGCGCGGCCGTACAACGATACGGCACAATGCCATCGAGTTGGTCATGACGACCCCGATTCTCAGTACGAGCACAATCGATCTGCAATGGGACATCCTTTTCTATGAGCAGGGGCGACCAGTGCATATGGGTTTGTACGTCGAGCCGGCAAAGGTCGAGGACGACCTTCCCGTATGGGAGGAAATCGTGCGGAGCTTTCGATTCGTGGAAGATCAGAGCCAATAACGCGATTTTGGCAATGTCCTGGCGACCGAATTGCTTGCCGGGCACAGGAGTGGCATGATGGCATCGGTGCTGTGCGGTGTGGGAATGCCAATGAACCGGAAGTTGATCCATGCACGTGACGGCGCGCCGATGGTGCTGGTTCCGGAGGGCACGTTCATCATGGGTACGGATGAGCAAGACGTCGGGGATGGTCCTGCGCATTCGGTCATGGCGCCGGCCTTCTACATGGACGTTTATCACGTGACGAATCGTCAGTACAAGCGGTTTCTCGATGCCACGGGATATGCGCCCACCTGTGCATCACCCCGGGACCTCAACAGGCACTTGGACTCGGGCGATTGCTTGCCGGTTGTCTACTTGAACTGGCACGATGCAGCGGCATACGCGGCATGGGCCGGCAAGAGGCTTCCTACCGAAGTGCAGTGGGAGAAGGCGGCGCGGGGAACCGACGGCCGCAGGTATCCCTGGGGAAACCAGTGGGATCGATCAAAGTGCTGCTGCACGCCCGGCGGCGCTACGGGAATCATGCCAGTGGGTTCCTTTCCTGAAGATGTCAGCCCGTACGGCTGTTTCGACATGGCCGGCAACGTCGGCGAATGGCTGCGAAACTGGATGACTCTCAAGGATTATCGTGAGTTGCCGGAGGGAAATTCAGGAGAAATGGAATACGGAAACCGGCGGTGCGCGCGCGGGGGGAACTGGTTCAACATGGATCCGCTGGAGTTTGCATGCGCGACGCGCGGTGCGCTGAATCCCGATCTTGGCCACGACAAAATCTCTTTTCGGTGCGTTCTGGAACTGGAATCCGCTCACGATGAGAGTTTGATCTGACGGGGTCGGGCGGATGGGCGACGGAAACATGTGATGCAGTCACGATCACAGGAACGTTTGCGGGAGCATGTCATGAACAGCCAGATGTTGAGAGCCGGGCGCATAGTGGCCGCGGTCGGGGCCGGGGTCGTGGTCGTGGCCGCCTTCGCTGCGCCGGCCGTTGGAGCGCCGCTGGCCAATGGCTCGTTTGACGGCGGGTCGCTGGCGCATTGGGCGGTTGACGGGGACGTGGTCGGGGTGCTGGTGGGCACCAACGGCCACGTGCGGATGGAGGAGACGCTGCTGGACGGTTCGACGCCGCTGGGCGGGCGCAGCCGGCTCTACCAGGTCTTCACGCTGCCGGTGGGGGCCACGGAGGTGAGCTTCCGCTACCGCCTGGTCCACGGGCCGGCGGTGCGGCCGACGGCCGTTCCGCCCGACAGCTTTACGGCGTTCCTGCTCACGGGCGACGGGACCGCCCGGGTGCTGCCGTCCGACCCGTCGGCCGACCCGGCGTTTTGCCTCGGGTATTTCTATGCCGACGCGGACGGGGTGGTGGCATACGACGGCCGGCCCGACGGGGTGTGGATCACGGAGGCCGGTCCCGGCTCGGACGGGCTGACCACGGTGCGGCTGGACGTGAGCACGATTGCTGCGGCCGGCGAGCCGGTGCGGCTGGAGTTCGGCTTCGCCTCGGCCGACAACGGCGTGACCAGCTACGTGGTGGTGGACGGGGTGGCCGTCGACGGGTTCGCGTTTGGACCGTGCGAGAGCGACTGGGACACTTCGAGTTGCGGCATCCAGTCGACGGCCGATTGCCGTTGGCACACGCCCGGCGGCGCCTGCGCGAATCACACGGATCCGGTGATGCGTCATATGTGTACCAAGGGCATTTACCTCGATGGCGACGTCGCGGACGCCATTGCGGCCGGAGCGATAGTGGCTGTGGATCAGGTGCCGTCGCGGTACCAGCAGCCTGGACCCGAGGGCTGGGATGACGCGCCGCGTTTCCTGGGCTACCCCACCGGGTTTAACATTGGAAAGTCGCTACTGCTGTTCGCGCCGGACAGCAACCCGGCAGACGGGGTCGACGACAGCTTTCTCTATGTTGCGTGGGACATCGCGGATCCGGTGCGTGCGGACGGCCGTACGGCCGTCCCGTTCGACGCGACCGGTGATGGGTGTGCGTCGCGCGGGCATCTTGACCTGAACACTGAGTACTACTACGTGAGGCTGCAGGCTTGCCCGGCGTTGCCCTACGATCCCACCTCGACCAATCCGAACGACATTGCACAGGATGGGGACTTGGTCGGCCAACTGCATTCGCTGGACTGCTCACCGGACGATCCGCCTGTTTCGCACATGTTCTCGCCCTTCGCAGAAGTAGTTTCATTTCCGACCACGGATCTGTACACGATTGACCCGGCGGATGCAGTCAATCCCACGAACGCCTGTATCGATCAGGAGTTGCGTTACTGTGCGCGCGGCAACAACGTGGAACTGGTGATCAAGCGGCCGGAATCACTGCCTTACTTTGGAGAACATGCCTATGCCCGGCGCATGGCACTCTCACGTACTCTCGCGCAGCTTCGCGGGAAGTGGGTTGAAATCGACGAGTTTGATTATGCGACGATCTGTGCCCAGACGGTTCTCCCAGCCGTTGAAGTCAGCAATGCGGTTCGCCTGGCCGGCCAAGGTGGCGATTTCGCCACCGCATTGGACGTGTACCTGTCGGGTTCCGTGCAGCACGTGGAGTACCGGATGCGGATTGAGAATCGCAGCAATGCTGATGTTGAGTTGGATGTTTCCGACTTGCTGACGAGCGAGGTGGATGAGGGCTCGGCGGTGTCGGTTCATCCCGAGTGCCAGACCCTCGTGGCCACGCTGACGCGCGGCGGGATTGACTATCCGATTGACGAAAACCCAGATCCTTCGGAGTACACGCCGGCGCAAGTGGGGCTGAACGGTCCGTTCTTCCGCGACGATTGCGCGTATCCGACGATCGGCTTCATCGGGGCCGTGCGGAGGAGTATTCCGATCACGTTGACCGGGATGCGCCCCGCCCAGATGACGCGATCGGACGGAACGTGTGTGCTGGAAGCCGGCGACGTCCTTACCCTCGAGTTTACGGTACGCCTGACGGTGACGGAGCCGGGAGGGTGTGGCGGGGATGGAATCTTCGGGACGGTTGCCAGTCATGCGAGCGTTGCGGCACGGCTGCCGGGGAGCGCGGAGCCTGGGGCCTGGGATGCGCCGGGCGTGATTGACACCGAGAGCGAGTTTGCCGCGGGCGCGGATGATAACGTCGCGACGGTGTATCTGCGCTGCGAGGATTGAGGTTGAGTGCGTGGAAGGGCGGGGGCTGAGTCTGGGGCCGCGTTGGTGATTCGGGGGCTGCCAATGTGGGCTCGCGATCAGTTGGCGGCGCGTCTGGTCCGTGTTATTCCTCGGCGGGTCAGAGAGTAGAGGTGGGTCAGAAAGTAGAGAGTCGAGAGGAGACCGCAGGAGAGGCGCGGTGCACGGTGGCATCGTCCGGGGGATGCAGGGGGCGCAGCGCGTCTCTGCGTTTTCTTTTCTATTCTCTCCTGCTCTGTCGCGGCTACGCCGCGACGGGAGTGGATGGGAATCGAACCCACCAGGAGCCGCATGAACGACCCCTCAACGGCTTTGAAGGCCGCGGGACCCACCAGGCGTCCGGACACTCCCTGGTGCGTCGCAGGATAACAGGTCCGGCAGGACCGGCCAAGCCGGGGAAGAATGCTGAATGCAGAATGGTGGGCGAATGCTGAATGCTGGGAGGATGCTGGATGCTGAATGCTGAATGATTGGGGGGTGGCCTTCCCTGCTTTTCGTGGGCGCTTTTTTGTTCAGTTCATGGCGGCCGGGGCTACGACGTGGCTGGGGGGGATTGGGCGGCGGCGCTCGTGGGGCTGGCGGCGCTGGTGGAGGCGGCGCTTGCGGCGGCTTCGGCGATGGGGGCGATCTGGTCGTCTTGGATGGTCCTCAGGTCGAAGAGGATGCGCTGGTGGGCGGCGCGGGCGATGACCGAGGAAGCGTGACGGCGCAGGCGCGTGAGGGTTTCATCTATCGACGCGGCGCCCGGGGTCCAGGCGACGCAGCGGGTCTCGGTCTTTTTCGCGGGGAGCGAGCCGCCACCGGCGGGCGTGCGGTCGGTGATGATCTCGAACGATTCACCAGGCAGTTGCTTGCGCAGGGCGCGGGCGAGCTTCTGTGCACGTTTGTGGAGCACTTCGGGCGTCTGGCGGAGCAGGGCGAGCGAGGGGACGGTATCGGCCGCGTGGTGCGGGTCGCGATATTGCTGCAAGGTGGCCTGAAGGGCGGCAAGGGTCATCTTGTCGGTGCGGTAGGTGCGCATGAGCGGGTTGGCCTCGATGCGGGCAATGAGATCGCGGCGGCCGACGATGATGCCGGCCTGGGGTCCGCCGAGCAGTTTGTCGCCGGAGAAGCACGCGAGATCGGCGCCGGCGGCGAGGGAGGTGCGGACGTCGGGTTCGGCGGGCAGGCCGACGGTGGCAAGGTCGAACAGCGCGCCGCTGCCGAGGTCGTCGATCACGAGCAGGTTGTGACGGCGGGCGAGGGCGACGAGCTCGTCCAAAGGCGTTTCCTGCGTAAAGCCCATGATGCGGTAGTTGCTGGTGTGGACGCGGAGAATCGCGGCGGTGCGGTCGCTGATGGCGCGTTCATAGTCGGCGATGCGGGTGCGATTGGTGGTGCCGACCTCGCGGAGCACCGCGCCGCTGGCGGACATCATCTCGGGCAGGCGGTAGGCGCCGCCGATCTCGACGAGCTGGCCGCGGGACACGATGACCTCGGCGTCCTGGGCCAGGGTGTTGAGGATGAGCAGCGTGGCGGCGGCGTTGTTGTTGACCACGGTGGCCGCTTCGGCGCCGGTGAGGCGGCAGAGCAGCTCCTCGATATGGGTAAAGCGGTGGCCCCTCTCGCCGGTCTCGAGGTCGAATTCGAGATTTGAATAGGAACGGGCGACCGACTCCATTGCCTCCAGGGCCGCAGGGCTCAGGGGGGCGCGGCCCAGATTGGTGTGCAGCAGGGTGCCGGTGGCATTGATCACCGGGCGCAGGCGGAGGGCCATTTTCTTCAGTGCCAGCTTCGCGGCGCGTTCGGCAACGGCCAGCGGGCTGAGGTTCTCGGGGGCGAACGCGCTGCCCCCCTCGAGAATCTCCTGACGCAGGTCGGCGACGGCCTGTTGCGCGGCCTCAAGCCGCAGAACGTGGGGGATTCGCTCGCTCAGACCCGCCATCGGGGCGGCATTCAGGACCCGATCGACGGCGGGCAGCTGCTGCAGTAGTGACTGTTTGTTATCCATGTGAATTCGGCATGGCCGGCGAACCGGCTCGGTCCGGGCGCGTGATTGCCATGGCTCGAGCTCGTTTTCCGGCCCTTTCGGGGTTGGGTCGCGATTGACCGATATGGACTTGAAATCGCTGTAAAACCTACCATAACCGTCTGGTCCTCACAAGGGAAGACTGGCCAAGGCCCGGGAAGCTGTCAGGTTTGGGACGGTGGATAAGGGGTGGGGGTGATGCAAAAACTTTTCATTGATTATAAAATGAATCATTTATGTAAGTTCTCTGGAAATAACTTTAAATGCCATTTGTTCGATTTTTATGATTGATATTTGAATCAAAATGTTTCGCTCTGCATTCGGCTCAAACAAGCAGGTGTCTGAATTTACGCCGTTTTTTGCTTTGGAATGCACCTTGCTCTTTTATGGGTGCCGTGGTTTTAAAAAAGGAGGTCGTGCAATGAAAGAAATATCCCTGGACAAGGCTTTGAAGGCCGCCGGTCTGTTGGGGCGGGAAAAGGATCTCACACCCATGCCGTTCTGGCTTTCACCGGCCATCCAGTTCATGGCGGTCAAGAACGGGGTGGGGGCCGAGTGCGCCGATGAAGCGCTGATCGGCCACTTGATCGACCTGAGTATCATCTCGGGCCTGCGCAGCGAGGCCAGCGCCCGATCGGTTTGATTTTAGATGGATGTCCTTTAAACTTGAATGTTCAACCCCTTAATCCGAACCCATTGCGTGGAGGTGTTTCATGAAGGACGTGTTTGTCGTCGAGGCCCTGCGGACGCCGTTTGGCTCCTTTGGCGGAGCTCTGGCCGATGTGCCGGCGCCGGTGCTGGCCGCACAGGTGATCAACGAACTGCTGAAGCGAAATCCGGTTCCCGGCGATCAGGTCGACGAGGTGATCGTCGGCCAGGTGCTCCAGGGCGGCAGCGGGCAGGCCCCCGCCCGGCAGGCGATGCGCCTGGCCGGCCTGCCCGACAGCGTGCATGCGATGACCATCAACAAGGTCTGCGGCAGCGGCCTCAAGGCGATGATGCTGGCGGCCGACTCGATCCGTCTCGGGGAATCGGAGGTGGTGATCGCCGGCGGCATGGAGAGCATGTCGATGGCGCCCTATGTCCTGCCGACGGGCCGCTACGGGCAGCGCATGGGGCACGGCCAGACCCTCGACCTGATGATCTACGACGGTCTGCAGGATCCCTACTCCGGCAAGCACATGGGCGATATCACCGAGGCGTGGATCAAGCGTCACGGCATCACCCGTGAGGAGCAGGACGAGTACGCCGCCCGTTCTTACCGGTTGGCCCAGGCGGCGGTTAACGAGAGGGTTTTCGCCGACGAACTGGTGCCGGTGGTGAAAAAAAGCCGTAAGGGGGAGGTGACCGTGGCCGAAGACGAGGAGCCTGGCCGCGGCAGCATTGACAAACTTCCCGGGCTGCGCCCGGTGTTCAGCAAGGAAGGCAGCATCACCGCCGGCAATGCGTCGACGATCAACGACGGCGCCGGTCTTGCGCTGCTGGTCGGTGGCGAGGGGCTCAAGAAGTACGATCTCAAGCCGGCGGCCCGGCTGGTCGCTTCGGCAACCCACAGCATCGCCCCCGACCTGTTCGGCGAGGCCCCCATCGAAGCGGTGCGCAAATGCGTGGCCCGCGCCGGGATCAAGCTGGCCGATGTCGGGCTGTTCGAGATCAACGAGGCCTTTGCGGCGGTGGCCGTCCAGTGCGTGAGAGAGCTCGGGGTTTCGTTGGACAAGGTCAACGTCAACGGCGGCGCCGTAGCCATCGGACATCCCATCGGCGCCAGCGGAGCCCGGCTGGCGGCCACGGTGATCCGTGAAATGAAACGCCGCGGCGAAAAATACGGGGTGGCGTCCCTGTGCATCGGCGGCGGCGAGGCGGTTGCCGCTTTGTTCGAGTTGGTCTGATTCCCATTGAACCGGAGGATTTTCCATGAAACCGATCTACACCGAGGCGGCCAAGGCCCTGGAGGGACTGGTGGCCGACGGCATGACCATCGCGGCCGGCGGGTTCGGCCTGTGCGGCATTCCCGAAAACCTGATCGTCGCCCTGCGCGACACCGGCGCCAAAGACCTGACCGTGGTCAGCAACAACGCCGGGGTTGACGATTTCGGCCTGGGGCTGCTGCTGCAGACCCGGCAGATCAAAAAGATGATCTCCTCGTATGTCGGCGAGAACGCCATCTTCGAGAAACAGTTCTTGAGCGGCGAACTCGAGCTCGAGCTTACCCCCCAGGGGACGCTGGCCGAAAAACTCCGGGCCGGCGGCGCCGGCATCCCGGCCTTTTTTACCCGGACCGGCTACGGCACCACGCTGGCCGAGGGCAAACCGGTACAGAAGTTCGGCGACAAGGAATACGTTCTGGAGCAGAGCATCACCGCGGACGTGGCCATCGTCAAGGCCTGGAAGGCGGACAAGGCCGGCAACCTGGTCTACCGTTACACGGCCCGCAACTTCAATCCCTGCTGCGCCAAGGCGGCCCGGGTCTGCGTGGCCGAGGTCGAGGAGGTCGTCGAAGTCGGCGAACTCGATCCCCATGAAATCCATACCCCCGGCAACTACGTCGACCGAATTCTGATCGGCGGCACGTTCAAGAAGCCCATCGAGCAGCGGACCCTGGCCGGCAAGGTCTCGGTGAAGGGGTTCAGTCCCAAGCGCGAATGGCAGGCCAGGCGCATCAGCCGGGAATTCGCGGACGGCATGTACGCCAATCTGGGCATCGGCATGCCGACCCTGGTCGCCAATTACATCCCCGAGGGGATCACCGTGACCCTGCACGCCGAGAACGGCCTGCTCGGCGTCGGACCCTTCCCCGAGGAGGGCAGGGAGGACGCCGATCTGATCAACGCCGGCAAGCAGACCGTGACCTGGTTGCCCGGCTCGGCGTTTTTCGACAGCGCCGAGTCCTTCGCCATGGTGCGCGGCGGCCATATCGATCTCTCGGTTCTCGGAGCCATGCAGGTTTCGCGCTACGGCGACCTGGCCAACTGGATGATCCCGGGGGCCATGGTCAAGGGCCCCGGCGGCGCCATGGACCTGGTGTCGGGGGTGAAGAAGATCGTCATCATGATGGATCACTGCGCCAAGGACGGCTCGCCCAAGATCATGGAAGAGTGCACCCTGCCGCTGACCGGCAAGAACGTGGTCGACATGATCGTCACCGACCTGGCCGTATTCACCGTGGACGAGCAGCGGGGCCTGACCCTGACCGAACTGGCTCCGGAGTCGAGTCTGGATCTGGTCCGGGAAACGACCGGCTGCCCCTTCACCGTGGCTGAAAACCTCAAGCAGTGGTAAGGAGAGAACCTATGTCCGAACGCGTTGCCATCGTCACCGGAGCCTCCAGCGGCATCGGCCTGGCGGTCTCTCAGTCCCTCGCCGGTGACGGCGTCAGGGTGGTCATGGCCGATATCAACCAGGAGGCCGGGACCCGCGAAGCCGAAAAGGTCGGCGGACTGTTCGTCAAGGCCGACCTCTCCCGGCGGGCCGACTGCAAAAAGCTGGTCGATGCCGCCCTGGAAAAGTTCGGCCGGGTCGACATCCTGGTCAACAATGCCGGCATCCAGCACGTAAGCCCGGTGGAGGAGTTTCCCGAGGACAAGTGGGATTTCATGATCTCGCTGATGCTCACCGCGCCGTTTCTGCTCACCCGCTACGCCTGGCCGTCGATGAAGGAGCGCGGCTGGGGGCGGATCATCCACATCAACTCGGTGCACGGGCTGATCGCCTCGCCCTTCAAGAGCGCCTACATCTCGGCCAAGCACGGCCTGTCGGGCCTGACCAAAACCACCGCCCTCGAAGGCGGGCCGCTGGGCATTACCGTCAACTCCATCTGCCCGGCCTATGTGCGCACCCCGCTGGTCGACAACCAGATCGCCGACCAGGCCAAGGTGCACGGCCTCTCCGAAACCGAGGTCATCGAACAGATCATGCTCAAGAACGCCGCGGTCAAGCGGCTGATCGAGCCGAGCGAGATCGGCGAGCTGGTCCTCTACCTCTGCTCGGAGAAGGCCGCCTGCTTCACCGGTTCGTGCCTCACCATGGACTGCGGCTGGACCGCAACCTGAGTTTCCCCGTCTTCATTTAAATCCAACCTGTTTGGCCCCGCTTCGGCGGGGCTTTTTTTTTGCTTTCGCGCCGCCAGGTGTCGTACATTGAAGGAAATTCGCCTCATGCCGAGGCTCCTTCGGGAGTATTCATGGACCGGGAACTGCTGGAAATCGTCTTCGACAATGTGGACAACGGGATCTACCTCACCGATGGCCGGGGGGTGACGATCCGGGTCAATCGGACCTTCGAAGAGATGTCCGGGATCAAAAATGAGGACCTCGCCGGCAAGAGTCTCTACCAGCTGGTGCAGGACGGATATTTCACCGGTTCGGCCAGCCTGCTGGTGCTGGAGCGCAAGGCTCCGGCCACCGCGACCTACTCGACGCGGACCAACCGCAAGCTGCTGGTCAAGGGTAAGCCGATCTTCGGCCCAGACGGCGAGATTCGCTACATCGTCAACACCATCTGGGACCTCACCGTGGTCGACTACAACCGCGAGATCGACTCGGACACGGCCCGTGATCACCTGCTCGCCGAAGAGGACATCATCGCCTGCAGCGACTCGATGATGCAGGTGATCGACCTCGCCCTGCGGGTCGCCAATACCGATTCGACGATCCTGCTTACCGGCGAATCGGGCGTCGGCAAGAGCCTGGTGGCGCGGATGGTCCACCGCACCAGCGGCCGCAAGAGCTACCCGTTGATGCAGATCAACTGCGCGGCGATTCCCGAGACGCTGATTGAGTCGGAACTGTTCGGCTACGAGCCCGGAGCCTTTACCGGCGCCGACCGCAAGGGCAAGCAGGGGCTGTTCGAAATCGCCGACGGCGGCACGGTGTTTCTGGACGAGATTTCCGAGCTGCCGCTGCACCTGCAGTCGAAGCTGCTCGGCGTCATTCAGGAAAAGGAGTTCTTCCGCATCGGCGGGCGCAAGGTCAAGTCGGTGGATGTGCGCCTGGTGGCCGCGACCAACCGGGATCTGACCCGCCTGGTCGCCGAGGGCAAGTTCCGGGAGGATCTCTATTACCGGCTCAACGTGGTGCCGATCCCTATCCCGCCGCTGCGCGAGCGCCGCGCGGACATCCGGGCCCTGGCCGGTTACTTTCTCGATCGCTGCAACCGCAAGTACCACAAGTACAAGCGCTTCTCCGAGAGTCTGGTGGAGGCCATGGAAGCCATGCCCTGGAAGGGCAATATCCGTGAACTGGAGAATTTCATCGAGCGGATCGTGGTGACCTCGCCGGTCGACCTGATCAGCGGAGAGAGCCTTGCCCCGGGGGGCGGCCTCAGCAAGTACCGGCAGGGGATGTCCCTTAAGCAGGCTTTGGCCGAATACGAAAAGGAGATCCTGCTGCAGGCGCAGAAAACCTACCGCACCACCCGGAAAATCGCCGCGGCCCTGGGCATCAGCCAGCCGAGCGCGGCCCGCAAGCTCAAGCAGATAAAGGACCAGGGTGCCCCGGAGGCCTAGCCCGAAGCCTTAAGCCCGTGTGCCAGGAGGAAACTTCATGTCCCCGAACGTTTTGCGCTCTGTCTGCCCCTACGATTGCCCGGATACCTGCGGACTGCTGGTTGAGGTCGAGCAGGGCAGAGCGGTGGCCGTCAGCGGCGATCCCGAGCACCCCTATACCCGCGGGACGCTGTGTCCCAAGATGAATCGCTACCAGGATACGGTCCATTCGCCCCGGCGCCTGACCTCCCCCTTGCGGCGCACCGGCCCCAAGGGGTCCGGGGAGTTTGCGCCGATCAGCTGGGACGACGCGATCGGCTACACCGCCTTCCGCTGGCAGCAGATCATCGATGAATACGGCGGCGAGGCCATTCTGCCCTACTCCTACGCCGGAACCATGGGGCTGGTCCAGCGCAATGCCGGCCACCCGTTTTTTCATCGTCTCGGGGCCTCTCGGCTGCTGCGCAGCATTTGCTCGCCGGCCAAGGAGGCCGGCTGGAAGGCGGTCATGGGGGAGACCCCGGGACCCCATCCCGATGCGGTGATGGAAAGCGACCTGGTCATCCTCTGGGGGATCAACGCCGCGGCGACCAATATCCATTTCCTGCACGGGGTCCAGCAGGCCCGGCAAAAGGGGGCTCGGGTCTGGCTCATCGACACCTACCGGACGCCCACCGCGGCGGCGGCCGACCGCACCTTTCTGGTCAGGCCGGGCAGCGATGGCGCTCTGGCGCTGGGGCTGATGCACCTGCTGGCGCGGGAAAACCTGATCGACCGCGCGTTTCTCGACGCCCAGGTCCAGGGCTTTGCCGAGCTGGAAAAATCGGTGCTGCCCGACTACGATCCGCAAACCGTCAGCCGCCTCACCGGCCTGCCGGCGGAAGACCTGGCCGAGATGGCCCGGACCTATGGCCAGGCGCAAGCCCCCTTCATCCGCCTGGGGAGCGGCCTTTCCCGCTACGGCAACGGGGCCATGACCATCCGCACCATCGTTGCCCTGCCGGCCTTGGTGGGGGCCTACGGCAGGCCGGGCGGGGGTTGCTTGTGCGGCACCAGCACCGGCGGCGCCTTTGCCATGCAGGAGGTTCTGCGGGAGGATTTCTTGGCCGCCCCGACCCGGATCGTCAACATGAATCGGCTGGGCAGCGCCCTCAACGAGCTGGACGATCCGCCGGTGATGGGACTGTATGTCTATCACTCCAACCCGGCCGCCGTCGCCCCGGACCAGAACAGCGTGCTGCGGGGCCTGGCCCGCAACGATCTGTTCACCGTGGTTCACGAACGGTTTCTGACCGACACCGCCCGCTACGCCGACATCGTCCTGCCCGCCACCAGCTCCCTGGAGCACAGCGACCTTTATCGCGCCTACGGAACCTACTGCATCCAGCAGGCCCGACCGGTGATCCTGCCGGTCGGAGAGAGCAAGTCCAACTGGGAGGTGTTCAGCCTGCTGGCCGAAGCGATGGGCTTTGCCGAGCCGTTCTTCCGACAGCGCGCCGAGGACCTGATCGAGCGCCTGCTGGCCGAGCCGATGCCGATGCGCGAAGGAATCGACGCCGCCGCCCTGGTCGCCGGCCTGGCGGTGGAACTCCCCATGCCGGCCGGCGGCTATCGAACCCCTTCGGGAAAGATCGAAATCTACAATCCCCGGTTGCCCCAAACGCTTCCCGTCTTCCGCCCCAGCCACGGGGGGGATTATCCCCTGCGGCTGATGACCGCCCCCTCCCCCTATGCCCTCAATGCCTCATTTTACGAACGGGAGGATCTGCGTCGCCAGCAGGGAGGGATGCTGCTGCAGATGGGCCCGCAGGATGCCGAGGCCAGGGGCCTGAAGGACGGGGCGACGGTGACCGCGTTCAACGACTGCGGCGAGGCCGACTTCGTACTCCGCATTACCGACCGGGTTCCGGCCGGAGTGGTGGTGGCCGAGGGGGTATGGTGGCTCGAATATGCTCCCGGCTCCCGCTCGGTCAATGCCTTGACCTCCCAGCGGCTTACCGATCTCGGGGAGGGGAGCACCTTTTACGACAATACCGTGGAGGTCCGTCCCGCCTGAGCGGCCGATGGCATGGGCCGACAAACGCAAAAAGCTCCTTCCCCGGTGAGTGGAAAGGAGCTTTTTTATTCTGCCTCCCCGGCCGGGGGAGGGGTTCAGCAGGCCGTTTTTGTTGGCGGGTCCTGCTCGATCGTCACTTCGCTGAAGGTGAACTTTGCCCTGTAGGGGCGGGAGGGGTCGATCCCCTGGAGTTGGAAGAGCTTGACCACTTCGGCGGGGGACTGTCCGAATACCTGGTCCATCCTCAAGGTGATCCGGGTTCCCTTAAAGGAATCCTGCGAACCGGATTTTCCGGGACCCTGACAGCTGTTTCGGGAGCGGGCCGGTTTTACCTCGATCGGTTCGCGGAAGGCATCAGGGTTAAAACGGTCGGCTTTGGCCTTCGGCCTGGCGGTATCGAGAGTTTCTTCCATGGGTGTGCTGGGCCTCCTATGTCAAAATAACGTTCTTTTGGATGGCAAAGTAAAAAATAATACAATGTTTTATTTTCGTCAATGTTAAAAAATGAAAGATGATTATTTTTTCTTGTCTCTTTAGTTAAGTTATCGAAAATATATGATAAAAACGTCTCTTGGATTTGTTGGTGTTGTTTTTCTATTGGGGGGTGGTCCCCTTTTTCTGAAGTCGGGGAAAAGTTAATTTGGTGGCCGGTAGTCAAGCGCGCTAAACTTTTTTCAGCAATATTTGTGCCCATTCAGGTTGTAGGTTTAATAAAGGCCGTCACAGGTTGGAGAGGGATTGATATGGGGCTGGGTGTTGGTTGAAAAAGAGAGGGCTCTGCAACGAAAAAACGCCCTGCCACTATGTGGCAGGGCGTTTTGGACGTATGGGGCAGATGGGAATCTAACAAAATTAATAACATATCAATTCTAAATTATTTTTAGTCCGCAAAAATTGTAGTATACCCCGAAAAGTACCCCCCAATTGTAACCGTTCCCCCTCCATGACTGCCTGACATGTCCCCTGGATACCAAGTTCAGACACGGACTTTTCTCCATCCGGTCCCGGCATAGCAAAAGCCCATTGCCCCAAAAGTGGTGCGACGTATTTTGTCATTGAGTCATGTAAACTTTAGGGCAAAGCTATCCAACCGTAACTGCCGGGGAGGGAGCCATGGGACACGACATCGTTGATAACCAGATGGCCTATGTGGGGGAAGTGCCGTGGCACGGTCTAGGCGCCAGGGTCAAGCCGGGCGCCACTTCGGAGCAGATGCTCAAGGCGGCCAAGCTCGACTGGAAGGTGGTGACCGTGCCGGCCTACGCCATCCACAACAACCGCCCACTTGAAACCGGACTGCTGGCCGTAGTACGTGAGGACACCGGACAGTGCTTCGGCATCGGCGGTCGCCGCTACACGCCGGTTCAGAACGCCGCGACGGTGGCTTTTTTCGACAAGTTCTGCAAGGCTGGAGACCTGGAGTTGGAGACGGTCGGTGCGGTGCGGGGCGGGGAGTACGTTTGGGCGCTGGCCAAGGTAAAAAGCGAGGCCATCCGGATCGACCGGGATGTCATCGAAAATTATCTTCTCATTGCCAACTCCCATGTCCCCGGCAACAGCCTGGTGATCAAGAACACCATGGTCCGGGTCGTCTGCAACAACACCCTGACCGTCTCCCTGGCGGACGAAGGGCGGATGTTCGGCCGCTTCATGCACACCACCACCATTGCCGAGCAGATGGAGATTGCCAAGTTCTTCGTTCAGGCGGCCCTGGACGCACAGCGGCGCTTCAGCGAGGAGATGGAAAAGCTGATCAAGACCCGGCTGACCGATGTCCAAGCCGCCGACCTGATCCTTAGCGCCTTCGATATAAGCCCCAAGGGGGAGAAATTCAAAAGCATCTGGAATCTTTATCAAGGGGGGCAGCGGGGGTACGATCTTTCCACCGTCCAGGGAAGCGCCTGGGGCCTGCTCAACGCCGCCACCGAGCACATCGACCATCAAGCCGGCAGGGACCGGGACAGCCGGCTGCGCTCGGCCTGGTTCGGCCACGGCGAGGCGGTCAAGCGCCGTCTGTTCAATGCCCTGCTGGCACTTGCCGGCTGACGAGATGGGGTAGGGTTCTGAACTAATTACGCCATGAAGGCGGGAGAATAGGAATGCCGGGCTACAGGTGGAGAGAGCGCGAACTCGATAATCAATTACTGCTGGAGTTTGCTTCTAAATCTCCCAATGAGGAACGTATCCGGGAGTTGGTTCGTTCAGGGGCGGATGTTAATTCAACTAAGAATGACGAATCGGTCCTCATGAGCGCCATCGACATGGTCCCGGATGGACTTGACCTTCGGTTTATTCGGCTGCTAGTAGAGCTGGGCGCAGATGTCAACTTCATATCGGATGACGGAGGCTCTCCATTGATGAGCGCTTGCTGTACGCACAGGCCGGAGCCTGTGGAATGCCTCCTGAAGCTTGGGGCAAATCCCAACCATATTTTTGATAGGCATGAAACCCCGCTATCGTGGGCCGACATGGATCTGTTCTTCCATGAAATGATTGAGCCTGACGAGATTGGGCTCCTCGCTATTTCGAGTGGG